>Ga0105050_10002669_pt1 | contig 25280 bp, 23 predicted proteins | sample FRY01_FD_78088 | JGI IMG/M metagenome (GOLD analysis project Ga0105050, IMG submission 78088) | Freshwater microbial communities from Lake Fryxell liftoff mats and glacier meltwater in Antarctica - FRY-01 | ecosystem: Environmental > Aquatic > Freshwater > Ice > Glacier meltwater ...
AACTGCATTATTCTAAAATATAGGGGAGGTAGGTTTTTCGTTCCATAATGTAATCATAGCAAATGTTAGGGTTAAAAGAGTTTTTTTTACCTTTTTTTAATTTAGTCGGTTGGTAGTGAAAAAGAATTATAAAAGCGCTGACCTTGAAGCCAAAAATGGTTTTCCTGATTGATGCTTTGGGGGCTACTTTAATAACTATTTTTTTGATTGCAGGTATTACGACGTTCAATGAATATTTTGGAATGCCGCAAGAGACACTTACGATACTTTCAATATTAGCATTGGTTCTCGCCATTTACTCATTTTTCTGTTTTGCATTTTTAGACAATAACACGCAAAAACTTTTAAGACCTATTATTATGGCTAATTTGACCTATTGTATCTTGACTTTAGGACTTGTAGTCTATTATTGCAATAAGCTAACTATTTTCGGACTAACCTACTTTGTTGGAGAGATTTTAATAATATGTGGACTTGTTTACATTGAACTAAAGACCTTAAAGGCAAGTAGGCAAAACATTTGTAAATGACTTTACTTTTGAAAGTAACATTAAAATCGGCTTCTTCGATAAGCGTGGTAACCCTTAAAACACTTTTAAAAAATCTGAATCAACCAATTCAGTTCCCTTTCATCACTTCCTAGAAAAAAAGTATCTTTGCTGCAAATTCAATAAAATGGCTCAGAAACCTTCCATTCCAAAAGGAACACGTGATTTTTTACCTCTAGAAGTAGCGAGAAGAACGTATATTTTTGATATGATAAAAAGTACGTTTAAAAAATATGGATTTTCTCCAATTGAAACGCCCTCATTTGAGCTGTCTTCAACCTTAATGGGTAAATACGGTGAAGAAGGTGATCGCCTGATTTTTAGAATTTTAAACTCTGGTGACAAGATGCTTAAAGCAGATACCCAAGCACTAGAAGAAAAAAATTTAGCACGTTTTGCCAATTCACTAGCTGAAAAAGCCTTGCGATATGATTTAACTGTCCCTTTTGCACGATTCGTGGTGCAGCACCAAAATGAATTATCTTTTCCTTTTAAACGTTACCAAATTCAGCCTGTTTGGAGAGCAGATCGTCCACAGCATGGACGTTATCAAGAGTTCTTTCAATGTGATGCGGATGTTGTAGGAAGTGATTCACTGATTTTCGAAGTAGATTTTGTGCTTTTGTTTGATGAGATTTTAACGAACTTACAACTGCCAAGTTTTACCATTAAAATTAACAATCGAAAGATTCTTTCTGGAATTGCTGAAGTCAGTGGTGAAAGTGATAAGCTGATTGATATTACTGTTGCAATCGATAAGCTAGATAAAATTGGTGAAGATGGTGTGGTAAAAGAATTGCTTGAAAAAGGTGTTTCGGCTATGGCCATCGAAAAAATACAGCCATTATTTTCCTTCACTGGCACAAATGATGAAAAAGTAGGAAAAATGAAGAGCTTCCTTTCTTCAAGTGAAATTGGAATGAAGGGAATTGAAGAATTAGAATTTGTTTTTGAGCAAGTAAAATCACTTGGATTGCAAAAGGCGGATCTAGAATTTGATATCACCCTTGCACGTGGATTAAATTATTATACAGGAGCTATCTTTGAAGTAAAGGCGAATGGTGTAAAAATGGGAAGCATTTGTGGCGGTGGCCGTTACGATGACCTTACCGGACTTTTCGGAATGTCAGGTATGTCTGGAGTAGGAATCTCATTTGGTGCCGATCGAATCTATGATGTCTTAACTGAACTGGATTTATTTCCGAAGGAAACAGATCAAGGGTTAACTTTGTTATTCGTCAATTTTGGCGAAAAAGAACAAAACTACTGCATGAAATTAATGCATGAAGTTCGCGCCAATGGTATTGATTGTGAATTGTATCCATCATCATCAAAAATTCAAAAGCAAATGAAATATGCGAATGACCGAAAGGTACAATACGTAGCACTCATAGGTGAAGAAGAAATGAATGAAGAAATTGTCTTATTGAAAAATATGGAATCTGGGGAACAAGTTGAAATGAGCATCGATGAAGTGATTTTTAAGCTAGGAACTAGGCATTAGATGCTAGAACATAGCCAGCAGTCAGTTCGATAATGGCCTACCGAGTGTCGGCCTCGGCCGATGTATCGAGGTAGGCTTGCGTGTCGAGTGTCAGCCTCGGTGATATTTAAGCCAGCAGTCAGTTCGAGTGTCAGCCGCGGCTGACGTATCGAGGTAGGCTTGCGTGTCGAGTGTCAGCCTCGGTGATATTTATGCCAGCAGTCAGTTCGATAATGGCCTACCGAGTGTCGGCCTCGGTCGATGTATCGAGGTAGGCTTGCGTGTCGAGTGTCAGCCGCGGTGATATTTAAGCCAGCAGTCAGTTCGAGTGTCAGCCGCGGCTGACGTATCGAGAACAGGCTGGCGAATGAAAATAAAAGTTAGAACATGAAAAACTATATCATAAATAACAATTGGATATCACTGAACGAAGTGGATCTGATTCTACACGGTCATCATACAATTGAGCTTGGAGCAGAAGCGCGCGTTGCTATTCAGAAATGTAGAACTTTTTTGGATGATAAAATTAAGCGTCACGACAAGCTTATTTATGGAATCAATACAGGTTTTGGTTCTCTGTGTAACACAGCGATTGATGAAAAAAATTTAGAACAATTGCAACGTAATTTAGTCCTTTCTCACGCATGTGGGGCAGGCGAGGAGGTTCCACAAGAACTGGTAAAGCGTATGTTATTATTGAAAGTTTTGGGCTTATCACATGGCAGTTCTGGCGTTCAAGTAATAACGATTGAACGATTAATTTACTTATTCAATAATAATATTCTTCCTGTTGTATATCAGCAAGGAAGCCTAGGCGCATCGGGTGATTTAGCTCCATTGGCGCATTTATCTTTGCCGCTTTTAGGAGAAGGAGAGGTTTATTTTCAAGGTCAGAAACGTCCAAGTATGGAGGTGTTGAAAGCCTTGCATTTAGAACCAATCGTTTTGCAATCGAAAGAAGGTTTAGCCTTGTTGAATGGAACACAATTTATGAGTTCTTACGCTTCATGGTCTGTTTCGAGAGCCCAGCAATTGTGGTTTAATTGGAATAAAGTGGCAGCAATGTCTTTAGAAGGATATGATGGTAGATTGAATCCTTTTCAAGCGAATGTTAACGAAATTAGAAATCAACAAGGTCAAATTCAAACTGCAAAAATTTTTAGAGAAATGCTCGCAGGTAGTGAACTCATTAACCAAGAAAAAACCCATGTGCAAGATCCATATTCCTTTCGCTGTATTCCGCAAGTGCACGGTGCTTCGAAGGATGCAATTGATTATTGTGCTTCCATTATTGAAAGGGAAATCAATGCAGTAACGGATAATCCGACGATTTTCCCAGATGAAGACGATGTTGTTTCTGCAGGTAATTTTCACGGTCAACCTTTGGCAATTACAATGGATTTCTTAGCAATTGCTTTAGCAGAATTAGGTAGTATTTCTGAAAGAAGGGTCTACAAATTGATTTCAGGAACACGTGGTTTACCAGCGTTTTTAGTGGCTAATCCAGGATTGAATTCAGGCTTCATGATTCCTCAATATGTAGCCGCATCTGTTGTTAGTCAGAACAAACAATTATGCACACCAGCATCGGTTGATACGATTGATTCCTCTAACGGACAAGAAGATCATGTTTCAATGGGCGCAAATGCCGCTACGAAATTATACCGTGTGGTAGAAAATTGTTTTACAATCCAAGGGGTAGAGTTAATGAATGCTGCTCAAGCGCTGGAGTTTAGGAGACCCCTAAATTCTTCCCAAGTTGTTGAAGAACTTTTCAATGATTACCGAACACATGTTCCATTTATTAAAAATGACCAATATTTACATCCACTAATGCAGAAAAGCACTGCCTTTGTTAAAACTAAATTAAACTAAGAATGGAAGAAAATTCACCGGAAATAAATCTGCATTCTGAACCAAGGCCTCGTTTGTTAACCGTCTTGTGTATTTTGAGTTTCATTTCATTAGGAATGTCTTTCGTTAGTGTTGTAGCTTCGCTTTTTTTCGGACCTTCAAGTGCGACGGAAATAGAACAACAACGCATAGACTTGCTCGAGTTAAGCGAAACAATGCGCAGTACAGGATTATCTGATGCCGTAGAAGCATTCGAACAAATACAACGAATGAATGAAGCATTAAATTATCATTTTTATGCTGCAAGTGCTGTGAGTATTGCATTGGTAATCCTCGGCTTTTACGGTGTTTTAAATATGTGGAAAGGAAATAAAATTGGTTTTCATGTGTATATTATTTACAACTTGGCTGCGATTGGAAATCTCTATTTATTTGTCAGCCCAACAGATATTCCAACCTACGCTGTTATTTGGGGCGTGTTGATTGCTGCAATTTTTGTTATGCTGTATGCGCGTAATTTGAAGTGGTTGCGTTGAGTTATGAGTTATGAATTTGGAATACAATTTTAGGTTCAGTTAATTCATCATTCGCTTGGCTCTGCTCTAATTCATAATTCTTTCCGTACCTTTGCGCCAAATTTAGAGTGAGTTATGATTTCAGTTAACAATTTATCCCTGCAATTTGGTAAGCGTGTTTTATTTGATGAGGTGAATGTAAAATTCGTCACAGGAAACTGCTATGGTGTGATTGGTGCGAATGGTGCAGGAAAATCAACGTTTTTAAAAATATTAACTGGTGAGCAAGATCCAACAACCGGTAGGGTAGAGCTTGAGCCAGGAAAGCGTTTGGCAGTATTGAAACAAAATCACTTTGAATTTGATCAATTTGAAGTTCTCCAAACGGTTATCATGGGACATAAACGTTTGTTTGAAATCATGATTGAAAAGGACGCTCTATATGCAAAACCTGATTTTTCGGATGCGGATGGTATGCGTACGGCTGAATTAGAAGGTGAATTTGCTGACCTTGAAGGATGGAATGCTGAAACAGATGCTGCCACGATGTTAAGTAACCTTGGAATTGAAGAATCGAAGCATTACCTTAAAATGGAAGAGCTTTCGAATGATTTAAAGGTCCGCGTATTGATTGCTCAAGCACTTTTCGGTAATCCTGATGTACTTGTTTTGGATGAGCCAACAAATGACTTAGATTTGAAAACGATTGGTTGGTTAGAAGATTTCTTATTAGACTTTAGAAATACAGTAATCGTTGTATCGCATGACCGTCACTTCTTAGATACTGTTTGTACTCATATTTGTGATATCGATTACAGTAAACTGAACATGTTTACAGGTAATTACTCATTTTGGTATCAATCTTCTCAACTAGCCTTGCGTCAACGTTCTGATAAGAATAAAAAAGCAGAAGAAAAGAAGAAGGAATTACAAGATTTCATCTCTCGTTTCTCTGCAAATGCTTCAAAATCGAAACAAGCTACTAGCCGTCGAAAAATGTTGGATAACTTGAATATTGAAGAAATTCAACCTTCAAGTAGAAAGTATCCGGGAATTACGTTTCATCAAGACCGTGATGCTGGAAATCAAATTTTAAGTATTGAAAATTTAAGCAAAAATGCAGATGGAAAACCATTATTTCAAGGCTTAAATTTGATTATCAATAAAGGAGATAAAATTGCTTTCATTTCAAAAAATTCGGTTGCTTTAACTGCTTTCTTTGAAATTTTATCAGGACATATGAAACCTGATACAGGGGATTTTACCTACGGTACAACAATCAATACAGCTTATTTGCCAAATGATAATCATTCATATTTTGTAGATAAATTGCCATTAATTGATTGGTTACGTCAATTTTCGCAAACGGACGAGGAGAAAGAGGAAGTTTATCTAAGAACATTCCTAGGTAGAATGTTATTTACCGGGGAAGAAGCTCTTAAAACAGCAAATGTACTTTCTGGAGGTGAAAAAGTGCGTTGCATGTTGTCGAAAATGATGTTTGCAAAAGCAAATCTATTGTTAATGGATGAGCCAACGAATCACCTTGACTTGGAATCGATTACGGCATTAAACAACGGAATGAATGAATACCAAGGAACGATGATGTTTACCTCTCATGACCACGAATTAGTGAACACTGTTGCGAATCGTATTGTTGAATTAACGCCAAATGGTATAATCGATAAAATGATGCCTTATGATGATTATTTGGCAGACGTAAAAATTACACAATTACAAGATGAACTTTACGCTTAATTGGTTCGAGTTCAGCATTGAAAACATCGATACCCAATTTTTAACTGTTTTATAAGTTTTTATTCAGGTACAAGTTAATTATTGTAAACATAGCTTTTAAGTCTTGTTGTAAAAGTGGATTTTTCTGAATAATGATAATGACATTTGCATTACTAAATAAATCATCAGATTCTGTATTTTTGATTCAAAATTATTATCTATGGTAACTTATTCTTTGTCAATCGAACATGCTAACCTCCAGTATATTCAATTCCAAGCAAAATTTGACACAAATAGCGAAACGACAATTGTGCGTTTACCAAGTTGGAGACCAGGCAGGTATGAACTAGGGAACTTTGCAAAGAATGTAAAAGGATTTAAAGTTTACAACGATCAAAATAAACGTATTGAAGCTGTAAAAATAACGAAGGATGCTTGGCAAGTAGATACAGCTTCAACGAAATATATCAGAATCGAGTATGCTTATTTCTCAGCTGATTTAAATGCAGGATCTACCTTTTTATCGAAGGATCATCTGTACGTAAATCCTGTAAATTGTTTTATGTTTACAGATGAACAAGTGGATTCACCGACAGAATTGAAATTAGCGATTCCAACATCGTGGGAAGTTGCTGGTTCTATGGAACAGAAAAATAATACTTACTTAGCAGCTAATTTTGATGAGTTAGCAGATTCTCCATTTATTTGTTCACCGTCATTACAGCATGATACTTACACTTCTGGAGGTACTTTATTTCATTTATGGTTCAATGGAGAAGTGAAACCTGATTGGAATCGATTGAAAAAGGATTTTCAAGCTTTTACAGATAAACAAATTGAAAAATTCACAGAGTTTCCTGTAGTAGAATATCATTTCTTATTTCAAATCCTCCCTTTTAAAACCTATCATGGCGTAGAACATTGTAAATCGACAGTTATTACCTTGGGGCCAAGTTATGAGGTTTTTGGAACTTTCTACAAAGAATTACTTGGCGTTTCTTCCCATGAACTTTATCATACTTGGAATGTCAAAACTATCCGACCAATTGAAATGTTCCCTTACGATTTTACAAAGGAAAATTATTCTAGATTGGGTTATTTATATGAAGGCGTTACAACCTATATGGGCGATTTATTTTTGTTAAAGAGCAATGTTTTTAGCCTAGACCAATACCTGATTGAATTCAATGCACAATTGCAAAAACATTTTGATAATCATGGTCGCTTCAATTATTCTGTTGGCGAATCTTCTTTTGACTCTTGGTTAGATGGTTATGTGCCAGGAGTGCCAGAAAGAAAAGTGTCTATCTATACAGAGGGATGTTTGTTAGCGTTTGTTATGGACGTCATGATTTTGCGCGAAACTAAAAACAAATTTAGCCTGGATGATGTCATGACCCGATTATATTTCGAATATGCTTTAACAGGTAAAGGCGTTGCTGAAGAAGATTATTTGGCAGAATTAAAAAATATTTCAGGTCTTGATTTTAGTCCATTCTTTAAGGAATTTGTGCATGGAACAAGTCCGTATGAAGCAATTATTACTGAAAGTCTTGATTATTTGGGACTTGAATTGTTTCATCGACCATCAAAAGCATATTCTGCAGGAAGACTCGGGTTTAAAGCGGCGCCAAGCGACAGAAATTTTATCGTTTCAGCACTTTATCCAAGTGGACCAGCAGATTTGGGAGGGCTAATGCAAGGAGATGAAATCATTGCAGTAAATAGTTACTTATGTACTGGAGAACTAGATAAGTGGTTGAATTACTTTGATGATGATTCAAAAAGATTGACCATTCTTCGAGCGGGAAAAATACTAGAAGTGACCTTGCCTGAAGTAAATCGCAATTTCTATTCAGAATATTCAGTTGTTCAATTACAAAAACCAAATAGTCCCCAAATAAAGGCACTCGAAAACTGGATTAAGTAATCTCGTTCCGAATCCCATCCCGATAGATCCAAGGACCTAAATCCAAAGCGCCGTGAAAAAAATTGGTTTAATGTCAGATACCCATGGTTTTATAGATCCAAAAATCTATGAGTATTTTAAAGATGTGGATGAAATTTGGCACGCCGGTGATGTTGGCGATGTGGCGGTAATTGATGAATTGAGAAAATTCAAAGCGATTAGAGGAGTTTATGGAAATATTGATGATTACATCGTTAGAAGAGAATTTCCTGAATTCAATCGTTTTAAGTGTGAAGAAGTTGATGTGTTAATGACGCATATTGGAGGTAAACCGGGGAAGTATTCGCTGCCAGCTTCTTCAGAATTAAAAAAAGGAGCCCCGAAATTATTTATTTGTGGTCATTCACATATCTTATTAGTCAAAATGGATCCTAAGTATAATATGCTTTGGATGAATCCTGGAGCTTGTGGATATAAAGGTTTTCATTCCGTGAAAACAATCTTGCGATTTTCTGTTTCCGGAGATAGAATTCATGATTTGGAAGCTATAGAAATTGGAAAAAGAATTTAATCGAATAATTTTAACGAAATTTTTGCGTTAGTTCACCAGCATGAGACAACTACTTTTATTTACAATACTTATTTCTTATCAATTCATTTGGGCTCAGACGGGAGGAACCACTGCATTCTCTTTATTAGATTTGAATTATAATGCCCGTTCGGCCGGTTTGGGAAATGATTTTATTTCAGTAAAAGATCAGGATGTAAATCTTGGAGTTTCAAATCCTTCCTTGTTGAATGAAAAAATGCATTCAGGTTTAGGTATCAATCAAGCTTTGTTGGCAGGAGGGATTAATTATGGAATGGTGGCTTATGCTCATAAATTGAAAATCGGTATATTGAGTACTCATATACGTTATGTAAATTATGGCGAGTTCGATCGTACTGACGTGAATGGCACCTCACAAGGAACTTTTAAGCCTTTTGAAAGTATTATTGGAGCTGGTTTTGGCAAACAATTGAACCCACGAATTTCAATCGGTGCAAATTTGAATTTGATTTATTCTCAATTAGAAAGTTATAATTCATTCGGTTTAGCTATGGATTTGGCTGGAACTTACACGCACCAAAATGAAAACTTGCTAGTTACAGCATTGGTGAAAAATGCGGGAATGCAATTAAAAAGTTATACTGAAAACAATCGTGCGCCGCTACCTGCTGAGTTTCAAATGGCAGTTTCTTATAAATTGAATCACGCTCCCTTTCGATTCTCTTTATTAGCTCATCATTTGAATAAATGGGATATTACGTATGTTGACCCAAGCTTAAAACCAAGCTTAGACCCATTAACTGGTGATACAATCCCTGTTAAATTTGCAGGATTTGGAGAGAAATTAGCTAGACATTTCACCTATCAAATTGAAATTTTGGCTTCAAAAAATATTCATATCAGGGCTGGATTTGATTACCACAGGAGACAAGAAATGAAATTAGAGGATCGTCCAGGAATAGCTGGTTTTTCATTCGGTACTGGCTTGTATTTCAAACGTTTTAGCATTGATTATGGTTTTGTTGTTTATTCAAGAGCAGGATTTAATACAATGCTAACTTTTACGACTCACTTAAGTCGTTGGAGAAAATAATTTTTATACATTCTAATTGATTTACTAAATCAGTTAACTAAAGGCTTTAGATGCTTTTTTGAGTTATTAACGATTAATTGTTTATTTTTTTTTGTAACCTTTTATATGTTATCCGAGTACATTTGCCCAAACCATAACAAATTTAAGTTATATGAAAAAGTTAATTATTTTAGTAGGAGCAATCGCGTTGACAGGTTCATCGTTCGCTCAAAAAGCAACAACTGATGCGCCTTTCTCTTTAGAAGGCCAATTAGGATTCAATGCATCTACATTATCTTTTAATGCACCAACAATTCGTTTCCGTTATTTCGTTGCTGATAATATCGCAGCTCGTTTAACATTAGGTATTGCTAATACTTCTGAAACATTCAATTATTATGAAACAGAAGACATGAACGTAGGTGGTTCAGGTACAGAAGTAAACAAGACGGGTATGTTCAATGTTGCAATTGGTGGTGAATATCACTTTGCAGGTACTGATCGTCTTTCTCCGTATGCAGGTTTAGACATCCTTATCGGAAGTGGAAGTGCAACTAACGAATGGTCAAACTATGACGGTGGTGGTTTCAATGCAGATTACTCACGTTCAATCGATGCTAAAACTTCAATGTTCGGAGTTAATTTAGTAGCAGGTGCTGATTACTATTTCGCTGAGAACTTCTATTTAGGTATGGAGTTAGGTTTAGGATTCGCTTCTACAACTGTTAAAGAAGGTACTTATACAGAATCTGATGTTATCTCTGGTTCTACAGTTACTGTAACGAACACAACTAACATGGAAAAATATTCAGGATTTGGAAACAACTTCATCGGAAACTTCCGTTTAGGATGGAGATTCTAATCTTTGGATTAAAATTTTATAAGAGGGAGCTTCGGCTCCCTTTTTTTTGTGACTAACTTTCAGTACTTTCGTCTTATGAGTTTTCAAAAACAATTGACAATCGCTATTGACGGATATTCATCTTGTGGGAAGAGTACGCTTGCTAAGGCAATGGCGAATGAACTCAATTATACTTTTGTTGATAGCGGCGCAATGTATAGAGGCGTTGCTTTGTACTGTCTTAGAAATAGTCTTATTTTGGATTCTATTCCGAATGATGCTGAGATAGAAATGCAGTTGCCAAATATTCAATTGGATTTCTATTATAACCCAGAAACAAGGCTGCAAGAATTATTGTTGAACAACGAAAATGTGGAACAAGAAATCCGAACACCAGAAGTCGCTGCGGTGGTTTCACAAATTGCAACACTCAGAAGTGTCCGTGTTAAATTGGTAGATGAACAACGTAAAATCGGAGAGAATGGTGGAATTGTAATGGATGGAAGAGATATTGGTTCAGTTGTTTTTCCAGATGCTGAAGTGAAGTTGTTTATCACCGCCAACCCTGATATTCGAGCGGTGCGTCGATTTAAGGAATTGACTGATAAAGGTATTGTAACGACCCTTGAAGAAACTAAGAGTAATTTATTAGCACGAGACGAAATCGATTCAAATCGTAAAGAAAGTCCCTTAATGCAAACGCCAGATGCAATTGTTGTTGATAATTCTCACCTAACGGAAGAAGAACAATTGCAAATAGCCCTGTTCCATGTTCAATCAAAATCACGCGAAATAGCAGAAAAACAAGTGAATTGTTAAGAATTTAAAGAATTCTTTATTTATTCACAATCTTTTTTACTAAAATTGCACAGCTTTATTTTTGAACTATGAACTCTATTGGAAAAATCACTGAAGAATTAATTAATAAAAGTCCTTTTTTGCGTGAAGCAATGACAGATGACTTGATCAATATTTCTGCTTTGGCAAGAAAATTAAAGCCTGAAATTGAAGAAATGATAGGTTCTGAAGTGAAAGAAGGAGCAATTGTAATGGCTATTAAACGCATGACTCCTGGCTTGTACCACCGATTAAACGTTAAAATCACCAATGTAATGGGTGATTTGGGTGATTTCTTGGTGAGAAGTAATTTGAGTGATATTACCTTTGAAAATTCTGACTCTTTAAAAACGAAGCAGGCTGAACTTGTTCATGAAATAAACAAGGAAAATGATTCGTTTTTTACAATTTGTAAAGGAGTAACTGAAACTACGTTTATCGTTAGTTCGTATCATGATGCAATGATTATGCGTTTGTTTAAAAATGAAAAATTAAAAGCCCATTCTACAGACTTAGCATCTGTAACGGTTAAATTGCCAAGTGTGAATACTGAAATTTACGGTATTTACTATTATATCCTGAAGCATCTAGCTTGGGAAGGAATCAATATTGTTGAATTGGTTTCAACTTCAAATGAATTTACCATCGTCGTGAAACAAGACTTTGTAGATAAAGCTTTTAAGATTTTAATGCAATTGAAGAGAGGACTTTAAGTTTTACACTGTTCTTCTGGCTTTGCACCACAAAGTCCGCAAACAGCACCCTCTTTTTGAAGCATAGGATTATTACTCGAACAAGTACCTGAAAATTTCCCGTCTTTTTTGACTAAGATCTTGATTGCTATTCCACCTACTGCTAATGCTAATAATACGATTGTAAGAAGTACGACTGTCATGTGTTGTTGTTTTAAACAAAATTAGTGCTTTCTGTCGATTAAAAGGAAATGAAATTAGCGAATTTGTTAATTCTTCGAAATTACTTCGCCTGTGCCATATTGATAAACAATTGGCGACCCGTTTGGAATACCTTTATACCAGATATCGCCTGAACCATCAATTTCTGCTTTTAGCTGTGCACCATTCGCATTGATTTTTGAGGTGCCTGGAGTGTTTGAAATGACAGTGATAGAATCATTAATGTTTAATCCATACGTATCGCAATATCCATTACTTCTCACGTTAAAATTGGCATAATTAACATTGCCAGTATAGGTGAAATCTCCCCATCCATGGGCTATCGTTGTAAAAACAGTGTTTGCATTGAAGTTTAATTTAACTGGACCAGCACCATCGCGAATTAAAACGGAAAGCCAATTAAATTGTAAGGTTCCGATATTCGTTAATGGTTCAGTTCCTTCAAAATGAATATTTATGAGCTGTTTAAAATGTATTTCGACTTTCACTTTCTTTTTGAATGATCTCAAAAAAGAACAGCGATTGGTATTGAGAATTTCTAAGCGTCCTTCAATCACAGCAACATCAATAAAATTCAATAAATTTTTACCACCTGAAATAACGACTTTTTCAATAGTATCTTGAATTAAAACGAATTCTATATGTTCCTTCAAATACATTTTATCAAATGGCTCAACTAATAATTCTATACTCGACTCATCACCTGCTGTTTTGAAACAAGCGCGATTCTCTTGTTTTTCACAAGAAACCAGAAATAGTAAAAAGAATATGACAATAATTCTCATCGTTGATAATTAATGGTGTAACCCAATCCCCATTCAGCATAATCTGCCCTCGCCCAATGAGATTTCAAACCTATATTGAAGTTCAATCCGTTTTTTAAATAATAGCGCAACGAAATGCGATGGTAAAGTGCATCTTCTGGTTGGTATTTGTCTTTTACATAAATGCCCATTCCAATTGCAAAATGAAAACGATCAAGCGGAACTAAATAGGCCCCGAATACACCAATTTGAAAGATATCCCATTGGGTTTTTTCTACCTCTGGACGATAGCCTAAAATAGCTTGTTTTGAAATTAAATCAATTCCAAATTCCATTCCTACCTTTGGTTTGGAGAACCATCGAGCGCTTGAACTCAACGCAAATACCGCATATTTTTTCCCTCCAGTTGGAAACATTTCCTTCATTGAACCAATACCAGTGAAATTAAAAAGCCATTTTTCGAAAGGTAAATCATTTGCGCTTGGAATTGAATCCATTTCTTTCATGCGAATAAAACGCGAATAGCCAATTGAAAGATAAGGCATATTAATTCCTAAATTGGGGACTTTTGACGCTGCATTACTAAAATGTGTCATGTCTAATCCAAGTGTCACACTATTTCTTCCAAACTTAAAGCGACTTTTAACGCCAAAGCTCACAATGGTGTTGATGTGCGTGCTCATAGCTACATTTTTTGGATTTTTTTCGTAGCTAAAAACGTTGGTTACATAGCCAAGTCCACTTCCAAACTTACCTGAAAATTCATACCTATTTTGTCGGATAAAGGGAAATTCAATAAAAGCGTATGCCCCCCACATAGTGCCTAAAACTTTCATGTTTCCTGCTGTTCCACCAAATAACGTACCTCCAACGGTTGGATAATTACAGACTGAATGCCATTGCTTTTTACCTTTTGTTTGAATGAGAAAACTGATCTCTCCAGCAAATGCATGTTCGGTAGTCAGATGACCCATCACACCTCTGTGTGCAGCTAAAAAACCAGTTTTGAATCTACCCTCTATTCCCCATTCGTAATTGCTTTGAGCAATCATCAATGAATAGATGAATAAAAAGAAAAATGTCGATAGTAATTTTTTCACAGAAACAAAAATAAACAATCTCAGTGTACTGTCGAAAAAATTATACTTTTGATTAAAAAGAAAAATGGACCCAAGATTAGCAGCATTTGAGCGACTTTTAAATATAATGGATGAACTTCGGGAAAAATGCCCATGGGACCAGAAGCAAACACTTGAATCCTTGCGTCACCTTACGATTGAAGAAACGTATGAATTAGCAGATGCGATAACCAAAAACGATCTTGAATCGCTCAAAGGTGAAATTGGCGATTTAATGCTTCATATGGTTTTCTATTGCAAAATTGGTTCAGAACAAAATGCTTTCGATATAACTTCCGTTTTAACAGCCATCTGCGATAAATTGGTTTATCGTCACCCGCATATTTATGGTGATGCAAAGGCAGAAACCGAGGAAGAAGTTAAAAGAAACTGGGAAAAGTTAAAATTGAAGGAAGGAAAGAAATCTGTCTTAGAAGGTGTTCCAAATTCTCTTCCGGCCTTGGTCAAAGCAGCAAGAATTCAAGAAAAAGTGAAAGGAATTGGATTTGACTGGGATACTATAGAGGATGTTTGGGCGAAGGTGCAGGAGGAGTTAAATGAGTTTCATGAAGAGGTTCGATTGAATAGTGATAAAAAAGAGGAGGAATTTGGTGATTTATTGTTTTCATTGATCAATTATGCTCGTTTTGTCGATGTAAATCCAGAAAATGCTTTATCATTGACGAATAACAAGTTTATCAATCGATTCCAATTAATGGAGGAAATGATTTTAAAAGAAAATAAATCGATTCAAACAATGAATTTAGCTGAAATGGATGTTTATTGGGATAAAGCTAAAAAGATATTGAAGTAGTCAAACATTTAACTCAATAATTCTTACCTTTTAGATTGTTTTTAACTTAAAAATTCATCATTTCATTTGAATCAGTTATCTTCGAATCCAAATTAGAACTGTACTTATGCGCTTTACCTTAACTTTAAGTTGTCTCCTACTTATTATTTCTAGTCAATACGCTCTATCTCAAGATTATACAATACGAGGATTTATATACGAAAAAGCCAATGGTGAAGCAATGGCTTTTGAAAAAGTAAAATTATTGAGTGCAAGTGACAGTTCAATTGTCGCTGGGGGATTAACAGATGTAAATGGTTTCTTCTCGATCTCTAAAGTCAACAAAGGAAAATATATTTTAAAAATTGAAAATTTCTCCTACAATACTGTTACTCAAAACATTGAAGTTACTTTAGAAAAAGGAATTTTTGATGTAAAAATTGAATTGGAAAAATCAACAGGAGTAAAGGAATTTGATGCTATTGACGTAAGTGCAGACTCAAAAATCAAAAAGAATGAGGTTCTAATTTCACAAATAAAATTAGACAAAAAGGGCTTAGAAAGAATTCCAAGTGTTGGTGGTGAAAATGATATTATTGGCGCATTTAGTGTTACACCTGGAGTTGTTACGACTGGTGATCAAGGCGGTCAGTTGTATGTTCGAGGTGGTACACCAATCCAAAATAAAATTTTATTGGACGGAATGACCATATACAATCCTTTCCATTCAATAGGTTTCTTCTCAATTTTTGAAACTGAATTGGTAAAGAATGTTGATATCTACACAGGTGGATTCGATGCTAAATATGGTGGACGTATTTCTTCTATCATGGATGTTTCTTACCGTGATGGAAATAGAAAGAAATTTGGAGGTAAAGTTTCAGCTTCTCCATTTTTAGCAAAAGCAGTGTTAGAAGGACCACTTTCTAAACCAAAAGATGGCAAAGCGAGCCCAGGTTCATATATTTTTTCAGCAAAACATAGTTTATTGGACTATACATCAAAAGCCCTTTATCCTGGTGTAAATGATGGAAATGGATTGCCTTTTAATTTTACTGATTTGTACGGGAAATTGACCTTCAATAGTGACGGTGGTTCAAAGTTTTCAGCTTTTGGTTTTCACAATAGAGATAGTGCAAATTTCTCTGTAGCGGATTTAAATTGGAAAGCTTCTGGTGGTGGAATGAACTTTTTGTTGGTTCCGAGTAGTTCACCTATTTTTATTAAAGGTCACGTGAATGGTAGTAGCTTCGAAACTACCTTTTCTGAAACTGGACAAGAACCTCGTTTTTCAAGAATCGGAGGATTTGATTTAGGTTTCGATTTTACTTATTTCATGAAAAATGAAAGTGAAATGAACTACGGTATTAATTTTAGTGGTTTCAACACCTCTTTTGTGACGTATAATGAGGCAAAACGCAAAATCGAAGCAAATAATTTCACGACAGAGATTGGAACCTACTTCAATTATAGATTGATTCGTGGTCGTTGGGTTATTCAACCGAGTATTCGTGTTCAGGTTTATGCGTCTTTGTCTACTATTTCTCCTGAACCGCGTTTAGGATTGAAATACAACGCAACAGAAAAACTACGCCTTAAGTTCTCAGGTGGACGCTTCTCTCAAAACTTTACATCGGCTTCTTCTGACAAAGATGTTGTGAATTTATTCAACGGTTTATTATCTGCTCCTTCGAATGTACAAGAGACATTTGTAAACCAATTTCAACAAGAGAAAAACACGAGAAATGGTCTACAATACGCATGGCACGCGATACTTGGATTCGAATATGATTTAACTAAGCATATTAGTGTGAATCTAGAAGGTTATTATAAGTATTTCTCTCAATTAAGTAATATCAATCAAAATAAACTTTACGACGATATTGCACAATTTTCTCAAATTGATGATGTTTTCAAAAAGGACTTTATTCTAGAATCAGGCGAATCATATGGTGTGGATTTGTTAATCAAATACAGCAAGGAACGTTTATTCTTATGGGGAGTTTATTCATATGGTTATTCAACTAGATGGGATGGTTTTTCACAATATTTCCCTGTATTTGACCGACGTCACAATATCAACTTAGTTGGAAGTTATATGTTTGGTAAAAACAAAGACATTGAATTGAATATTCGTTGGAACTTAGGTTCAGGTTTGCCCTTTACACCAACCGCTGGATTTTATCAAGGAGAAAACTTTTCTGGTGGCGTAACAACAGATTATACAACTACAAATCCATCTACCGTTTCAACTTTATTAGGAAAGTTCAACAGTCAACGTTTACCCTCTTATCACCGCTTAGATATTACATTAAAGAAACAGTTTAATTTCAAAAATAAGGATGTATTAGAAATTGTAGCGAGTGTAACAAATGTGTATGATAGAAATAATATTTTCTACGTGAACCGTGTTACAGGAGAACAAATCTATCAATTTCCAATATTGCCAAGTATGGGATTAAGCTATAAGTTTTAATTTCAAGTAGAAAGATAGTCAAGTTGACTGTCGATCTTGTATTCAAAACTTTCCTACCTTTGTTTCAATGGATCAAGGACATTTAGATAATTGGCTAAATAAGCGAAAACGACGTCGTTCTCAGCTTACAGCGGATTCATTGTACAATGAACTCCTTTCAGGCAAGCGAGAAGCACTTAGCGCATCTATTACTTTATTAGAAAGTTCCCTCGAAAAAGATCGAGTTGTGGCGAATGAGTTAATTCAAAAATGTTTGCCTCACGCTGGAAAATCTGTACGAATTGGCATTACTGGCGTTCCCGGCGTAGGTAAAAGTACGTTCATTGAATCTTTTGGGAAAGAATTAGTGGCAAATGGGCATAAAGTAGCTGTTTTGGCAATCGATCCATCCAGTTCAACAAGTGGTGGAAGTATTTTAGGCGATAAAACACGAATGAATGATTTATCTGTGATGGAGGAGGTTTTTATTCGCCCTTCAGCAGCAGGAATTACACTCGGTGGAGTTGCTAGAAAGACACGTGAAACTATCTTTATTTGTGAAGCAGCTGGATATGATCGCATACTTATAGAAACAGTAGGAGTGGGACAGTCTGAAACACTTGTTCATTCAATGGTCGACTTTTTCTTGTTACTTATGTTATCTGGCGCAGGCGATGAATTACAAGGTATAAAGCGAGGTATAATGGAAATGGCTGATGCCTTAGTAATTACAAAAGCAGACGGCGATAATCAGAAGAAAGCACAAATGGCGAGTCGTGAATATGCCAATGCATTACATCTTTTTCCACCGAAGGAAAGTAATTGGATAGTGCCATCATTCACTTGTAGTGCCTATAAAAATGAGAATATTGATAAAGTGGCCGAGACAATTGAATCCTTTGTCAACTTGACGATTACAAATGCTTGGTTTGTGAATCATCGTCGAATTCAAGACAAATATTGGTTAAGAGAAACAATCAAAGAAATGATCCTCAATGATTTCTTTGGAAATCAGGAATTTACCAATGAACTTCGTGACTTTGAAAACAAAGTCTATGAGGGTCAAATGAGTTCATTTCATGCAGCAGAATTATTATATAAGTCCTTTAAAGGCAAATAAATAAAGAATGAAACAAGAATTTAAAATTGAAGGAGAATACATTGAATTAATTCAATTGCTAAAGGCATTAGGAATCGCTTCAACGGGTGGTCACGCTAAATTTATTGTGGAAGAAGGTGAAGTCATTCGTAACGGCGAAGTCGAAATGCGCAAAAGAGCCAAGTTGAAGTCAGGAGACATTATCGAAATTGATGATCTTCGAATTGTATTGGTTTAAAGTGATTAAAATAACTCCTGCAATTCTTTCTTCAGGTATTCTACCGTAATTTCTGTAGGTAACTGACCAATTTCAGCAACGATTTCGAAAATTTTTGAAGATAAATCAATTCCAGTTGAAGTAGCTTGCATTTGATTTCCAGCAATATTGATGATTTTAATTGTTTCCTCTTTTGAATTTTTAACCATTTGCCATGCTAGAGGAGAAACAAATAATTGTTGAGCAACATTGTGATCATATTCTTCACGAATAGCTTTTAGAAATTCAGCTTGCAATGCTTTCGCAGGTAATCCAGCATTATGCAAACGCATCACTAAACTTCCAGGATGAATCCGCTCCATCAATAAAAGGGCCCGCTGATATGCTTCCACACGATTCGGTAAAAAATACTCTTGGCGCTGTTTCTTAAGTTCAATCTGCGCAATACGAAGTTCCTTGTTGGTTTCCTTTCTTAAAAAGAAAATAGTCGTCAATAATACAGCTCCAGCTGGAAAAATAATCAAGGCAATTTGCAAAACAACATCCATGGTCTATAATTTAAATACAAAGATAAAATTCCATTCGACAAAAAAGTAACAGAATTCCAGTCATTTTTTCGTTAGCTCTAAACAAATAATCGTAATTTCATCCCTCAAAATTTACTATGAGCGCTAGTTTAATTATTGCAATTCTCGTTTCTTATTTTGGAGTGTTGATTCTTATTTCTTATCTCACCTCTAGAAATGCTGATTCAACAACGTTCTTTACTGGTAATAAACAGAGTCCATGGTATTTGGTTGCTTTCGGTATGATTGGAGCTTCACTTTCGGGTGTCACTTTTATTTCTGTCCCGGGAAAAGTCTACACCGAAGGAATGGCCTATTTTCAAATTGTATTAGGTTATGTGCTTGGTTATATAGTCATTGCGAAAGTGTTAATGCCTCTTTATTACCGATTGAATGTAACATCTATCTACGAGTATCTCTTGACTAGATTTGGAAAAGTGAGTTACAAAACAGGAGCAAGTTTCTTCATTTTATCACGAACACTGGGATCAGCAGCTCGTTTATATTTAGCTACAATAGTACTGCAATTGTTCTTATTCAATGATTTAGGTGTTCCTTATTGGCTGACAGCCTTAATTACCATTGCCTTGATTTGGGTTTACACATTTAAAGGGGGTATTAAGACAATTGTTTATACGGATACTTTTCAAACAATTTTTCTAGTTAGTGCTGTGGTTATTTGTACCATTATTATTGCTCAGGCCTTAAATGTTGATTTCTTAGGTTTGTACAATAAAATTTCGAGCACGAAAACAGCTTCAGGCGCGCAAAACATGACACAAATATTTTTCTTTGATGATCCAAATGCAAAGATTTACTTTCCTAAACAATTTTTTGGAGGAATGTTCTTAGCAATCGCCATGACAGGGCTCGATCAAGATCTTATGCAAAAGAATTTAACGTGCAGAACGATAAAAGATGCTCAAAAAAACATGTATTCTTTTACAACAGTATTGGTATTTACTAATTTTCTTTTTTTAATTCTAGGAGGAGCTTTGTACGCTTATTCGGAGTCGAAAGGTATTGCTCTTCCAATGGCTGAAAGCGGCAAAGTGATTACTGATCATGTTTTCCCGACTCTTGCGTTGAATAATTTTGGTACAATAGCGGGAATCTTCTTTTTATTAGGAATCACAGCCTCTTCTTATGCCTCAGCAGACAGTGCTTTAGCAGCGCTAACAACTGGTTTTTGTATCGACTTTTTGAATTTTCATAAACGAGATGAAAAACAACGACAATTCTTAAAGTTAATCGTTCATATTGGGTTTTCCATCTTGTTTTTAATCATTATCCTCGCTACTAAAATGTATGTAGATGGACATCCCGGAACAGATTTAATTAGTCTAATTCTTACAATTGCAAGTTATACATATGGTCCGCTTTTAGGCTTGTTTTCCTTCGGAATATTTTCAAAACGAAAATTGAGAGAATGGTTCGTCCCAATAGTTTGTTTGCTTGTTCCTTTCATTTGTTATGTGCTCGATAAAAATTCTGAAGTTTGGATGGGAGGCTATAAATTTGGCAATGAACTCTTAATTTTAAACGGAACATTAACGTATATCGGTTTGAGTTTTATATCTAAAAAAGCGCAGCCTGAAAGTCAAATTGTAATTGAATAAAAATGAAAATAGTACTAAGCGACAACGGACTACATTTAAGATTTGCTCCTTTAAGTTTGACAAGACCTCTTGGCGATTTGCGCATGGGAATCCTTACGAATACTGAGCGCTGGAAATTAATAGATCCCGAAGCTGAAATCTTTTTTGAAACAGAAATTTATTTGAATAAAAAATTTCCGAACACCGAAAATCCAGATCTTCGTGTAAATGCAGCACTAATTCCGCATGAAGAAGTGGCGGTTGCTATAGTCAATTTGGCTTCAAATGAGCAATTGTTATACAATGATGTTTGGCTGGCAACAAAAGGAACTGGCGAAACGATTGTAAAGTTTACAGGAGAAGAACCATTGATTATTTCGGAACGCTGGCATATCTATCAAAAAAATGAAAAGGCATTGAAAGCTGATTTTAATTTGATTTCAGCCGGAAGAAAATCGGCTAATTTATCCAATTCAAATACCATCATTGGAGATCCTTCTTTTATCTTTGTAGAAGAAGGAGCGCAGGTGGAAGCGGCAATTCTGAACACAACAACGGGTCCGATTTATATTGGTAAAAATGCCGAAATAATGGAGGGATCTATGGTTAGAGGTCCTTTGGCGATGTGTGAATCAAGTGCGCTAAAATTGGGATCAAAAATATATGGTGCCACGACACTTGGACCATATTGTAAAGTAGGAGGAGAGGTGAGTAATGCCGTTTTTCAAGCTTTTTCAAATAAAGGTCATGATGGATTTTTGGGTAATGCGTTGATTGGTGAATGGTGTAATTTGGGTGCTGATACAAATACCTCGAACTTGAAGAACAATTACGGCATTGTTTCAACATATTCATACGAAATGAAAGAGGAGATAAAAACAGATATTCAATTCATGGGAGTTTGTATGGGTGATCATTCTAAATGCGGTATTAATACTATGTTTAACACGGCAACGGTGGTTGGAGTCTCTTCAAACATCTATGGAGCTGGTTTCCCTGCGAAATTTATTCCTTCATTTTCCTGGGGAGGAGTGGAAGGATCAGCGCCTTTTCGCTTTGAAAAAGCAGTTGAATATGCAAACAATATGATGATTCGTCGCGGTTTAGAATTAAGTAGTGACGAGATTGCCATTCTAAGGTACATTTACGACAACGAATAGGACAAAATTTCAGATTTTTTCCGATGGCATGTGATTTGACAAATGTGCCACGTCCTTTTAATTAAAGGTTTAAAGGACTTCAATATTTTTTTACTGACACTTTGACTTGTATTTTTGAAGAGCCAACAACGAATCTTCAAATTGCAACTCACCAATATACTATTTTATGAGCGATCTTTTTGACACCAGCATATTGCAATTTTCAGACGGTTCTGAATCTGATGCTGAATTTATTCCATTAATTACGGCTGAAGAGGAAGAGCAAATGAATAAACAGTCCTTTCCAGAAGAATTACCTATTTTGCCTTTACGTAACAATGTACTTTTTCCGGGAGTTGTAATACCAATTACTGTAGGACGCGATAAATCCATCAAACTGATACAAGATGCAAACAAGGGCAATAAAATAATCGGAGTCGTTTCACAGAAAAATCAAGAGGAAGAATCACCAGAGTTTGCTGATTTACATTTGATTGGTACAGTTGCTCAAATTATTCGAACTTTAAGAATGCCAGATGGTAGTACGACGGTTATCATTCAAGGAAAACGACGATTTGAAATGGTTCAACCTGTTCAAACCGAACCTTACATGCGTTCTGTTGTAAAAATGTTGGATGAAAAACCATTTGATAAAAAGAATAAGGAACTGGAAGTGATGATTAAAACCATCAAGGATATGTCACTTCAAATCATTCGTGATAGTCCAAATATCCCTTCTGAAGCATCATTTGCTATTGGAAACATTGATAGCCCATCTTTCTTAGTCAATTTTATTTCGTCCAACATGAATGCGGATGTCGATAAAAAACAAGAAATGTTGGAAGAACTAGACATGAAAAAACGTGTTATGATGGTTCTTGAACACTTGGGTATGGAGGTGCAAATGTTGGAAATGAAAAATGAGATTCAATCCAAAGTTAAAAAGGATATGGATCGACAGCAGCGTGAGTATTTTCTTCATCAACAAATGCGTACGATTCAAGATGAATTGGGATATAATCCACAAGAACAGGATGTTCGAGATATGGATATACGCGCAGATTTGAAAAAATGGGATGAGAAGGTAGCGAAACTTTTCCAAAAAGAATTGGAAAAGTTGGGACGTATGAATCCACAAGGTGCTGAATATACCGTTCAATTGAATTACTTGGAATTGTTGTTAGATTTACCTTGGGGTGAATATTCAACGGACAATCTGGACTTAAACAGAGCACGTAAGATTTTGGAGCGAGATCATTTTGGATTGGAAAAAGTAAAAGAACGAATTCTGGAATATCTTGCTGTCTTGAAATTGAAAGGTAACATGAAATCGCCAATTTTATGTTTCTACGGACCTCCAGGAGTTGGAAAAACGTCTTTGGGTAAATCAATTGCTGAAGCCTTAGGGAGAAAGTATATCCGCATGTCATTGGGTGGTTTACACGATGAATCAGAAATTCGCGGCCATAGAAAAACGTATATCGGTGCGATGCCTGGTCGGATTATCCAAAGTATCAAAAAAGGAGAATCAGCTAATCCAGTATTTGTTTTAGATGAAATCGATAAGTTAGGCAGAAGTAATCATGGTGATCCGTCATCTGCACTTTTAGAAGTATTAGATCCAGAACAAAACAAAGCTTTTTACGATAATTTCGTCGAAACGGAATTTGATTTATCTAGAGTGATGTTTGTAGCAACCGCTAATTCATTGTCAACGGTTCAAGGTCCCCTGCGCGATCGTATGGAGATCATTGAAGTGAACGGTTATACCATTGAGGAAAAAATTGAAATTGCGAAAAGACATTTACTTCCTAAACAAATCGAAGAGCACGGTATTTCCAAAAAGAATATTTCTATTGATAAAAAGGCGCTTGAACGCTTAATTGAAGAATACACAAATGAATCAGGTGTTCGTGGACTAGATAAAATGGTGGCTAAATTGGTCAGAAATCGTGCCCGTCAAATTGCGATGGAGGAAGAATTTGTGGTAAAGATTACATCAGAAGATTTGTTTGGAATTTTAGGAGCAGGACGCGGAAGAACAAAATATGAAAATAATGATGTTGCGGGTGTCGTTACTGGTTTAGCTTGGACAAGTGTCGGTGGTGATATTCTATTTATTGAGTCTTCTATCACGAAAGGAAAAGGCAAGTTAACCTTGACTGGAAATTTAGGTGATGTGATGAAAGAATCAGCGATTATAGCCTTGGAATTTTTGAAAGCACACAACAATTGGTTAAATATAGAGCAAGAAGCATTTGATCGTTACAATGTACATATTCACGTTCCAGAAGGCGCAACACCGAAGGATGGACCGAGTGCTGGAATTACCATGTTAACGTCATTAGCGTCTTTGTTCACACAACGTAGGGTGAAGAAGAACTTGGCCATGACTGGAGAAATTACCTTGAGAGGAGAAGTTTTACCGGTTGGTGGAATCAAAGAGAAAATCTTAGCAGCAAAAAGAGCTGGAATTAAAGAAATTATCCTTTGTGAGAAAAATCGGAAGGATATAGATGAAATCAAACAAGATTATTTGAAAGGTCTTACTTTTCACTATGTTTCTCAAATGAAAGAAGTGATTGATATCGCTTTGACAGACGAAAAAGTGAAACAACCTATTGAGATAGCTTAAGTTAAAAGGAGAATAGTTAAAATTTGGCTATGCCAATAGATGAAATTCTCCTTTTTACTGTACTTGCGTTACTTGCAGAAGTTATTGGGACAATTAGTGGTTTTGGATCTTCTGTCTTTTTTGTGCCAATTGCGGCTTATTTCTTTGATTTTCATTCGGTTTTAGGAATTACAGCCCTGTTTCATGTGTTCAGTAATATATCCAAAATCTATTTCTTTAATAAAGGAGTTAACTGGAAAATAGTTCTTTATCTCGGTATACCGGCAATCGTTTTCGTCAGCCTAGGAGCATATCTTAGTAAGTTTTTTAACAGCTCAATTCTCGAGCTTATTCTCGCTTTTTTTCTTATTGGCTTCAGTGTTTTGTTTTTAATTGCACAAAAATTCGTTATTAAACCCTCCAATACAAATTCCATAATTGGCGGAACAATTTCTGGTTTTTTCGCAGGACTACTTGGAACTGGAGGGGCAATTCGCGGAATGACGCTCGCTGCATTTAAACTCAATAAAGAGGTATTTAGTCAAGCCTTAAAAACCTGTTAAATTAAAACTTTTTCTTCTTTCTGGAAACTAAAAATGCTAAAAATTGAGTTTGAGTTTGAGATTGAAAAAATGTCATTAAAAAGTGTTTGAAAAA
>Ga0105050_10002674_pt1 | contig 25253 bp, 25 predicted proteins | sample FRY01_FD_78088 | JGI IMG/M metagenome (GOLD analysis project Ga0105050, IMG submission 78088) | Freshwater microbial communities from Lake Fryxell liftoff mats and glacier meltwater in Antarctica - FRY-01 | ecosystem: Environmental > Aquatic > Freshwater > Ice > Glacier meltwater ...
AGCATATCAATTATTAAAAGCAGCAAGGATTAAGGATGTATCTGGACTTAAGTTAAATGACCAATTGCCTAGTAGTTTTACTATTGAATTAGAGCGTGCGCTAGATCTTACTTACATACAACAACAAATACTCTTAGAGCAGGTGAGGGCGGTATTTGGCAACCATATAAATAAAGTTGATATGGTTAGTGTCAATAAACCGAACAGCTTTGTTAATCCTCATGATAATTATAACTCCGATACTAAATCTACCCTCATTAACAATACCATTATAGAAAAGACCGAACCTGCTCAAGATTTGGGTATCTGGGCTAGGATCAGATCGATGTTAGTTTCTTATTATGGTGAGGATGGAAGAGCAATAGATAGCAACTGGTTTGCTAAGCTGGAACCCCAAATTAATGATGTTGAAAGAAGCTTGGTATTGAAAGCTCCAAGTGAGTTTATTAAGGAATGGGTACAATCTAAATATAGCTCATTAATTGAGAAGTTTGCTCAGGGTCAAAACTATAATTTAATTGGCGTATCTTGTTAGTATTTAATTTTGGAGGGGTGATAAAGCAATGGAAAAATACAATGTAATTGAGTGGGAATACCAAGCTTATATAGAGAATGAGAAAATCATACTCTCTAGTGCTAAGGCGACGGTGCACAAGGTAAGGCTAGAAAATGATGAGTGCATATACATAGTACCTGAAGATTTCTACCTGAATTGTAAAAACCAATTAAAGCAGAAGAAAGAAACTAACGTTGACGAAAACAATGAAAGAAACACGGACAAAAATAATGACTAGGCTTAAAAAGAAAACAGGAACCAATCGATTAATCCATAACTTGAGTATGACATGTATTTTGTCATTACTTACTACTAGTGCTATGGCTGTTAACCCTGCAAACCTTGCTAAGGCTGGTTATTGGTACCACGATGATGACATTAGAGCGGTTCTTAAGAGCAGAGTAGGAAGCAGTGCATATATTGCGCCAGCTCTTCCATTTGAGAGCAAGGAATTGATAACTGATATTGTCCGTAGCTCTGTAGCTGAAGCAAAGACTCAAGGCTCTGCATTGATTCCAATTAACTTTGGCAATAGCCACTGGGTGGCACTCGCAATTAAGAGTGCTGGAGTTGGCAAAATCAAGGTTATCTATAATGATTCATTTGGTAGTCCTTTAAGTTCAACTAGTAATGGTGCACTTGTCTTTCAAGTGCTTAAGGAAATCGATCCAAACATAGAGCTAATTGATCTACAAACTCGCCAGCAAAGTGATGGTAGTAGCTGTGGAGCTTTTACGGCGGAGAATTTAGTTACTATTGCCAAAGTGGATATTAGCAACATGAGCGTAGAAGAGTTACGCAATGTTTTGAGCAGGATCACTGATGCATCTGCCATCAGAAACCTACATTTTCAATTACTGTATGAGGGCGGTGGATTTGGTGATGATGAAATTTTTAATGTGAAGCAGCTTAAGCCGAAGGCACGAGGTGCATTAAACACCGTAGCAAACCACAAACAGCAACTAAACAACTTTCTTGGTAACATTAATGCTTTAACACATGATCGGTTGAATCATCTAAATAGAATTGATAGCGGTATATCCAGCGGTATTTCTTCTGGCGATGAAAACTTAGATTATGGTTTGTGGCTTAAGGGGTTTTTCGGTTTAGCTCGTGATAAAACTAATAATGACTTGGGAAGCAGCTTAAACAGCAAAAGCAAATTAAATGGCGTGATTATTGGTGTTGATACCAAGTTAGATGAAGATAGCACTATTGGTGTTTCCTATAGCAACGGACAATCAGTTACCAAAAATACGCTTGGTTCTCTGCCAATTAGCAAAGGTAAAATCAGTAGCAACATATTAAGCCTGTATGGTAGCGGTGTTGTTAGTGATGATTTTAATTTAAATGGCAATATTGCTTATGGCTGGGCATCAATTAAGAACGCATCTTCTACTGGCGCAAGCAACAGTAAAAATAAAGCCAGCATTATTGGCGCAAGTCTTATTGGCCTCTATAACGTTCACCTTACTGATTATTTCGTCGTTAGTCCGAGATTAGGAGTTAACTACAACCAAGTTACATTTAAGGCTTATAAAGATGGGGCAGTTAATATTGCCAAAACCAAGCCACAAGAAGCTAGTATTGTTGCTGGGATAATTGCCACGGGGTTTGTTGATACAAATAGCTTCACTGTGATACCCGAGATTAGTGCTAACTATAATCATGTTGTCTGGCACAAGGGCAATACGCAAACAATATCCAACCAATTAAATCAAATTATCATTAAGCAAAAAAGCACCAAAGCCAAAGGTCAAATCACTGTTGGTGGCGGGATAACTATTGCTGCTGATAGATTTGAATTTGGTGGTGGATATGAGAAATCCTGGCAAGGCAAGAGTTTGGCGCATATGGGGCATGTCAAACTGAGAGTAAATTTTTAATTTAACGGAATAATTATGAATAACAACAGTCAGCAAAGATTATTTTGGTCGGTATCAAGGCCACTTAAATATATGGGTTTGACCTTGGATGAGTGGGCGGTGTCGGTGGTGGGAGGTTTGCCTGGGCTTTGGTTTCTCAATAGCGGCGAGATTAAGTTAGGCTTGTTATCGATTATAAGCGGAGCAGTACTTTGCTGGATGTTTAAGAAATACAAAAGACTATCGCAAAGCTTTAAACCTAAAAGTTTTTTAATTGCCAAAGGTTTTTTGCCAGCTCCGGCTTCTTACCCGAAATTGCTGAAGAAAAATAAGGTAGGTAGATGAATCATCAATGGAAATCTGCGTCATTGCAAACGCTAATTAAATACAACCAATGGCTATTGGTGTCACTAGTGTTACTTAGTGTACTTAGTTTAAGCCTTGGTATTGCCATGATCAATAAAGAAGAGCGCTGGGTACTTATTCCAATGACTGATATTGATCGTAGAATGGAGGTTTCAAACAATCAGCTATATCCGAGCTACTTAAAAAACTGGGCGATTCATGTAGCTAAAGAGATGTTTACAACTTCTCCTGCTGAAGTTGTTAATCAGCATGCAGAGATTAGAAAAATCAGCATCACCAGCAAAGAACTATCAAAGTTTTTTGCTGAGCAGTTACAGTTTATCCAAGGCAGCAATGCTAGTTCGGTATTTTTTGTTAAAGCAGCTGTTCCAGTTGAAGGTGGGATTAAAGTTACTGGTACATTGCACTATTGGTTCACCAGTTCACCTGAGAAAATCGCTTTGGAAAAGAGTTATTTAATTTCTTACAAGGAAGTAGGAAAAGGGCTGATATTACTAAGCAATATTGAGGAATATAAGGAGTTAATTGATGCAAAAAAATAACAATTCAAAGGCTAATGCTGTAGGCAAAACAACGCTAAGAATAATGCTGCCAATACTATCTATTTTGCTTTTAAGCGGTTGTGGTGCAAGGAGTATGAGTAAAAAGCATAAAGCAATGAAGGCTCAAGCGAATCAATCACAAATCTTGCAGCAAAGAGAAAATTTAGTGCAAGAAATAGCTCCTTTTATTCCTCAGGCTACTTTGCCTGTTCCAGCTAACCATTGTTTATTGCGCCCTGATGTGTCAATAGAGCTAGCCGTTTCAAGAACCGGTTATACCAGACTGTTTATGGATGATGAGCGTATCACGGATGTGTTTGTTTATCCGCAAGAAGCATTGCAGGTGAGAATACATAATCAGGGCTATTTGATTATTGTGCCAAGTGCCCAAGGAGATGATTCACCGAAGGATAGAGTTTTTCTGACTCTAACAGGCGAGCAAGGAACAACGCAAGATTTATCCTTGCGGTTTACAGGTAAAAACCCGGAGCCTGTGAAGTTTATTAAACCAATTCTGGGGAAGAATAAAGCAACCAACTTAACAACAAAAGGAGATTAAAAATGTTAGGACAAAGAAGACAAAAGCAGAAACTGGCAGGAAACACCCTGTCACTCCCAAGAATTAAAATCGACCCTATAGTGATGATTAGTTTTGCACTGTTAATAGGGGTTTGTATGTATCCAGAACTAAGTTTGGCCGCAAGCTTTGAGGCTCAACTAGATAAGACCAATACCTTAGTAGCAGGAAAAGGAAAGACGATTGGAATAACAGTAGCAACGGTGCTAGCTACTGTTGTGGCAATGGCTAAGGGTAATCCTAAAGTAGCAGGAACAGTTGTTGGCATTGGGGTTGTTATGGGTCTGTTTTTAGAATGGGTATCAAGTGGTATGACGCTAATGACTTAAGGCTAATTAGAAAAACCAAAAACTAAAAAATAAGATAGAGATACAAGCATGACTAATTACGACAACATTTCTTCAAGGATTTTATCGGCAAAAGAAAGGCTAAAAGCCTTAAGAGGCAGGGTGGGTAAAAACCCTGCTGCCCCTTTTGTAGCAATTGGTCTTGTTCTAACGTTTTTATTTGTGTTTGTTTTCTCCAGCAGTAGTGTTCCTAAACCTCATCCATTGCAAGAAAGCACAGTTCCTTTCTCGCCCGAAGGTAATGAACTGATTGGGGTAAAGGAATCGGTTGATCCACGTGATGTGTGGACGGCTAAAGTTGAACAAAAAGTGCAGGAGACTAAAGAAGAGATGGGCAGGGAATTAGCAGAAAAGGCAAAAGAATCAGCTGCTGAGCTTGCCAGAATCAATGAAGAGCTAGCTACATTAAAATCATTACTAATGAAGCAGCAACAAATAACAGAAGAGCAAAAAACAGCTGCTGGACTATCTGCAATTAATACGCCAGTGGCCACTAATTATGTTGCTCCACCTCCGCCAAAATCAATTGGTTTATTTACTAAAGATTATGGCAGCAAAAAGAAAAATGTTAAGGAATACGTCACCTCAGGATCATTTGCCAGAGCCGTACTGATGACAGGTGTAGTTGTCGGTACTGGCAGTAACTCAGCTTCAAACCCCGAGCCTGTGATGATGCGGTTAACTGATGCTGGAATATTTAGCAAAGGCCTTAGAACAGAGCAAATTAAAGAAGCAATATTAATTGGTGATTGTAGCGGTGATTTATCGAGCGAGAGAGCTAGGTGTCGTCTGCAAACATTGAGTTTAGAGAATATGAAAGGTGAAATTATTGAGCGGCCAGTGCATGGCTGGATCGTCGGAGAAGATGGTAGAAACGGTGTTAAAGGCATCGTAGTTGATAAGTCTTCGGACATGCTTAGGATGGCGATGCTTAACGGCGTGCTTGGTGGAATGTCTCAATTTTTGCAGAATCAGTCGACTAAAGGAGTTTTCCCTATTTCACCTCTTACCGGTCAGCAGCACGCTTTAAGCGGTACCAATACCTTAAAAGGTGGATTAGCTAGTGGTGCTGGTGATGCGTTTTCTAAAATGGCAGATTTTGTGATGGAGAGATTTAACTCTATGTCGCCACAGATTGTTATTGCTTCAGGCAGAGAAGTTGACGTGGTGTTTCAACATGGCGTTGATTTAAATAGTGCTTGGGACGATGACAAGACTAAAACAGTTGAGGGCAATTTAAGGTCAGCAAATAATACGCCTACTAATAATCAAAGCGTTAGTACTTCGCAAGAGGGCTTTGATGCATTTGCAGAAGCAAGGGCACAAATGAATGCTGATAAAGTAAATAAAGAGGAGCAGCATGCGTTTTAAGAATACTAACGAACAAAACAAGAGCACGAAAAAAATGAAGTTCGATACAACAAAGAATTTATTAAAAAGGGAAATAGAGCACATAAGGCTCGTAGAAGGCGCACTCATTATGGGATTTGTTATGTGGGGGCTGATAATGGTTATAACGGCAAAAGATGTTAATGATTATGGAATATTACCGATTTTAGTCGCGGCCGTTTGCGCTGGGATACCTTATGTATGTTTGAGATTATTACCAATCAAAACCCACCTGTCTATGCCGAAAACTTACCAAGGCTCGCTTGAAGAGCTGGTAACGGAGTTGGAAGAGATTAATTACTCGTTAAAAGAGAAGATTGGAGACATGTATATATTTTCAACAAGATATTGCTTTGTAACACAATTTAGGTTTTATGCGCAGGACAAAGGGGCGAGTTGTAAAGTTTTTGGTTCATTTCCAAGCAACCTTATGAAGTTAGAGGAGAAAACAAACACCAATAAACCATACAATGAGGAACAGAATGGTATCTAAGAATATTGCTAATTCAAGTGAACTGCAAAAAAAGAAAGAAGTTTTTCTTACAAAAGAAGTTAGAGGGCGTCGAGCACAGCAAATTGCGTTATTTAGTGGGTTAACAACGGTATTAACTATGCTTGTTGTTGGCAAAGATGGAGCAATAAGCGGCAATGAAATCTTGGTCTGGACATGGAGTATTATCTATTTAATTTTGGTACTTGTTCCTTTAATTCCCCAAAAATATGAAACCCGAGATGCAGTGAGCTATGAAGGGTCACTTGAGGAACTATTAATTGAACTCTACCAATACGGTTTTGAGTTAAAAGAAAAAATAGGAGCAATGCATGTCTTCACGACTAACTGCTGTTTTATACATCGATTAAAAATCTTTGTAAAAGTTGAAAAAACAGGTTGTAAATTATATGGCTCATATCCAAAAGAGCTTATTAAATTGAACGTTAAATATAGGGGAGCATGATCAACAGAGAAAGGATAAAAATAATCAAAATAATAACGCCCAGCTTTGTAAAAGCAGTCACCTTGCCATTTGTTATAAAGTCGCAAATAAGAATGATAAAAGCGCCAATTCCTATCAGAAATAGCCAATAATCGTAAAAGAAGGAGTCGATTCTTTTATTGAGCTGAGTTTCAAAATGGCTCATAGCGTACGCATTATATGACAAGATAGCGAAGATGGAGAGGAAGATAAAGAGATATAAGGTTAGTCGTGCAGAAGATGAGAAATGTTTAAAGTACATAATTTAGTTAATCGATGATTGCAGATAATAAGCAAATTAGTATCCAAGGATAAGGGAAGTCAAATTAAATGGGACAAAGTAGAAACAAAGCAACAAAGAGTGAGATTTAAAAATGTTTTTAAGAAATATGATTTTATTAATTGGAGTATCGGTAGTGACAAGTAGTTGCGCTCTTTGGCCATACAAAAAAGATTTTGATTGTCCTGTAACAGAAGGGCTTAAATGCAAGTCCTTATACGAGATATCAGAGATGGCGGATGCTGGTTTATTCGGGCCGAATGCTAAGAAGCAAAATCAGCAGAATTATGGTTGTCAGAGTAATTGCCAGAATAATAGCCAAAATAATAGTGATGCTAGCGATAACAAAAGTGCACCGCGAAAATTCAGAACTAAGAAACTAGCAAAGGGGAATTGTTGTGCAAGCTAAAAAAGTTCACCCTGATTTCCAAAGAGAAAGATTATCGCCTCATTTTGTCTATGAGTCATATGATGCGGAGAGTGGTTTATTCTATAATAGAGCATCAGTTGGTTTTGTCTTGGTGGCTAATCCATTGCCCGGAACTGATTTAACTGCCCAAGGAGAGATTGCCGATTTTATTGCCAATAGTGAGAATTTGCCGGACGGTTCGTCAATGCAAATACTGATGATTGGTACTAGTGATATTAGTTTTTTGCTTGATCGTTGGGCAAGAGAGCGCAAAGGTGAAGTATATGAGGAGATGGCTAGAAAACGCTGTGTCTTCTTGCAGAAAAAGGCTGATGAAGAAGGCTTGATTAAAGATTCACATTTATTGATTTCGCTGACTGTTCCTGATCTTAGTACATGCCAATTGGCTATGGAGCGTCGTCGCTCGGCATTGCAACATACATTAGAGAGCATAGGGTTGTGGACAGAAAACGTTGACGATAGCTTGCTATTATCTTTTTTGCAGAAACTATGGCGCAAAGATACTTATGGTGGGTCGATAGTTAACCCGCATGAAGTATTGTCAGAGCAGATATTGCCGGCTGACTTTTCATTATATGAGGATAATGACATAGTACATTTAAAGGATGATGAGGCCTTTGTTTGCCTTGATGCGGAAAACCGCCCACGTAATTGGAGTTTGGGTTTAATGGATTTGTTTATTGGCAACGAGGCTCGCAAGGGAGAATTCATTGCGACTGATTATCTAATTCATATGGGTGTACATATCCTGCAAAACCAATCCGTTGCAAGGGCTGGCGCAATTGCCAAAAGAGAGGCAATTGAGAAGAACATTGCTGCTGGAATGAGCAAGTTTTTTCCCGACTTAATAGAAGAAGGAAGAGATATACAAGGAGCGGTTGAAGCTCTGCAAGGAGGAGATAGGATGGTGCATATCCATACTAATGTTATCCTTAAAGGACAAAAACACAAAGTAGCCCAAGCGGCCAAAAGCTATGCTGCAATTATGCGACGGAACGGTTGGGGATTTGTTGCGCCAAGATATGACCATCTGGCAATGATGCTAGCTAGTATGCCAATGGGTTTGGTTGAAGAAGAAAGGGGAAGCTTTGGCAAGAAGGTTGCCGGTGTTGGTGTTGCCTTAGAAAATATTGGCCGTGGCAAGAAAACTGTCTCTGGTGAGACCAAGGCATTATTATCGATAGTCGGTGAATATAAAGGCGATCTGAATGCTCCTGGATTGCTGTTAACCGGCAGAAGGGGGCAGCTTAAATATTTCTCACAATTTGGCGGGGAATTAGCCCCGCATTTGGCAACCGGTAGCTCAAGCAGTGCGGAGAACCACAATGTGTGCGTAGCGGGAATTTCAGGAAGTGGCAAGTCTGTATTAATGCAGGAAATGATGCTGTCCACACTTGGAGTTGGTGGCAAGGTATTTGTCTTTGACTATGGCAAGAGCTTTGAAAAACTATGCCAAACACTTGATGGGAACTACATTGAATTTAATCCGAGCAGTCCTGTATCAATTAATCCGTTCACCTCTGTGCCAACCGGTAGCGATAGAATATCTGCCGAAGCAAGAGCAGACTTTCTGGCAAGCTTTCCGATCACTCTTGGTACTATGGCTGCGCCAAAATACGGCACAACCGATTTGCAGCAAACGCTTTTGATGCAAGCACTCCGTGAATGCTGGGCCGCCAAACAAACCGAGACGCAAATAGATGATATAGCGGATTGGTTAGCAGCACAGGACAATTTAGTAGCGCAAGACTTAGGGCGGATGATGTTTAACTATACCAAAAATGGTGCTTATGGCGGATTCTTCTCTGGAAAAGCAGAGTTAACGCTTAATGCGGATATAGTAGTTATTGAGACAGATCACTTGCGGAACTTTCCTGACTTAATGGCGGTAGTGACTCAGATCATGATCACCCATATTAACAATACCATGGCCAAGGGAAAGACGGATAAACCTAATCTAATTGTATTTGATGAGATGGCCAAAACGCTTAAAAATCCTTTGGCACTAAAGTTTGTCGAAGAAGTAGTGCGAATAGTCCGCAAATATAAAGCATCAGTGGTGGTAGCTACTCAGTTGCTTACGGATTTTGAAAAGTTTGGAGTAGATGCGGCGAGTATTTTCGAGGGAGCTTCATTTAAAATCATCTTCAAACAAAATGCTGACACTTTAAGTAAAATGCGTAGTCTACCGCTGCTTAAGAGCTATGTAGAAACTGATGCTCAGTATCGCAGAATGCGTTCTATTGAATCTAAAAAAGGCGTATATGGCGAGTGTACTATTTGGAGCGAGGGGGTTAATGGCGACATTTGCCGTCTTATGATCGATCCATTCACCTTGCTTTTAATGAGTACCAACTCGACCGATAAACAATTAATTGCTGATTACCGCGCAGGTGGCATGAGTTTGCAGGATGCAATTAATACTATTTTGGTGGAGCGTGGCCATGCTGCTTAAGAACGCATTGCTGATTTTGTTATTCGCGTTAAGCTCCTTTTCAGTGTCTATATCGATAGTATTAGGAAAAGAACAAGCGACCGATCAAGCAGCTGATGATTCTAAAATTACGATTGAGGATTATGGTGTGCGTGGGCATTTATTTAATATAGCCGAGGATTCAATTCTTGAAGAAATCATGGCTAAATTACAGCTGGCACAAAAAGATGGAACTCTAGAAAAGCTACAAACCGAGTTTACGAATAGGGTTAAAGAAAAAGTACTACGCCCTACCTCAGTAGCTAATATTACCAAAGCAGCAAAAAGCCGAAGCTGGACTTATGATCCAAGCTATACCCAAGCTACAACTATTGTTGATGATAGGGGCAGAGTAATTGTGCCAGCTGGAACAACTGTTAATGCCCTTCATAAATTAAAATGGGGTGATCCATTGATCTTAATTGATGGCGAGGATGATGAGCAGGTCAAATGGGCAACAAACCAAGCTGGCAAAATCGTCTTGACGAACGGCGCGCCGCAGGAGCTGACAACACTACTAAAAAGAGCCGTATATTTTGATCAGGGTGGTTTGCTTTGCCATCGTTTTAAAATAGAATCAGTACCAGCAATAATTAAGCAAGAAGGAAAGTTACTCCGTATTCGGGAGGTCAAACTATGAATCGCCAAAATACCTTTCTAAATATCAGACCTTCATTGCTGATAATGATTCTGCTACTAACTAGCCAGTCGGCAATTGCTAAAATTGGTTGCACTGGCAGGTTTGTCAATCCAATTACTGATGTATGCTGGAGCTGTTTATTTCCCATTACTATTTTGGGCGTTAAAATAGTCAATGGCGGCCCTGATACCGCACCGCCTAAATTTCCTCTACCGCCAATTCCGGTATGTGCTTGTACAAGAGCTGGCATCCCAGTGCCAATACCAGGCATTCCGATTGGTTTTTGGGAGCCGGTGCGTCTTGTAGATGTAACCAAGTCGCCAATGTGTATGGTTAGTTTGGGCGGAATATCACTAGGAACTAGTCCACAAAAGGGGTTTAAAGAGGATGGAGATGGGGCGTTTTATCATGTTCATTGGTATATCTACCCTGTTATTTATTGGCTAGAAATCCTACTTGATTTTGTCTGCCTTGAGATGACTGCGGTTGATATTGCCTATATGACTGAGTTTGATCCTTTGTGGGGCGATGACATTAAGTCAAGTATCCTCAATCCTGAGGTTTTATTATTCGCTAATCCCTTAGCATTAGTTGCTTGCGTTGCTGATTGCCTCACTTCAAGCATTGGTCTTTCTAATGATTATATGTTTTGGTGCGCTGGTTGTCAGGGCGGCATTTATCCAATGAGCGGCACTACTTCGTATCACAATGGTGGTGTTGGCACGGCGCAACTCGTGGTCTCTAAGTTTATGGCTAAGATGCATAGGGAGCTAATGCTATGGGGCTATTACGGCACGGCTGGTATGTGCGGCAAGTACCCGATGCCGATTATCAAAAAGAGTCAATATAGAATACAGCTGACATATCCGATCCCGACAACTTCATGCAAGCGTATTGGTCAAACCGAAGTGCTGTGGCAAGCGGGCAGAGAGTATCCTATTTGGGGCGAGGATTTTGGTTTTTTAATTTGGCGCAAACGCGATTGTTGTTTGCTCTAGTAAGGGAATAGAAGAAATGAAAAAAATATATTTAATACTAGGAATGATAGCCGCTCTATCTTGGCCAGCGTTGGCTCATGAGTCAACTAATCAAAACAACAACAAGAATCAAAATAAAATAGAGCCTGGCATATATGTATTTGTTTCATTCTCAATGAATGATGAATCCTTGCGGAGTTATTTTATCGAGGCAGAAAAACACGGAGCAAAACTAGTGGTTATAGGACTTATCGGCGATAAGACAAGTCGTAATAGATTTGCTCAGATGAAAGCTAAAATGGAGCAAGCCCGCATTAATGTCGAGATTAACCCAAATTTGTTTGAGCAGCTAAACATTAAACAAGTGCCTGTAATTGCCGTAGTTAATAAGAGTGGCAGCATTAAAAAGATTAGCGGTCATATTTCTTTAAACAAGGCATTAGAAATTATGCAAACTCAAGCGAAAAACTAAATGAAAATACTAATTAATCTAATCTTATTAACCCTGGTAACTATCAGCTTCCAAGCTAAGGGAGAGGAAGTAGCTATTGGTTTTAACAAAAGAGATGGTTATTTAGATAAAACACAATTAGGCAACCCAGATAGTGCGGCAAAGTTTATTGATCCAAAGGAAGATGTTTCACATTTGGGTAGTTTAAATGACAGTAGTTTGGTTGATAGGGGCACATCAGAATTAAGAAGCAGTCCTACTGGTAAGATCTTACAAAATGCTGAGGAGAAAAAAATCGATGCGATCGAGAGGTATAAAATTAACTCAGAAAATCCTTGGTTAAAAAACTCACTAGCAATTGAAGAAAACCCGATGGCAAAAACTGGTGGCAAGGGGCTTAGTGCCACCGAGCGGGTTAGCAGCGTTAAAGTCGAAAAAACCTGCACAGAAGGAGTAGATTTTAATGTTGATGTAGGGCTTGAGCTAATTCTTGAGTGTGAGGAAAATGAAATCCCGGGAGAAATGGGTCGAAAATCTATAGAGATACCTTGGTCAGATCATATTGAGCATAATTTATTTGTCAAAGGGGCTAATACTTTTTTTGGTCAAGATGCGACTTTAAGGGATCGTTTAAAGGTAGAAATTAGTTCAAGAATCGGCAATTCTAATATCACCATACCAGTTCAGCAAGTATGGAGATTCGGCGGCGGTATCTATTATTCATTAAACGACCAAGGAAAGCAAGGTTCTAATCAAGGGTGGTGGCATCCTAAAGAGCCTTGGAAAGGTGTAGTTAAATTTTATTATGATGCCCAAGGAGAGAATAAACAAAAGTTTGTTGAAAAAGATGAATATTGGCAGGTAGTTACAGAAGGAATGGAGCAGCTTGCTGAGACAAATGAATGTTATGAAACAGGAAGAGTTTGTCTAAAAAGCGGAGTTAAAACCTTTTTTGGAAAATATGACGTTGTGCGTCCTTGTTGGTATGAGAAAATCAGTTATCGCTGCACTAGCGAACCTAAAGATGGCTGTGCTCATTTGATCAAGCAGGATTGCCAATTAAAGGACTCAGTTTGTGAACATCAGATTGGCAGCATATGCTTGAGATGGAAGCGTGATTTTGTATGTGGTGGTATTAAGAAAGAATTGTTTTACTCCCTCGCTGATTCGCCAATTTATTGTTTGGGCGGGGATTGTCACACTCCTGTGCTCGAAGAAAATAGAGATTTTGCTAATGTTGCCTATCTTGCTGCTTTAAACGAGGCAAATAAGGATTGCGTTAAGGCTGGGGGCACTGGTCTTTGCAAAGATCCGATAACGGTATTTCCTGGGCACGTTTCCGGTTGTGAAAAAACAGTATTAGGTGCTATTGATTGTTGTTCTTCGATGAAGGGCTGGGGTAAGAATGCTCATTTATGCAACTGTAGTGGAGAAGAGAAGGGCTTAGCCTTAAAGCGTGACAAAGGTCTTTGTCATGAAATTGGACTGTATTGTTCAAAAAAAGATCCTGTGTTGGGTCAATGCTTGATGAAGAAAAGAAACTTTTGCTGTTTTAGCTCAAAGCTTGCACGGATATTTCATCAGCAGGGAAGAAAGCAGCTGGGTATTGACTGGGGCACTCCAAGTAGCCCAAATTGTCGCCCTCTTACTTTAGATGAGCTAAAGAGCCTGGACTTTTCAAAATTTGATATGGAGGAGTTGTTTGATGCACTTCTTACTAAAGGCAGAAGCAATGCGAACAAGAGTTTTCCAACTTTAAAGCCTGGTGAAATCCCACCAATTCAAAAAGAACATATGGCTACGTCGGCCGCAGAAAAAAGAGAAATCAGGCGTAGAGCTGAGGCGGAGGAAGCAAGAAGAATAGAAGCCGAGCGCTTAGCCAAACTAGAGGCAGAGAGGTTAGAGAGAGAAAGATTGGCATTAATAGAAGCAAGAAGAATAGAAGCTGAGCGGTTAGCCCAGCAAGAATTAGAAAGAAGAAGAGCGGAGGAGGCTAAACAAAGACGTATGGCAACAATGGCAAACCTTGTAGCGTCTTTGGAAATGCAATATTCGTCAAAACTCGACGCAATGCGGAGTGAGAATGAGAGAGTTGCTGCGGCCTACGGCCATCCTACATTCACTACAAGTCAAGGCTATATTAATTACCGCAACAGCCCGGCTTTGAGTAGATATAGACAATTAGAGAGTGAATATAATCAGATCAAGCGTGATCTAGAGGCCGCACAGAATGCATTATCGGGGTTGAGATAATAATATGAAAAATAAAGCTGCCATAGCTCTATTCTTGCTGATTAGCCTTGCAGCTAGCTCTAAAGCGGCGGGCAGAGTTGTCCCTTTGGAGGGGTTTAACTGGTATAACGAAAAACCAGAACTTGAGAAGAAAAAACCAGAGACCTCATTGCCTAAAGCACCCATAGAGACACTTGAGGAGCTACCAGAGTACGAGAAGAACATTCGGACTTTGCAAAAAAAGCACGAACAAGCGCATCGCCAAGCTTTAGACAATCCTACTCCTGAGCATTTGCTGGTGGAACTTAAATTAGAAAAAGAAATGATCAACAAGTCTAGAATCTATGGCGAAAAAAGGGTTGCTGTAGCAATGCTAGATAGTCAGTTCACTAATATGAAGCAGCACAGCAATGTGATGCACAGGAGAGTACAAGATCAAGTTGAAGCGGCAGATAACGCTCTGAAACTAACTAAACTAAGTAGCCAGTGGGGTTTAGTGCTTCAGGTGAAAGAAGGATGTCCGCATTGTCATGCATTTGCGCCCATAGTACTTGAGTTTGCTAAAACGTATGGCTTTGAACTATTGGCAGCTACCGATGATGGTAGTGATTTTTATGGAATAGAGGGAGTTTTAGATGCTGGTAAAATGGCGGCGTTAAATCCAAACCGTGAAACGCCAATGTTGTATTTGATCAAGAATGATGGCAAGGATGTATTGCCGATTTCTCGAGGTATTAATAGTGACGATCAAATTATCAATAATATCATGACTATTGATAAGCATTTAAGGAGGTTGTTTTGACAATATTTAATCAAAAGATAATGAAACTGATGCTGCTCTTTAGCATCTTATGCAGTGCAAGTCATGCTGTGGCGTTTGGCTTAAGAGATGTATACAAAAATCTGCACGTTAATACCACCGCTCCTGGAAATTATCAGGATGCAGCGGCTGGTTGGTATAGCGGCGGAAGTTCAGTAGTGCGAACAAAAAGCACGGCATTTCAACCGGTGGGAATGACTCCCCCTTCGCTGCGAACAGGTTGTAGCGGTATTGATATATTTGCTGGTTCATTCTCAATGTTTGCTGGCGGGGAATTGGTAACTCTTGCTGAGAATCTTGGCTCACAAGCAGCCGTCTATGGGTTTCATTTGGGCTTAAAGACTTATGCGCCTCAGATCGAGCAAGCACTAAAAGATCTTAGAAACTTAGCAATGACTATTAATCAGTTCGGGATCGGTCACTGTAAAGCTGTTCAGGCAGGATTTGCAGCAGCTTTGCCAAAAAACACGGCCATGTATGAAACCGTATGTGAGGAGATGGCCTCAAGCGGCGCAGTAGATCTTGGCGGTCAACGTAAGAAATGTCGTGACCATGCGGCGCAGAAAAGAGCTGTCGATGGCTTGCAAGAACGTGATCCAGCACTGTTAATGGATAATTACAATATGTTTGTTAAAGCTGCTACGGCAGCTGGCATACCAACAGAACTACACGCCGCATTAATGTCGATGACTGGTACTATTATCGTCAGAGATGGGGTCATGACACCTTATCCTTCCCTTGCCAGCGATAAGCAAAGTTTGGACATCCATATTAACGGCGGCTCAGGAGCTAGTATGTATACTTGCAATGATGCAGCCTGCTTAACAATCACTGTCAATAATAGCGTGACTATAACTGCCGAAGAATCATACGCAGGAAAGGCAAAAGCTAGGCTTGATGTTCTAAAAATGAAAATGCATGCTCAAACAGAAGAGTTTTCAGAAGCAGATAAAGGATTTCTTGATTCACTTGGCAATAGTTTCCCGATATTTGATCATATGACGCTTGAGTTGGTTTCGAACTCATCAATTTTGGATGGATCGGGTCAAATTGTAGCTCGCTACATGCTGTTATCCCATTTAAGTTCAACTACCAAAGATATTAAAAAAGGGACAATAGCTCTTAGAGGTAAGAAACAACCTTTTGAACAGTATCTGGCCGAATATGAAAAGTCACTAGATGCTCTATTAGCATTTGCTGGCTCAGAATGGGGTGCGGTGATGACTGATTCAGATCGTATTAACAGTAGAGCAGAGAAAATAGAAAAGCATGTTATTGCTAGGGAGAGAGGATAATGGAATACCCAATATATACGTATGGCGGCGGAGATTTGCTTGTAGCTGTATTTAATGCTATAGCGATGATTTTTAAATCAGATGCTACTTATCTTACGCCAGTGGGCACAATGGCAATGACTCTTGGCGGGGTATATATTGGTATTAAGGCAATCTTTAAGGGTGACATTGGTTTGTTTGGTAAGAGCTGGATGATTCCTTCTCTGATAGCATTTGTGCTTTTATTCTCGCCTAAAACTACAGTTTGGATTAATGATGAAGTGGCACTTAGTGCGCCGGTAAAAATAGATAACATACCTTTTGGCATATCTTTTTTAACTTCTTTATCGTCCGTAGTATCGCATCATTTGTCAAAGCTAATGGAAGAAACGCTAATGCCTGTTTCAACAGTCGGCGCAACACAAACTGGCATATTATACGGTGCAAAGGCGGTAGCTAAGCTAAGAGATGTGCAGATACAAGATCCGATAATGTTGCAGAACGCCAAAGAGTATTTGCGCCAATGTTACATGAAGCCGTATGTTGTTGGCAATTTTGGTGGTCATAAATACGCGGCGCTTAAAGCTGCGGATATCTTAACTTTCTTGGATACAAACCCTGCTAAATGTTTTGGTATTAAGCCAATGAATCCTGATGGCTCGATCGGTAAGTTTATGACATGTACTGAAGCTGGCAAAATGGTTAAAAAAGAAGTTGAGGCTCATGCCAAAGATCCGCTACTGATGAATAAGTTTGGTGCGGTACTTGGATTATCTACATCTAATAGTGTTTTAATGACCAAGCGTATTAAGTCTATGACTAGTGATACACTGGGTTATCTTGATCAGAGTCAGCTAGACGTGAATGAGTGGATGAAGCAATCGATGATTCTCAATGCCAACCGAGAATCATATGATGATTGGCGGCAGAAGGTAGGTCATCCAAGGGTGTTTCCAGAACTTGTCAAGATGCAGGCGACTCGCGGTATGTTCCATCAGGCTCTTGGTTCTATTGTTGGGGCAGAGATGGCAGAGGCTATGATTCCTGCTGCTGCTCAACCTGTTATGTTGGCGTTAGTGGTATTGTCGTTTGTTATAATTTTGCCATTTGCTTTATTGCCAGGGGGATGGACGTATATTGTCACTGGGGCGAAGTTAATGATTTGGGTTTGTAGTTGGCCATTATTTTATACTATCATTCATGCAATAGCGATGATCCAGATCAAGGATGCTGTTGGTGGTTGGGGTGAGGATGGATTGAGTTTGCTCGGTCAAGGAGGTTTTACCGAATTAATCCTGATGAAATATGCCGCGGCGCAATCGCAAATCTCGGCTGTGCCTATTATTAGTTTTGCAATTGTATTTGGCAGTCCATATGCTCTATCTAGTATTGCAGGAGCGGTAGCTAGCACTGCATCTGCAACCTCTATCGGCGCAAGCATGGCGGATGCAAATCTCTCTATGGCGCAAAGGTCGTATAATACTCTAAGCCGAAATCAGGAGAACTATGCTCCCAATCTGACTATGGGTGGAGGTGCTATTGATGATGGGGAAGTACGAGTTCAGACTGATGGCAGTGGTCGTCAGTACATCGATGAGCGGGTAGATAATTTGCAGAATAACTATAAATCCAGTGATAATGTGACTAGTGGCTATTCGGCTAATTTAACCAATTCTAAAAGTCTTATGGGTAGTATGACTGAGCGGCAAAGTAGTCAAACAAGCATTACCGACTCTGAGAACATAGATGTAGCCAGAAATGTGGCCAAGGGTACTACTCATGCTACCGGAGTAAGTGTAAGCGACACAGAAGCTTTAAGGCAAGGCTTTAGCGTTAATAAGTCCACTAGTGAAAGCGATGGCACAAGCGACTCAAGCTCGACTGGAACAAGTGCTAATCTGAATGCCAACATTCCTGGTTTTATTAGTGCTGCCACTGGCGTGGGCGGTGGAACAGGCACTAGCGCATCAAATAATAAGGATGTAAGGCATGATATGACTGCTAAGGAACAACAGGATTTCCAAACTGCATTAGATAAAGTTAAAACCGCAGCAAGAACGAACGGATTAACCAGTACCAATAGTGAAGATATTCGTTTAAACAAGTCTTTTGCTAGCAACCTAAGCAAGCTCGATCAGATCGGTCATGAAAAAGCTAAAATTCAACAAGATATTGATACCTATAGTCGTCAATTATCCTATGCACAAACTCATGCCGGCACAATTGATCGCAATGCCAATGATCTGGTTATGAAGGAAGTGATGCATAGACATCCAGAGCTGCGCAGTAAAGAACAGGCAGTGCGCTGGATGAATAAGCATCGAGCAGAAGCGGACGCTATTGCCGGCCCAATTATTGCCAACCATGACCCTTTCGCCGGTAGTTCAAACGATATAGATTCAGCTACAGCAGGCAGAAGAGCAGCAGATTTGACTCGCAATACTCAAAACGCCGAAAATATAGTTATTCCAACTCAAGGTAGTTTACAAGAACAGTACGAAAAAAGGAAGGCGAGAGTAGAGGAACATGCCGTTGTCAAGGATGTCACAGGTGAGGGAAAACCACTAACTCATGATACAAATGACTTAAGGAAAAACTTCAATCAGGAGTATAATAAAGATGTAGACCAAGTGCTTAATGACAATCTTAATCCAGAGGAAAAAAATACAAGAGCAGTACTGGAGAAAGGAAAGACAGATTATATAAAAACTGAAAATACTATAAAGAGTAAAAAAGCCAAACTGTACGACTCAACAGTACTTAGAGTTGTTGAGAATATTGGGGATAATAGTACAAAAATAATCGATAAGGCGACAGGTAAAAAGTGATATCACAAATAGAGTAAAAAAATGGGGCAAAACTAATGAGCGCAGACAATAACAAACAACAAGCTTTATTTTCTAATGATTTTACGGTGCATAGTATAAAACCTATTCTTATGGTAAAATATTATATTATCTTGGCGGTAGTAATATATCTTATTCTATCAGCAGTTTTTATTGAGGCTTTTCTTTCAATAACTATTGTATTTTTTTGTGCATTCTCTGCCTTTTTACTGGTAAAAATTAGAGAGTATAATGCTACAGAGTTTGTAATAGACAAAGAAAAAATATCTTATATCCGCAATTGGATCGACTATAATCGTACCGATATTAGATATGAAAACATCAAAGAGGTAGTTGTTAAGCAGAGTGTTCTTAAAAAACTATTTAATCTAGGAGATGTAAGCTTGATTAGTAATATATCGTCTGATAGGGCTGGTATTACTTTTTTCAATATAGATCATCCTTTGCAAATTTATTCACTACTCCAAGAAAGAATAAGTTCTAGTAAGTTGAGTAGGAGCTAAAGCTATGTCACAATTTAAGGCTTCTATCCTAATTATTTGCTTATTTTGGGTAGGAAGTAATACCTTTGCAGCAAGTGAGCAAATTAATGGAAGAATAGAGCAATTAATTCAAACCACCGAGCGGCAATATGGTATCCCAAGTGGGCTACTTGCTGCTATTGCTCAAGTAGAATCGGGAATGAATGCACATGCTGTAAATGTAGCTGGCAAGCCTGTTGTTAATTCTAGTAGTCATCAGGCATTTAGCTTAATTGATAACGCTCGAGGGAATGGTATAAGCAACATTGATATAGGAGTGATGCAAATCAATTATCGTTGGCATGCTAATAGTTTTAAGAATACTCAAGAAATGCTTAACCCGAAGAGAAATATAGAATATGCAGCTTTGTTGTTGTTGCGTTTAAAAAAGCAGCATGGAACATGGTACAAAGCTATTAGCTACTATCACTCGTCAAAACCAGAACACCAAAGAAAATACTCACGAAAAGTGGTTATGCAGTGGGGGCGCAAATATGCTTGAATTAGTACCTGTGTAACAATTAACCAGCATGTCTAATTTTATCAACAAACAATTTTAAACAAATAAGAGGATACAAAAAAATGAAAAATAAAACTTGTCTTAATACATACGGAGTAATTAGCAAAGTATTAAACACTCCCTTTAACTTGAGCTTAGTATTAATGACTGTAATTATATGGGCTTTTTGTGGTAACTTGTTTAGCTACTCCTCTAACCAAAATTTTGACATGTTAATATACTCTCAAGATTGCATAAAGCTACTAAGCTTAGCTGCAATAATTTTAGGTCTCCTAAAGCAATCATCAGAAAAAACAGCAGAAACAAATAATATGCTCAGACTTGGCATCATAACTTATATTTTATCTTTTTTTACGGTCATTGTGACGAAGACTATTGGATATTTTTTCTTTATGGGAGCATGGATATTTCAACCATTGAGCATTTTTCTCTTCCTAATGATAATTCAACAAATGTGGAATATAGCAAATCAACATGATGACAAAAAACTGAGCTAGAAAAAATAATAAAAAGAAAAAAGAATAATCATGAGCAGAGCTAGCAACAGTAATTTCACCCGCGGGGCGCAATTATGGGCGCATAACATCCGCATGATCATACAGGGATTGCGGAATGTGTGTATTTTTGGTCTGGTATTTGTTCTTGGGGTTTTGGCTGTTCGCATTAGTCAGTATATGACTTTTGCCACCTTTTATTATTTTCTGATTGAGAGGTATGTGCAGTTTAAACTTGCCATTGGAGCTTTTTTCTATGGCAAGGGAAAAATAGGTATAACTTTTTATTCCCTTGAGCAAGGAAGGTTTGTGTTTAGAAATGCGCAGGATTATGTCTACAAATTCTGGCAAGTTACTGATCATGGCTTGGTAATCAGGAGATTTCTGCTATGGGTAGTTGCGCACGCCTTAACGGAGCTGATACTAGCATTTGTTATTGGCAGTACATTGAGTTTGCTATATTTCGTCTACAGAGGCCGCAATATAATAGGCACTATGAAATTACGTGGCAGTGAATTAGTGAGTGTTCCTCAGCTTAGAAGGTTGTTAAAGAGAGCAAGGCAAGCTTCCAAGATTCAAATAGCTGGCCTCCCGATTGTCAAGGATTCAGAAACTCAGCATATCCTACTCACTGGTACTACAGGTACTGGAAAAACCAATATGCTCAATGAATTACTGCCGCAAATTAGACTAAGACAAAACAGGGCAATTATTTTTGACGTGACAGGTGAGTTTGTTGATCGGTTCTTTAATCCAGCAACTGATATTATACTAAACCCCCTGCGGGAGAACAGCGTTGATTGGCTACCTTGGAATGACTGTCATACTGATGAGGAATATAATAACTTAGCAGCAGCCTTTGTTGATGGTGAAAGCATCACTTCTGACCGCTATTGGGAAGACGCAGCGCGCAAAGTTCTGTCAGAAGCTTTTAAGAAAGAAAAGGACAACAGAAGCATTGAGTCCTTGCTTGATGTCATAGGCAAAATACCACTACATGAGTTTTCTGAATATTTTGCAGATACTTTTGCAGCTGCTTTTGTGTCTAAGGAAGCTGAGAAAGGTACGGCTTCTGTCAGGGCAACTTTGCTTAACAAGATAGAGCGTTTAAAGCATCTAAAGGATGGTGGCCAGTTCTCAATTAAGAATTGGGTTAATGGCGGTGGCAGTGGTTGGTTGTTCATTAATTCTAAACCAAATGAGCTAGATACGCTACGGCCGCTAATCTCAGCTTGGGCTAATATAGCTATTAACGGTATGCTTGATCGTCCGCATTCTGGCAAGAATGAAAAAATGTGGTTTGTGATGGATGAGCTACCTGCCATACAAAAAATACCGTCACTTGCTATGGTACTTGCTCAGGGTAGAAAATATGGTGCTTGTCTGGTAGCTGGCATTCAGAATATTGCGCAGCTAGATCGAATATACGGACATGATGGTTCGAAGGAACTGCTTGATCTATTCCGCACAAGATTCTTTTTTGCTGTTAGTGACAATCATATAGCTGAGTATGCTTCGAAATCACTTGGCGAGATTGAGATTGATGAGACCAAGGAAAGCCTTTCTTACGGCTCAAATACTATGCGTGATGGTGTGAACATCAATTCTGCGGAGAAGATCAAGAGGTTAGTATTACCCGATGAGGTTAAAAACCTTCCTCCCTTTACATGCTATGTTAAACTCTGCGGGGAATACCCTATTGCAAAATTAAAAATGAAGCTACAAGTACAGGGCACGGTGTCGATGGGTAGCTACAAACTATTCAACCACTTTGTCAAAAAGAAGCAAGAAGACCAAGCACCTATTGAGATTCAACACGAGTCTGTTGTAGCTACTTCTAGTGCTGATGATAATGTCTATCAACACAAGATTCATAATATTGAAGCTAGAGGCATATCACCTGGAAATTCTAAGATTTCTATGGCAAAGCGTGAGATACAAGAAAAGCTTGAGTCTGCGATAGTAGAACCAATCAAAGACTATAACGAGCTAACAAAAAAAGATTTAATCGCAAAATTAAACGACTAATGGAGCAAATAATGTCAGCTACTGAATTAATTAGCTCACTCGAAGAAGACAATATTTCTTTGTTAGATGGATCACATTTATTGCTGAACTTTAGCCCTGATGAGCTAAGGAAATTGCAGAATGCCTTAATATTAAGCTCATCTCTCGAATCAATAGAATTAGAAAATATAGAAATCAGCGAATCTTTATGGCAACTATTGGGTGAGGCTCTGGCTTTCAACAACTCAGTCAAAAGTTTTAAATTGAGTAATACGGCGATGCAGGAAAATGCTATTGAAGCATTAGAAAAAATCATTTTCTTTAATACTAGCATTGAGCGATTAACAATATCCAATCACACGAATGGCAATAATATTGTAGCTCAAATCGGCAAATCTATTATTGCAAACAGTAGGTTGCGGCAATTAAATTTAACTAATAATGGTTTAAAAAATTCAGGTCTCGAAGCAGTGACGCAAATCATCCTGAATAACTCAACGATAGTTGGTATTAATTTAAGTCATCAAAAGCTTAGTATTAGCTCTTTAAACGAAATATCCGCTGCTTTGCCTAAAAATTTAACATTAACATCACTAAATTTAGACAATACACGTCTTGCATTACCTGCTTTTAGCGAGTTCGTAGAAAGAATGATAGAGAACAAGAGCTTAACTACACTGACCTTAGGCCATAATAGCCTTTGTAGACAAACGATTGCGCCGTTGATCACGTTATTAACAAAAGCCCATGTCATACAAAACATTAACTTAAATAATAATGAGTTAGATCACTATTGTGCAGCCATGTTCGCTAAAACATTTGAGTTAAATCCTCAACTGAAGTCCCTTGATTTAAGCAACAACAACCTTGGTGATCTTGGTTTAACAATGATAGCTAGATACATGGGGCACCTAGGATCATTATCAAAATTAAATCTTGCCAATAATAATGCAACTGAACTTGGTCTATATCTCGTAAATGATGCCACGAACTCTTTTGGGAAACCTGATGATTTTCAGATATAGGCCACCTGGGGGGCATTTGATCCCTACAACACAGTGCTGCGAAAATATGGGAAGCTGATAATCCCAAAATAAGTGATTCAAACCAAAAAACAAAGGTAGTAAAATGATGAAAAGTACTAATTCTAATTCAGTCTTCCAAATTTTCCTGAACAAAAAAAATATATTTTGGTTGGTACTCACAACTATGATAGTAGGTTCACTTCTTGTTTTAAAATTATTTGATACTCAGAACTATGAAATTATCTTACCCAAAAAGATTATAGGAGAAAAGTATATTAATCCATTATCTGAATTTGAACCTGCTTTTAGTATTGTCAAGGGAGAGAAATTAAGAGAAGCATGGCATGCTAATCAAGAGTCTTATTTAGGCGTATGTGAAAAATACAATATTTCCATTGAAAGGTGTGAAGTAATTCGTAAAGCTCTACAAAATCAAGACTAAATAACTTGTTCATGAATGGAAAATATTTTATTCTCCATCAGAAAATATTAAAAAGGCCTGGGGCGGCATTTGATCCCGAACAAGGCTGGTGGTGATATTAAGGTACAGCATAGTGCTGTAAAAATATGAGCAGCTGGTAATACCAAAATAAGTGATTCAAATAAAAAAACAAAAGTAGTAAAATGATTCGAATAGGCCAGAAAAAGCTATGAACTTGAATCCAAATCAGAGGTAGACTAATGAGTAAATTAAAAAGCAATGTTGATCTTGGTATGCTAATCGAATGGTGCTATAGCCGTGACAACCAAAAAGTTTTAAATAATCTATCGCACTTTACGATTCAAGAGTTAAACACCCCATATAATGGCGGCACAACTCTTTTACAGTCGGCGGCTGAAAATGGAAATGATGTAATTGTAAGATCATTGATTGATTTAGGTGTAGATCTAAATGTCGCTGATGAAGATTTTAACCAAACAGCTTTACATTCTGCTGCTTGGACTGGGGGAAGTTTACAAATTATACAAATGTTGATAGATGCCGGAGCAGATATATCACTTTTGGATACTATGGGAAGAACAGCATTGCACTATGCAGCTAGTGCTGGTGCTCCTGTAGAAGTACTTCAGCTACTTATTGATTCTGGCATTAAAATAAATATAAAAGATATAGAAAATAAAACGGCTTTAGATGCTGCAATTGAAAATGATGGTAGTGTTGATGTTATTCATTTTTTGCAAACACAAGTTAGAATGCTGCCCGTTACAAAGGAAATGGAAACATTGAGCGAGGATAATACTAATCTTACTTGTAACCATGAGAAAAAATCTACATTCAAGGCTTGTGTTGATGGTGCAACATCAGCTAGTACATTAGTTTTTGCGGAAGTAAGCGCATCTGTTAGTTTTTACAGCGGTGGTAATGATTATTCGGCTGCAATAGCTGGAGGTGGAGCTGTAGTGTCAGGATGCATAGCTTCAATTATAGATAATGCTAATTCTACACCTTGTGAAGGAAACCAAGATTTGTTGGGGAGAAGCAATGATGATTAGTAACAAAAGCCGCATTAAGAATTATTTGTTACTTTTGATAATAATTGCAGTATCATTTTTTTGTACGAAATTATTATTAAAGGCTAGGTATGGAATTGAACTAACTGTTTTTTCAGCTGAAAGCCTATTTTTAATAATTACATCACTTTGGCT
>Ga0105050_10002677_pt1 | contig 25238 bp, 18 predicted proteins | sample FRY01_FD_78088 | JGI IMG/M metagenome (GOLD analysis project Ga0105050, IMG submission 78088) | Freshwater microbial communities from Lake Fryxell liftoff mats and glacier meltwater in Antarctica - FRY-01 | ecosystem: Environmental > Aquatic > Freshwater > Ice > Glacier meltwater ...
CACAGCCACACTTCACAGCCACACTTCACAGCCACACTTCACAGCCACACTTCACAGCCACACTTCACAGCCACACTTCACAGCCACACTTCACAGCCACTACGTGTCATAACAAACGCGTGCGTTCGTTTTTTTAAATGCGTGCGTTCATGTCTAGTCTAATCGCAATGTCAGCAAAGCTTCTTGCAACAGAATCAACCCGAACCAATCGTATCCATCGAGCACACTTAAGCTTAGATTTGCATTTGGGCGTGAATGCCCAAGTACAGGATCTAGGCATTTTCGGCCTGCCAACAGATTTGTTGAACTTTTGGTTTCGGTCGGAACTTTGGGTTTGAAGTCGTTTAGGCAAACACCGCAAAATTACCCCGGTCCTCAAAAGGCCAAACCATACAGGCTAGTCAAACCACTCTGGCTACTTTTGCGTTCACCGATTCGATTCGCATAAATCGATCGACCCACTGCATCAAAATACACCTGCCTGGCTCGAAATTTAACGACTGGCCGTAAAAATACGCGGTGGTCGGAAAAGTCTAGCCTGCATACAAATTCTAAATACCGCGGAAAACTGTGTCAAATAGCTAGAATGGGACAACCGGGAAAGAAGTCACTTCTAGCCAAAATAGTCTGCCTGATTTTGCTACAATCCGACGAAACCATCGTTTGATGTCGTGGCGTCATTAAAATTAAATCGGTTCTTGGCCACTTTCATGCGATGTTGCTCGATCGAAAAACAGTTGTTTTGCGAACCTGAGTTTCCAAAAGTTCCGATTGTGACGATTAGCGAATTTTGGGAAGAACCCTAAAGCGTCTTGCTTCGACTTGATCCTGGGCGACCCGGCTGATGGCATGATTCTGTCATGCGGCAGTGAATCGCCTGTCCGTTAATGAATGGTTCCTGCAAATGGCTATTGAGAAAGACTTGATCCAAACGACTCCATTCTTGGTGCCGCCGGGCGGGCCAGCGGATTTGCTTGGCAGAAGCACCGATTTTCGTCCTGACGATCTGTCTAAGTCCGACGCTGAAAAGAGATTGCAGCGGATAAAGTCTCGGTTATCAGATTTGCAGTATCAGTTGTATTCCGAGAACAAACGGTCGTTGTTGGTGGTTTTGCAAGCAATGGATGCCGGTGGCAAGGATGGCACGATCCGAAAGGTGATGACCGGGTTCAACCCGCAAGGGTGCAAGGTTCATTCGTTCAAGAAGCCGACCGAACGGGAACTGGAGCATGACTTTCTATGGCGAATTCACCGTGTTTGTCCGCCCAAAGGCGAGATTGGTGTTTTTAATCGGTCTCACTATGAAGACGTTTTGGTCGTTCGAATCCACGATTTGGTACCCGAGGAAAAATGGAGATCACGCTACGATGTGATCAACGGGTTTGAATCGATTCTGCAACAGCATGGAACCAAGGTGGTTAAATTCTTTTTGCATATTTCGCCTGAAGAACAGCTTCAGCGTTTCGCAAAACGATTGGAAAATCCAAAGAAGAACTGGAAAATCAGCGACAGCGACTACAGCGAGCGAAAATTTTGGCCCAAGTACATCGAGGCGTTTGAAGAGGCGATCCAACGCTGCAATTCTCAATCGGCACCATGGTACGTGATACCGGCAGACAATAAATGGTTTCGCGATTTGGCAATTGCGTCGGTCCTTCATCAAACATTAACGGATATGGATTTGCAGATGCCAAAGCCAACCGTCAATCTGTTCGAAATTCAAAAGATGTATCACCAGGCCGTTAAGGATTCCAGTTCTTAAGCTCGCTAGGGTTGTGATTGACTTGCGTTTTGGTTCACCGCGTTTTTTACGTTCAAATAGCCGTTTGCAGGCACGAAGGCAACAAAAGGGTGCCAGTCGCTGTTTTCGGTCTTTCCAATGGCAGTTTCGTCTTTTTGCTGACGCCCAGAATCTATTTTCTTAGGACCAAAGCGACGCCTGCAAGCACCAAAGCAGCGCCCATGACGCGGTTGAGCGTCAATGGATACTTGGGATACCCCAGCGCTCCATAATATTCTAGCACGATGGCCGCCATGATTTGGCCAGCAATCAACGTTAGTGCTAACAGCAACGCTCCAAGCCTTGGAGCTAAAATCACAGCGAACGAAACATTGAACGCTCCGATGAACCCGCCCGCCCAGCCCCACCAAGGAATTTGGCCAACGCCGCCAGCGAAAAATGGCTGGCGATCCTGCAACCAAAGTCCCAAGCATAGTACGGCCAAGATTACCGTTCCGGTGGTGAACGAAAGCAAGGCTGCTTGAGCAGGGTGAGTCAGATGGGTTTTCAGAGTGGAATTCACACCGGATTGGCAGGTAAACATCGCTCCCATCAAGATGCCTACCAATGCAAGCAGTATCTTCATGTTGTCTTTACTTTCAATTTTGAATGGGACCTCAGTGCGCCGGGTTACGCAGCGTGGTCAGTGCGCCGGGTTACGCAGCGTGAAATTAAACAACTATCACTTAATCAGATAGGCCCCCAAGCGTTTGCAGGTCCAAGTCCACGCCTGACTCATGCCGGCCAGCATTGGACGCGTCTGAGAACGACCGTCACTTCGATCCTGGAACTTGCGGACGCCTCCTCGATAGCAACTGCGTTTGGAACGTTCGCCAAGTGTGACCCAAACCTATCGCCGGGAGGCCTCACTAATGCAATTATCCCCTAGTTTCGCGTTGGAAATCGCAAGAAACCTGGAGTCGAAAAACCGAGACTTGCCAGCGATAATCACCAGCTTTCACCGTCTAAATCTGACAAATTTAACGATTAGGTAAACTGTTTGGAGGTCACATGCGTAATAACGAAGATAAAACATTAAAGTATTAAGGTTTGCGTTTGGCGAAAGCTTTAACTGAACGCTACGATTAGAAGTTGATGCTACTGCTTAGGGAACTGGATTGGATTGGTAGCATTGGAGCGGTTGTAACGCCGGCAACGGAAACGACCTTCCGAGTCACAGCAGGACGCTAAATAGGAATATCGCGTAGCGACACTGATTCGCTGCGAATTTGCCCCGTTCACGAATTGCCCTGACCCGTTAACTATTTGCCCTGACCCGTTAACTATTTGCATTGTGCAGGCGTATGAATCGAAATTCAACAGCACCATTGATCTGTCGTCCGGCACCGAATTTCCATTCGGTCGTGTGCAATCAAGTTATGCTTTGGGTTCGTCCAGCATTGAAGATCTGTCTATTTGTGATCTTGGGCTTGGTTTGTGCCAGTGGTTGCCTGGCCCCCAGTGCTAACGGACAAAATCTAAATGTTCCTAGCGGAACCACAGGTGTACAGTTGCAGCCTGCAAGTCTAAGACCAAGCCTAATCGTTTCACTTCCCGAAGAAACCAAACGCGTCACGGTGCGGAAGCCAACCTTAGAAATGGACGCTCCCTTGGTTGAGGTCTTTGGGCAGCTAAAAAAAGTGGTGCAATGGTCTGGCCCAAGCGTGGTGCATATTGAAGCCAAGAAATTCTCGGCCAACGAAAGTCGGACCTATACTGGCAGCAAAGAAGATGCTCGCGGAATCGAAATCGATGAAGCCGGTGCGGGCGTAATTTTTCAGCATCGTGGGCAGTACTACATTTTGACCAATCGCCATGTGGTCGACGGGGCCACTACCGACAATATTTTTATCCAACTGCACGATGGAACATTCTACTATCCGTACCGAAAGTGGGATGATCCCAAAACAGATCTTGCCATTTTAGGGATCAAAGCTGAAGACCTGCCCGTTGCCGAAATTGGCGATAGTGATCAGGTATCCGTTGGCGACTTTATTGTTGCGATCGGAAGTCCGTTTGGTCTAAACCATTCGGTGAGTTACGGCATCATTAGCGCCACTGGACGACGCAATTTGGATCTACGCAAATCGGGTGTTGTGTACCAAGACTTTTTTCAAACTGACGCTGCGATCAATCCCGGCAACAGCGGCGGTCCGCTGATTAATTTGCGAGGGCAAATCGTTGCAATTAATACCGCGATCGCCAGCAATTCTGGCGGTAATGACGGAATTGGCTTTGCAATTCCCATCAAGATGGCGATGAAAGTTGCTACCGACATGGTTGATTTTGGAAAAGTGAAGCGAGCGTTCTTGGGAGTGACCTTAGATTCGCAATACACATCCAAAACGGCGGCCAGTCTGGGATTGAATACGGTTTATGGTGCCCGCGTCCTTCGAGTCGGCACCGCAACGCCTGCGGAAGAATCCGGTGTCTTGGTGGGCGATGTGATCCTTGACTTCGCGGGAATGCAAGTGAAAAACGATTCGCATCTGGTCCTAGTGGTCAGTCAATCACCAACGCATCAAACGCTGCCGTTGACGGTCTATCGCAGCGGAAGTCGAATCAATCTTTCAATTCAACTGGTGGAAAATCCCAACGAGTAATTGCCAGAAAGCGATTCGCTGCAAAATGAAGACGTGCTAAATGGAAAGAGCCAGGCGACAGTGTTTAAGTCGCCTGGCTCTTTTCGGTTTCTTGCGGAGCGATTCCTTGCAAGTTGACAACCCTTACTGGGGCAGTGGTAAGGGCCTTCCGGAGCGGTTTTTTTGCACCAAGATGTTTGCCTTTGAACGACTTGTGCCCTGGACTGGCAACGCTGAACTTGAATGCCAGTCCTGTATCGAATTGGCAGCCAATCGCAGTTCTTTCCCAAGGCGAGGGGCCAGGAAGAGGTCTGGCGTTTTGGTTTAGGCTTTCAAGTGCTTACCAAAAAAATCGATCGTTCGCTTCCATGCCAACTCGGCTGCTTCTTTGTCGTAGCGCGGAGTGGTGTCATTGTGGAATCCGTGATTTACATTCGGGTAAACGTGTGCCGTAAAATCGACGCTCGCCTCTTTCAATGCTTTCTCGTAGTCTGCCGCACCGCCCATGATTCGTTTGTCTAATTCAGCATTGTGAATCAATAGATGCCCCTTAATCTTGGCGGTGTCTGCAGCGCTGGGCTGACTGCCATAAAATGGAACCGCGGCCTTGATGACTTCCGGTAGGCGAACCGCTAATGCGTTGCAGACACCGCCGCCATAACAAAAGCCAACGACCCCAACATGGTCCAGGGTGTCGGTTCGCTTGCTAAGCATTGTGGCTGCCGCTGCAAAGTCTGCTAACATTTCATCGTCTTTCCGCTGTCGCTGCATTTCCCGGCCTTTGTCGTCATTGCCAGGATAGCCACCTAGCGGGAAAAGTGCGTCGGGCCCAAAGGCAAGAAAGCCGGCAATGCCCAATCGTCGAACGACATCTTTGATGTAAGGATTAAGGCCACGATTTTCATGCACCACCAAAACAGCGGGCAATTTTTCTTTCGCGTCGGTGGGTTTAACCAGATAGCCTTGCATCTGACCTGCCCCCTCTGGTGAGTCATACTTTAGCAGTTGACTTTCGATCCGCTGATCATCTTCGGGCACTTGGTCGGCCCATGCGTAGGTCGGACTTAGGGTCTGAAGCAATGCAGCAGCGGTAATGCCGCCTACGCAGAACTTTCTGGCTCGATCTAAAAAGTCACGACGTTCAATGCGGTCGTGCGCATAATCGTCGTAAAGATCCAACAGTTCCTGGTCAAAATCAGTCGCAGCTTTTCGATTCACGGTATTGGGCTTTCCAAAAAAAAAATAAGAACAGGGGGCCAGTGGATTGGGCCGCTGAAGGGGGAAGAACGGGCCTTAAGGTCTTCTTATTTTGCGGGTTGTGAACCTCCTGCTGCGCGGTGAGTGGCCGTTTTGCCGTAAAAATGCGGAGTAATCAAACGCCTTTCCTGCATGAGTCTGGCTAAAACGAAGGTGTTTGTCGCTCGCTTAATCTTGCCTGCGCAGGGGGGCCCAGTCAATTTGAGCCTTTTCCGGTGTCGGTTGTGCTGAATTTCCAACCAAGCAGCAGATTCTTCGCTTGCATTGTTATGGCGGTATCGACCACAATAAAGATGGGTTACAGTTTAGATAAGCGGTCGTTAGCGATTGCGTGTTAACTTTGGGTTGAAAGCCAATTGCTTGACGCGGCCAGTTGTTGAAACAGGCTTCAGCCATTTGCGGCGTCCCTTTGAGGGTGTCGCTCAAATGCGGCCAAGACCCCACCTGAAGCTCCCCCCAAGAATACTCCCCCCTCCTTCCTACTGATGCGGTGTTGCCATGTTAACGATCTTTGGCAAAGGCGGCCGTTATTGCGACGGCATTTCTCGGCGTAACTTCTTAGCGATTGGCGGATTAACGTTCGGAGCCAATGGCTTTGGCTTGGCGGATCTCTTGCGTGCCGAGGCGGGGCAAGCAGCGCCTGTCCGCAGCACCGCTGGCCTTGGGCATAAGGCGGTGATCAATATCTTCTTGGCGGGCGGCCCACCGCATCAGGATATGTGGGACATCAAGACCGAAGCGCCCTCGGAAATTCGTGGCGAGTTTCGGCCAATCGCGACCCGTGTGCCAGGCATTCAGATTTGCGAAGTCTTTCCACAAATCGCCAAGGTGATGGATAAGTCGGTGGTGATACGTTCGGTGGTCGGCTGCAAGGATCGACATGAATCGTATCAATGCATGAGCGGCTGGATTCCCGACGATTTACGAACCTTGGGTGGTCGCCCTTCGATTGGTTCAGCGTTGGCGAAACTCAAGGGAGCAGTCGATCCTTCGGTGCCCGCTAACATTGGGCTCGCTAATCGCACTCAGCATTTGCCTTGGTCTGATCCTGGTGCATCAGGTTTCTTGGGTGCTGCATATTCTCCGTTCAAGCCTGACGGTCCGGGTATGGAGAATATGAAGTTGAATGACATTACTTTAGATCGTCTGCAAGACCGACGTGGTTTGCTAAACAGCATTGACAAGATGCGTCGTGACATTGATATCAGCGGCGCCATGGAGGGAATGGATGCGTTTGGTCAAAAAGCGTTTGATGTTTTGACCAGCAGTAAATTATTGGATGCGTTGGACCTTTCCAAAGAAGACCCTAAGTTGGTTGCCCGCTATGGCACCGGGCAACCGTACAAGTACCAGTATGATGGAGCACCAACATGCAATGAACATTTGCTGGTGGCGCGTCGATTGGTCGAAGCGGGTGCGCGTTTTGTTAGCCTCAGTTTCGGACGTTGGGATAGTCATGGACAAAACTTTGATTTGGTTCGTGATCATGGCGGGAAGTTAGACCAATGTCTCAGTGCGTTGATTGAAGACTTGGATCAGCGAGGCATTTTGGACGACGTAAGTATCGTCGTGTGGGGTGAGTTCGGTCGAACGCCCAAAATTAACAATGAAGCAGGGCGAGATCACTGGGCGAACGTCAGTTGTGCGTTCCTAGCGGGTGGTGGTATTCGAGCGGGGCAAGCCATCGGTGCGACCAATCGATTAGGGGAGTACGCATCGGAACGTCCTGTTGAAATGCAGGAGATTATTTCGACCCTGTATCATAATGTCGGTATTGATACGGCGACCACCACCATTAACGATCCCACCGGCCGTCCCCAATACTTGGTGGATCACGGCCCAATCGCGGAACTGATTTAGGTTCGCCGGTTGAAGAGATCTCTAGCGAGTGTCTGCGGTGGTTTGTACAAAGAAACGGTTTTCGGGCTCCGGCCAATCGATCTTTGCCTCTAATGTTTACAGCTTGCGCTTAAAAAATGATCGGGTCTGATGATGAGTAAGCTTCGCAGTAAGAAAACGGCCTGGAAATCAACGTTTGCGTTGTTGCAAGCGGCGTTGATAGGTTTGGCTACGTCGTCGTTCCCATTGTGTACCAAGGTGGCCACGGCGGAAGGGTTTGGCGGTTCGCCAGTCAGTGAAAGCAGATCCGATCCCGAAGGCCCGTCTGCCTTGACGTTGGTTCGCATCCAGTTTGAATTGCCCAAGGCTGCAGGGATTCAACTTTCTGGCGCGGATGCTCGTCGCCAGCTCCAAGTGGCTGCGGTTGAAAAAGACGGGCAGTTGTTTGATGTGACTCGCGATGCTGAGATTATCGTGGAACCGTCGAGTATGGCGACTGTGGATGCCAACGGCATGGTGTCGCCCAAAGCTAATGGAATCGGGAAAGTGGTCGCCAAGTTGGGTGATCATCTAGCCGAGGTTGTGTTGGAAGTTACGGGACTTGAGTCGATCGAGTCAGTCAGTTTCTCGAATCAAGTCGTCCCGATCTTTACAAAGTACGGATGTAATGGCGGTGGCTGCCACGGCAAAGCAGCTGGGCAAAACGGATTCAAGCTTTCACTATTGGGTTTTGAACCTGGCGAAGATTATGAACACTTGGTCAATGAATCCCGAGGCCGCCGAGTGTTTCCCGCAGCGCCAGAACAGAGTTTATTATTGCAAAAAGCGATTAATGCTTCGCCGCATGGCGGTGGACAACGCTTGACCAAAGATTCGCAGGAATATCGTTTGCTGGTACGTTGGATTGCCCAGGGTATGCCTAAAGGAAGTGCGGACGATCCAGTCGTCCAGCGAATTGAAGTTTCGCCAGCAACCCGGACACTGGTTCGCGAAAGTTCACAGCAATTGGCTGCACTTGCCTACTACAGCGATGGCCGAGTGGAAGACATTACGCAGACCGTTCAATACGAATCCAACAATACAGATATTGCAGAAGTTGACCCCCAGGGCCTTGTGTCTTTGAAGGCTCAGGCGGGCGACGTCGCAGTGATGGCCCGCTACCAAGGGCAGGTGGCCGTGTTTCGAGCCAGCGTGCCTTTAGGAGCGGAAATTTCTTATTGGCCAGAGACGCGTAACGTGGTTGATCAACATGTTTTTGCGAACTTGAAGACACTCGGGATTCCTCCATCTCAACTTTGCGACGACGCGACGTTTTTGCGGCGAGTGACCTTGGACTTGGCGGGCCGCTTGCCGACATTGGAAGAAACCAAGGCGTATTCGAATGAAACCGACCCTGCCAAAGCTGATGAATTGGTCGATCGTTTGCTGGGCAGTTCTGACTACGCAGAATTCTTTGCCAAGAAGTGGAGCACCATTTTGCGCAATCGCCGCGATGGGGTAGGCGAACAGTTTGGTACTTTCGCGTTCTACGATTGGTTGCGAGAAGGGTTTTATAGTAACAAGCCCTATGATCAAATGGTCCGCGATTTGTTAACTGCCAGTGGGTCGGTCGATGTCAATCCAGCGGTCGCCTGGTACCGTGAAGTGCCCAGCACGGAATCGCGAGTCGAAGATGCGGCGCAGCTTTTCTTGGGACAGCGGATTCAATGTGCCCGTTGCCACCACCATCCTTATGAGAAATGGAGCCAAGCTGATTATTTTCACATGTCGGCCTTCTTTTCCAAGGTAGCACGTAAAGAATGTGACGCACCCGAAGAACCGCGGTTCATCAACCGAATGGGTGGGGCAGGAGCTAGTCACCCCAAAACTGGAAAATATTTACCGCCTGCCGGTCTAGATTCGCTGCCGTTGCAGTTGGATTCGGACGCAGATCCAAGATCCGAGTTGGCTGATTGGATGGTTGCCGGTGACAATCCATTCTTTGCGAGGGCTTTGGTGAATCGTTACTGGAAACACTTTTTTAGTCGCGGATTGGTGGAACCCGAAGATGATATGCGAGCGACCAATCCACCGTCCAATCCCGCATTGCTGGACGGTATGGCGGATTACTTCATCCAGAGTGATTTTGATCTAAAGTCACTGGTGCGGTTGATTTGTACGTCCAATTCATACCGCCTAAGTTCCTTGGCCAACACAGATAATTTGGGTGACAAGACGAGTTATTCACGTTTTTACCCCAAGCGTCTGCAGGCGGAAATGTTGATCGATTCGGTGGATCAGGTTGTCGGGACTTCCACACCATTTGCAGGCATGCCCCTGGGCACTCGGTCGGTTAGCTTGCCCGACACCAGTTTCGATTCGTACTTTTTGACGGTATTTGGACAGCCTGATTCCACGACCGCTTGCGAATGCGAACGCTCGCAGGAGGCGAACCTAGCCCAGAGTCTTCATCTGTTGAATTCTAAGGATATCCAGTCAAAATTATCCAATGATCAAGCAAGGCCTATGATGTTGGCCGCTGCACCGGATGTAGACCTTGAAGCGTCGATTGGAGAACTGTACCTAAGGGCATTAAGTAGGCAACCGTCGCAAGAAGAATTGCAAGTGGCGATTGTTTATATGGACAAGAAGCAAGAGGAGAGTGCCACCCGAATCGCCGCCCAGAGCATGACGGACGAACAACAGTTGAAGGAGCGACAGATCACGAGTCGGCAAGCCTATGAAGACTTGATTTGGGCCTTGATCAATAGCAAAGAATTCCTATTCAACCATTAAATCAAGTAAAGTTGTCCATGAACATCTTTGGTTTTCGCTGCCTTGTCAACTCCGTTAGTTGGTCTGTGTTTGCGACCGTATTATGGGGTGATTTATTCATCGCGGCGGCACAAATTCCTGCGATAGAAATGAATGCGTTGGTGCCTGCCGGAGGCCAGATTGGGCAGATGATCGATGTGTCCGTCATAGCCGGTGCAAATTTAGATGAAATTGCACACTTGAGATTTTCGCACCCGGGAATTGTTGCGGAGGTCAAGACCCAGCCTGCACGCTTGTTAGAATCTCTGCCGCAACCGACCTTCGGGCAGTTTCAAGTGACCATTGATCCTGAAGTTCCGCCTGGCGTGTACGAAGTGCGGGCTCTTGGACGGTATGGCCTGTCAAGCCCGCGATCATTCTTGGTGACAAAGTCGCCAGCGGTCATATTTAAGGACGATCATTCAAGCAGGCAAACGGCCGCAGTTTTGCCGCCGGTAAGTGTCGTGTACGGACAGTGTCAGCCGCAACAAAGTAATTTTTATCGCCTGGCACTTTCTCAGGGGCAGCGTGCTCAAGTGGTTGCCCAGGCTCAGCAATTAGATTCTGCTGCGATTCCCGTTCTGATTCTGTTGGATCCGGAGGGACGAGAGATTCAGCGGTCGCGTCCGGTGGGGCAATTTCCAGCGGTGATCGATTGGATAGCCCAGCAAGATGGCGACTACCATCTGCAGATGTATGATTTTCTGCATCGAGGTGGCGACGAGTATCATTACGCAATGCAGGCCGAAGTGTCGGCCTTAACAGGTGCTGCTGTCGATTTGGTGGTCAAGGATATTGATCTTGATGCCAGTGGCAAGCAACTGGAGTGCGAATTGCAGGTGTTACTCAAGACGATGGGGCAAGTCAAGTCTTTCGGTCGATTGGCCACCCAAGGACCAGTGGTGGGACAACGCCCCAGTAGTTTGGATCCTGCTGCGATTGAAGCAGATTGGGTGGATCCGATGGCCTTTGGGACACCTGACTCGGCCCTGCAAACCCTGCCGTTTCGCATTGCATCCGAATTTGATGACCAGAGCCGTGTAGCGAATCATGATTTTCAGGCTACCGCTGGGCAGGCATTCAGCGTCCAAGTGGCGTCGGCCAGTCTTGGTTCGCTGACGGACCCTAGAATCGTTTTGTACAAGGTCAATCGGGATCCCGAAGGTGTGGAGTCCCTGCAACAGGTGGCCGAGCAAGATGACGCAGGAACCATCGGTGGGCCTGATGTTCGCTTGCAGCGTTTGGATCCCAATTTGAATTTTACAGCGGCTGAGGCCGGCGTTTACCGAATTAAGATTTTGGACAACACTTCGGGGCAACGCAGTCAAAACCGCTTGGCCTACGTCTTAAGAGTGGAACCTTCGTCGCCCAATTTTCGTCTACTGGCCTATCGACCGTACCCTAACAACGCCCCTGCGGCATGGCGTCCGGCGGCGGCCAATTTAGCGTTGGGCGGAACTGAGTCAATTCGTGTCTTAGTGCTAAGAACTGATGGTTTCGATGGCCCGATTGATTTACGAGTTGAAGGTCTGCCCGAGGGGGTGACGTGCCCGTGGGTCGTGGTTCCCCGTGGAATAAACGAAGCCATGCTAACGGTCGCATGCAGTGAAAACGCGAAGTCTTGGCAGGGCGATGTGACGATTGTTGGACAGTCAATGGATCAGCCTGGCATGGAACGGCTGGCTCATTCGGCCACCATGGTCCGTCCAGCCTCTCCCCAACGCAATTCGATTGAATCTAGGTTGACGGCGAACCTTAGCCTGGCGGTCAATGAAGCGGAAGTGGCACCGATCTTTGTTCAGCTAGGCGACGAGAATGTTTTGGAGATGTGTCGCGGCGGGAAGTTGCCCTTTGCGATTAAGGTCACTCGGCGGCCAGGCGGCGATGGACGATGCGTACTTCGCCCTCAGAATCTGCCGCCCAAGGTGACTTTAGGTGAAGTGGCTGTCGAAGCAGACAAAAGTGAAGCCAGTGCCGAACTGCAATTGGCGGTGGATGCTGCTCCTGGCGAGTATTCGTTTTGGATGCAAAATGAAACCAAGGTGAAGTGGACGCCTAACCCGCAAGCCCTGCAACGCCAGCAAGACTATCTGGCAAGCTTGCAAACAGGGTTAGCAGATCTGCCAACCAGCGGATTGGCTTTAAGTCCCGAAGACATGGCCAGTAAAAAGACCGAATGGGAGTCGGCGATTGCTGCGGCAACCGCGTCCGTCCAGCAATTACAAAAGGTGACAACCTTGCGTGAAGTGAACGCGTTTCTGCCTACAACGGGGCTTCGCTTTCGTATCGTCGATCGACCGTTTCAGATACAGCCTCCCCAGATTGTCGTTGGCGCGGTTGAATCGAAATTGGACGTTGAATTGAAAGTGCAGCGTCAGTTTGGTTTCGCGGATGCGATTGAATTTTCATTGGTTGACAATCCGCCGATCGCAGGTCTGCAAGCGGCTGCGGTTGAATTTCCAGCTACGGTCGATTCGGTGAGTTTGCAACTTACGGTTCCCGCCACCGCGATCAGCGGTACGTATCAGGTGCCCCTGAAGTGGTCGTGTAATTTCAATGGGCAACCATTGGTCGGGACTTGGAATTTGAGTCTGCAAGTTGCCGCTGCACAACAAGAGTGAAGCCTGGTTTGTCTAGGCTGATCATTTGCAAGAAACTGAAATATGAAACGATTGACGATTTGTTTAACGTTACTGATCTCGACTTTTGTGACCACAGTTTGTGCTCAAGGGCAAGACGCCATTGATTACCAAACCCAAGTGGTTCCGTTGTTAAGGCGAAGTTGCGTTGCGTGCCATAACCAAAAGAAAGCTGAAGGCGGCTTGGCACTGGATTCATTCCCAGCCCTGGCGGCCGGCGGTGACAGTGGCGATGCGATTGTTGCCGGTGACGCCGGGCAGGGCGAATTACTAAGTCGTTTGATTGCCGAAGACGATTCGGCAATGCCACCTGACGACAACAATGTGGGAGCACCTCGCCTTTCAACGGATGAAGTCAAATTGATCGTGGATTGGGTGAAGGCAGGTGCGGTTGCTACCGCTGATCCCGCTGGTCAATCACACGCGGGAATGGTCCGGTGGCAAGCGGTGGCTGAATCGTTGAAGCCCGTCTATGCTGCAGACCTTTCCGCTGACGGTAACTACTTGGGATACGGTTTTGGCAATTTGGTGATTGTGGTCACGGACCCGTTCGGGGCTGACCCGTCGTTAAATAGGCTAAAAGGAGAATCGAAAGGCCAAGATCAGACAAAAGACCCGGGGCTTGGTCAAGTCGAGGCGGCTTTATCGGCCCATGTTGATTTGGTGCAGTCTGTTGTATTCAGTCCTGACAGTCAGCGACTGGCAACCGGTGGATTTCGAACGGTCAAGATATGGCGACGGTCTACTGAGTATCAACAAACGCAGGCGGGTGTTTGGGCTCAGGGCCGAATCCTTTGGGCTGATGGCATTGTTGGCAGCATGTTGATTACGAATGAATCTAACGAACTGGTTCTTCTGGATTTAGCGACAGGCAAGGCCATTGCCTCCTTAATTGGGCATCAGCACGCGGTGGTGGCAACGGCGTGGACTTTAGATCGGACGGCGCTGTTTAGTTGCGACCAATCAGGAACGATTATTCGATGGACGTTGGCCGACGAAAAGCCAGCCCAGATTCACTTGTTGCCAGGCATCGAATCGCCAGGCATCGAATCGCCAGTTCAAGGCTTGCCATCAGATTCAAAAGTGGATGCTACGTTTACCGATCTACCGCTGGTCCCGTTGATACCAGCAGACGGTGTTTCGATTGTATCATTGCCGCAAGCGGTGAATCCTCAGTCGTTGGTGTCTTGCTTTGGCAGGGTGGTCGCGGCAGGCATTTCAGATGTGAAGCATCTCGCTGCTGTTAGCCAGCACGATCTATTGGTGCAGACCGGAACCAAGGTTTTCGGACTCAGGAATGATACGGCATCCCAGGAAACAGGTAGTGTCGGTAAATTTGTCAGGCAAGACGGATTTGATTTGTTTAAAGAGGTTGTCGCGATCGACCGTCTACAAGTCGGTGAAATTCCCACCTACGTGATTGCAGCCGAGAATGGGAAAGTCGATTTTGTTGAGTTCCAGACTGGGAGCGTGATTCGTTCGGTGCAACACGAAGGTTCGGTGCATGGTTTTGCGATTAACTCCCAGCAAACAAAACTGGCTACCTTTGGTGACCAGAAAACCATGTTGTGGAATGTGGCGGACGCGACGGGTTTGATTGTCCTCCAGGGTGACTATGACCGGCGGCGGAATCAAGCAGACAGTCAAGACAACTTGGTTCGCCAAGAATCGCTAGTGGGTCGCGTCCAGGCGGTGCTGCCGACGTTGACTAAAGCGATTGAAGTAGAGCAAGTTAGCCAGGGCAAAGTGCAAGATGGGCGCGACAAAGCCGCCGCAGTGGTGGTCACCAAAGGTCAAGAGTTGGCAGCTGCCTTGATCGCCGTCGATGCAACGAAAGCGTCGATCGTGGTGACCGAGAAAGCGATTGAAGATGCAAAGCAGCAGTTGGTGAATTTGCAGCAGGAATTGGAGGCCAAGAATGCCGCGGCCACTCAGGCTCAAACCGCTAAGGCGGATGCCGATTTGGAACTGGCAAAGCATGATCAAGCGTTGGCAACCGTAAACGAATCGGTTCAACGGGTTCAGGCTTTGGTTCCTGAACAAGAGAAGCGGATCGAATTGGAAACGCAAGAACTTCAGCGATTGCGAACGCTTAAGGAGCAATACGCTGGTCAAGCGGAGCCCTCAATTGGCCGAGTCACTTTTAGCGTTGATGAATCCAAGTTAATTGTTCAGACGGCGGATGATCGGTTGAATGTGTTTTCGCTGGTGGATGGCAGACTACTTGCGGGTATGACATCGCCGGTTGCGGCCCAAATGCTAGTGTGCGATTCCCAGCACCGACTGTTGGTTATGGGGGGTGGCAAGCAAGTGCAATTGAATTTGCAAATGCCGTGGAAATTGGAGAAAGTGATTGGTCGAAACGACACTGTGACGATTAGTGATCGAGTGACCGCACTGGACTTTAGTCCTGATGGCAAATATATAGCCGTGGGCAGCGGGCCTCCCAGTCGTTTTGGTGACTTGAAGATTTTTTCAGTTGAAAGTGGAGCATTGGAACGCGATTTTGGTCAGCTTCACAGCGATTCTATATTGGGTGTCCGATTTTCCCCCGATGGAAAAAAGATTGCGACCGTCGGTGCTGACAAAGTTTGCCGGGTGACCGATGTCGCAACAGGCGCCTCTTTGAAAACACTTGAGGGCCACACGCATCATGTTATGTCGATCGCTTGGCAGGATGATGGGCAGGCGTTGTCCACGGCGGGCGCTGATGCTTCGGTAAAGACTTGGGATTTGGCTTCTGGCGAAAAACGACGTTCTATTGAAGGGTTTGGCAAAGAGGTTTCGTCCATCGACTATCTAGGTAAGACCGATCAAATTTTGACGACTTGCATTGATGGGCAAGTCCGTTTGCACAACAGTTCCAACGGCCAGCCGATCCGGACGTATGCAGGTATGGACGCCGCAGCTTACACGATAGCGTCCAGCCGGGACGGAAAGTATGTTGTGGCCGGTGGTCAAAGCGGTCTGGTCTGGATTTGGGCAGTTGATGACGGCAAATTGTTGCGAAAGCTACCAGAAAAATAACTCCTAAAACCGTATCACTTGCTCCGTGCGGCTCCAATGAGTAGTTGCCTGTGAGCGAGAATGGCGTGCGACCGATATTTCGAACGAAGATTTTTAAACACCATGCGTCAACGCTTCCTAAATGACCTAGGGAAACGCGTTCGACCAGCCCATTTCAAGCGATTAACTGCGCCGTGATCCCAGACGCGTTGTTGGAAAGCGAAATCTTTGGTCACGAAAAGGGTGCATTCACGGACGCCCATCGACAACGGATCGTTAAACTTGAGCAGGCTGACGGCGGTACGTTGTTCTTGGACGAAGTTGGTGATATGTCACCGATGACACAGGCCAAGGTGCTGAGAGTTCTGCAAGATCAAACGTTCGAACGCGTTGGTGGCAACAGGCCGATCAAGGTCGATGTGCGGATCATCGCTGCAAACAATCACAATTTGAAGCAACTGGTTTCCGAGGGCTTATTTCGATCTGATCTGTACGTTCGACTTAGCGTCGTTACGATCCACCTACCACCGCTGCGAGAACGCGAAGATGATCTGCGTGTATTGGCCGAGTATTTCTTGCGGCGTTACAGCAACGAATTTGGCAAGGATATCCGCACGATCGCACCCCAAACGCTCGAGGTGCTGGGAAGCTATCATTGGCCCGGCAATGTGCGTGAACTGGAAAGCGTGATGAAGCAATCGCTGCTGATCGCTCGCGGTAACATTCTTTTGCCCGACTTTTTGCCGCCGCTTGGCGATAGCCGCGAACATCGACGATCTTCGAGTGATCTTCGAGTGATCCCGAATTCCTTTCTGAAAAATTTGTTGCCCAGCGGATTGAAGCAGGCACTGACAATTTGTACGCCGAAGCGATATCGATCGCTGAACGTCAACTGATCTGCCAAGTTCTGACCCATACCGCGGGTAACCAACTCAAAGCCGCCACGCTCCTGGGTATTAGCCGTGTTACGCTACGTAGCAAATTAAAGTTATTGGGAATTGAGGTCAGTGATTTTAGTTCGCCGCGATCGTTATCTTGAATGCCCCATGGTCAACTCGTAATCGTACTTAGCCTAGCGATACTCGTACTCGATCCGACCCGCGTTTATCGAGTACAAGGACGAGTATCAAAAGGCGAAGTACGGACATGACATTCACGACTGGGCCAGTTGCGGCGTTTTTTGTGCGCCGTTTCTAAGTTCACACTCTGGGCATGTACCCATAGGGTCGCCGAATGAAGAAGTTCCCCGATCGCTGCCCCCGATAGGTTGTGATTATGCCAGGATTGGGTCGTGTTGATCGTGATGAGTAAGCTGGATGTCCTTCAGGCCTCGGGCGAACCATGGATAGGTCGTGGGAATCACCAGCGACGTCAAAAGGGTCGAAGTGATCAAGCCACCAATGACCACAGTCGCCAACGGTCGTTGCATTTCGGCACCGTCGCTTGTTGAGAGTGCCATCGGCAGAAACCCGAGACTCGCCACCAGTGCGGTCATCCGCACCGGCCGCAAACGAACCAGTGCCGTGTCATGGCTAACCTCTTGCAGCGGCATATCAGACTTGCGAGAGTGTTCAGCGGCACTGACCCACACAAGTCCGTTCAGTACGGCGACGCCAAACAATGCGATGAAACCGACGCCAGCGGAAATGCTGAAAGGCATCTGGCGAAGATATAACGGGATGATTCCTCCGGATGCTGCCATGGGGATAGCGAGGAAAATCAACAAGGCCAATCGCATCGAACCCAGACTGGTATGCAATAGTAGCATAATGATCATCAGCACAATGGGCGTGATGATTGCCAATCGGCGGCTGGCCGACTGTAGGTTTTCGAAGTCACCACCCCAGCGAATTTCACAGCCTGGAGCGAAGTCGATTTTTTGGGCGACAGCCGCTTGGGCCTCGGTCACAAATGTAGCCACGTCTCGGCCGCGAACGTTAGCGAAAGGATCATCGATCCGCCCAAGGCAAAAAGCACAGTGAGGGCCATCGGACGGAATAGCTTGCCTTCGGAACCTTCAAGCACCAAAATCGGCAGGAATACCACTGCGATAATCAGTTCGCCGAACATCGTGGGCTTGCGAACTTCAATTGCCGCGTCACGGATCACGTCTTCATGTTTCGCGTCACCGTTATCGTGAGACAATTTGCGAATGCAGTTTTCAACCATGATGACACTACTATCGACGATCAAGCCAAAGTCAATCGCACCCAGGCTCATCAAACTTGCGGTGACGCCGGTGTAAGCCATGACATTGGTTGTGCAAACAGCATCGAAAGTGGGATCGCCAGTGCGACGATGATGCCGGCCCGTAGGTTTCCAAGCATGAGCAGCAAAACCACAATCACCAACATTCCGCCTTCAGTGAGATTGGTCAGAACTGTCGTCAGTGTTCGACCGATTGATGCCGCCCGGTCGTAGGTGACTTCCAGGCGAACGCCATTGGGCAGCGTTTCTTCAATTTCTTTAAGGCGTTCTTTTGCCGCGGTAACGACTTCGCGAGAGTTCTCTCCGATTAACATTATCACCAAACCCGTGACCACTTTGCCGCGTCCATCGCGTGTCACCGCACCCTGCCGCGTCATCGGTTCACCCCATGCGTGTCGATTTCCGTGACGCCACTGCCTTGGCGTAGCTTGGGCGAGATTTCCCATTCCAGCATTGTTCGCAGTTCCATCGGAGAATGACGATCGCTGCGGACTTCAAATTGCAGTATTTCCCCTAGGGCAGTCGTCAGCGGTCCCATGGTGGGCCTGCCGTAGCCGGGGTGGAAGTTCGCTGCGGCATCGAGAAGTCGTTGGGTGACCAGTTGCCGAGCCCTGTAAATGTCGGTGCCTTCTTGGAACACAATCGTGACGAACGAAATGCCAAACTTTGAAACGCTACGTAGTTCCTCTACGTCGGGAAGACCACCCATTGTGTTTTCGACGGGGTAAGCCACGTAACGCTCGACTTCCACCGGTGATAACGAACCGGCATCGGTTACAACTTGTACTTGAACGTTGGTCATGTCGGGAACGGCGTCAATAGGCAGGTTAAATGCCGAGTAAAGTCCGGCCCTGTCCATCAAGAGCGTCAGGATGATGACGAGTCCGCGATTGACGAGCGAAAGTTCAATGATCTTGGTAAGCATGTTTCAAGTATCCAAGTGGCAGCTACGCTTGGTAGATTCTTAGCGCAGAGGTGCAACTAACTTCGGATTGAAATAGAAGAAGCGTGACAGAAGTAGTTGCTATTCACCTTCGCCCTGGAGTAGCATTTCCGACTTCAATAGAAACGCGCCGTGGGTCACCACTAATTGGCCAGGAGAGAGACCTGCAGTGATTTCGATCCAATCGTCGGATACTTGACCGGTGGAAACATCCACACGTTTGAAAACTCCGCTATCCATGTCTACGAACACGAATTCTTGATTGTCGTGCCGAATCACTGACTCGGGCTTGATCGATAGTGCCTGGCGAGGTTCGCCGATGGGGATGGTTACTCGGACGAACATCCCTGGACGCAGTAATTGGATGCTTTTAACTTACCTTCGGGTAAAACCAACGTATCGGAAGCGACGGCATCCTCAACCTCGGCGACGTCGACAACTTCTTCGCAATGCCCTCCGCTAGAATTGATATGGTGCATCAGCAACCATCCGCCACCCATGACGCAAAGGGCCAACAGCGTAGGCAGTCCTTTCACCAACGACGCAACCAAATGGTTTTGGTGTCAGACGCGGTCGCAGGGGACTCGCAGGACTGCGGAGAACGAGTGGGAGTTAAATGGTTGGTCATCAGTTTTGGCATTTCACGGAGGGGAGAGCGTTCGAGGTGCAGGTTGGGGTGCAGGGTTGGTAAGTGTCCTGACTGTTTTACGCACTATCTGTGCCGATGTCCTAGAAATAGCGTAATTGGACTGGTTTCTTGACTTTGCCGGTTTCGTGATCGGCCGTGACGCTGGCAAGGGAAAGACATTCGCCACGTAAGTGGACAGATTCTTTCCACATCTAGTTTTTGGTTGAACAGTTAGGGTTGGGCCAGGCCAAGATCGCGGGCGGGCTGAGGTGAATTAATCGTTTGGCCGGCTAGGCGATGGTTTCTCTTGGCCGCGAGTTCGGGGATTTTACAGCTTTGGTGAAACGTGGATTTGGACTTGGTGAAACAAGGAATTGGACTTGGAGAATCTGGTCTTGGTCATGGAAATGGATCGGGTTTTGCCGTATTTTATGTAAGTAGAGAAGCCTGTTGGAATCGAATTGCGATTCTGACAACCTTGGTGGCTGATACCGATGAGCCCAACTCAATAACGATTCAGGAATGAAACACGCATGATTGGACAACTGGGGCCGACGTTTTGGACAGATTTTCCACTGCGTTTGATTAGTTTAGCGGGGATTGCCTGCTTAATCGGTTTAGCTTGGCTGCTAAGTAGTCACCGGGGGCGATTTCCCTGGCGAGTGGTGATTGGCGGCCTGATGTTGCAAATGTTTTTTGCGGTGTTGGTGTTCGCTTCACGCAGCCTTACCGCAAGTGACACGTACCCCGAGGGGCTTCTCTTCGCGGGCATCTCTTGGTTTTTTGATCGTGTGCAAGAGTATGTTTCGGCGGGCAGTCAGTTCATGGTGGGGCAACGCTGGAGCGACCCCGAGCTATCCAAGAGTTCGGCGTTTGTGTTGACCACCACCTTCTTGTTTGGCGTCTTGCCGACGGTGATTTTCTTTTCGGCACTGATGAGTGGCCTGTATTATTTGGGTGTGATGCAGCCGATTGTCAAAGGCATGGCCTGGATCATGCAACGAACGTTAGGGATTTCAGGCCCTGAGAGTTTGGCCGCGGCGGCGAATGTTTTTGTCGGACACACCGAGGCTCCTTTGGTGGTCAAGCCGTACGTTGCCAAGATGACTCGGTCGGAATTGAATTGTTTGATGGTCGGCGGGTTTGCCACGATTACGGGCGGGTTGATGGCGGTGTTTGTCAGTATGGGAATCAATGCTGGGCATCTGCTGACCGCATCGGTGATCTCCGCACCGGCAGCGATCCTGATTGCGAAAATATTGCAGCCAGAAGATCCAGAGACTGAACTGCAGAAAAGCTTGGAATTGGCGGCGCCCAGCGAGGCAGTCAACTTGATCGATGCGGTATCTTCGGGTGCCTCGGATGGTATGAAGTTGGCAATCAACATCGCCGGCATGTTGTTGGCGTTTCTGGCGTTGATCGCGATGGGCAACGCAATGTTTGCAGGTGTTGGCGAAATCGTGCAGTGGTTTGTCAATCTGTTTGTGGCTCAACCGGTGGACCTACGTTGGTCTTTGGAAGGTTTCTTGGGGTTTCTGTTTTGGCCAATCGCTTTTGCAATGGGGATCGAAACAGGCGATTGCCAAGCGGCCGGGAGATTGCTGGGCATTAAGATGGTTGCCAACGAATTTATTGCCTACGAGCAATTTACCCAGATCATTCCCGTCGATGGTCAAACCACTGCTCTGGTGAACGGCGTAGAAATGCTTCGTCTATCGCAGCGTTCTAGCATTATATTGACTTATGCCTTGTGTGGATTTTCGAACTTTGGAGCAATTGCAATCCAAATTGGCGGCATTGGCGGATTGGCACCTGAGCGTCGAGGCGACTTGGCAAAACTGGGCCTAAGAGCGATGCTGGGTGGCACACTTGCCTGTTGCATCACAGGTTGTGTGGCAGGGTTGATGCTTTAGATTGGGCCAATCTGAAATCGGCCCCTTGCCAAGTGCCCGGTTAGCCAGGAGACGGTGGCCAAGTGGTCAGTTCGTTCGTTGAGGGTTGATGCCAAGACACTGGGCAAGCCAAGAGACTGGGCAAGCTAAGAGTGACGATTTGATTTAGATTCAATGGAACCAACGAAGAAGAGTTATGGCAGAATTTGTGACCGTTGCGAAAGTTGATGAAATTCCCGTGGGCGAGGGCAGGGCGTTTCCCGTGAATGACCAAATGATTGCGGTGTTTAACGAGGGTGACGGACAATTTAGGGCGATTGATGACGCGTGTCCTCATCAAGGTGCGTCACTGGCAGAAGGCTACGTCGAGGGCGGCGAAGTGGCCTGCCCTTGGCATGCTTGGCGTTTCAAACTTTGCAATGGTGCCTGGGCGGATAACCCTCGGTTAAGGGTCAACGCCTATCAGGTTCGGATCGCAGGCGACAAGGTTCAAGTTTGCGACCAGCCGATCGTCGAATCGCCCGAGTAGCACTGGTTTATTGGTATTACGTGTCCATGCACTGGCGATGCAATTGTGGCTGCACGCGGTCGAATCCATGGTGGGTGCGGGTTCGACTTGGTGGTGATTATTTTAGAACGAAGACAGATTGAGTAATCCTGTGATGGAATCAGAATCGACCGTGAACGGAAAAAATATGAATGCTGGAGACGACCAAGACTTTGTTGGCAGAACCATCAAAGTTGGCGTGGTGATGGGCAGCCGGTCGGACTGGGAAACCATGAAGGCCTGTGCTGAAATTTTGAAGGATTTTGGAGTATCCTATCAATGCCGCGTGGTGTCGGCCCATCGGACGCCGGATTGGATGTGCCAATACGCGAAAGAGGCGGCTGGGCAAGGTATTGAAGTGATTGTAGCCGGCGCGGGCGGGGCGGCTCATTTGCCAGGGATGATCGCTTCGCAGACAGTCTTGCCGGTGCTGGGGGTACCGGTTCAAAGTCGTAGTTTGCTTGGTTTGGATTCGTTGTTATCCATTGTTCAAATGCCTGGCGGTATTCCGGTGGGGACGTTGGCGATTGGAACCGCAGGCGCGAAGAATGCCGGGTTATTGGCGGTTCGGATTTTGGCAACTTCTAGGCCCGAACTGGCGGCACGGATGCAGGCCTACTTGGATCAGCAAAGGGATGCCGTGCTGGCCGATTCGTATTTGGAGCTCTAGTTTGCGATGTCGATTCAGGCGTTGCTTTTGGTACCTTTTTGATTTAGCTTTTTTAGACGTTGATGAACATGCAATCCAAATCGTCCACACTGTCGGTGCCATTTCAAAACGCGATTTTGCCGGGCGCTACATTGGGTGTCGTGGGCGGCGGCCAATTAGGTCGGATGTTTGCCATTGCTGCTAGGCAAATGGGTTACCGAGTTTGGGTGTTAACCAACGAAACCGAAGGCCCCGCATCTTCCTGTGCCGATAAGACCATTGTGGCAGATTATTCGGATGAGGGTTCGGTTGAGAAATTCTTAAGCGGGGTATCGGCGGTTACTTTTGAAACCGAGAAATTGCCGATTGATTTGTTCCACGAGATATCCAAAAGTGTGCCCGTTAGGCCAGGGATCCCTTTCCTATATCTCTCCCAGAATCGCATCCGCGAAAAAACAGGTTTGAAGGAAGCGGGGCTGCCCGTTGGTCCATGTATGCCCGTCAGTGGTATCGATGAATTACGTCGAGCGGTGACTGAATTGGGGCGACCGTGCATTTTGAAAACAGCCGAAGGTGGTTACGACGGAAAAGGGCAAATCGCAATCAAGGATGAAACCGATCTGGTGGCGGTTTGGAAAGAATTAGGTACTGACCAGACGATCTTGGAAGCGTTTGTTGATTTCCAGTGCGAAGTGTCGGTGGTGGCGGCCCGTAGTCTTGATGGTCGCGTTGTCACTTATGGCCCGATTCATAATACTCATAAAAATCATATTTTGGATGTGTCCTATTGCCCGGCTGATCTGCCTGCAAACGTGATGGAACAAACGCTGTGGATTACCAAGCGAGTGGCTGAAGTTTTCGATGTGGTGGGTGTGTTCTGCATTGAGTTTTTTGTTAAGGCGGATGGCACGGTTTTGATTAACGAGATTGCTCCGCGGCCGCATAATTCGGGGCATCTGACCATTGAAGGCCATTCCACGTCCCAGTTTCAACAGCAGGTCCGTTGCCTGTGCGGATTGAGTGTGGGTTCAGCGACCCAGCATCGTCCCGTGGCGATGGCAAATTTGCTGGGAGACGTTTGGCAAGGTGGTATTCCCAAGTGGGATGTTGCTTTGGAATCCCCGGAAGTGCAGTTGCATTTGTACGGCAAGGAAGAGGCTAGACCAGCCAGGAAGATGGGCCATTTGACCGCGTGTGCAGAAACTGTGCAGCAGGCCTTGCAGTCGGTCGTCGATGCTCGGGGGCAACTGTAAATAGTAGCAAGGCCGTGCTGGTTAGGCCGTGCTGGTTAGGCTCTGGCGTTGCCGACACTCAGGTTCCCGTGCCGATATTCCCGCGTTCAAACTGGGCGGAGTTTGTCGTCAAGCCTTAAGTACCGCCAGATGGTTAGGCTTCTCAATTGACCGGAAGGTATTTTCTATTGCCAGGGTGATTTCCCCAACGGTACTTGCCCGTTCCCGAAATTTCAGCGGACCGGTTCCCTGAAAATGTTTCGTCGGTTGGCTGGATAAAGTGTTCGCTTTTGATCGATCTCTCGTGCCAGAAGATTCTGTTCGGGTGTGTCCAATCAGCCACTCAAAGAGCTGAGCGTTTACGTTCGATCTAAGCTGCCGCTTGACGTCGATCGGGAGAGTAGTCGATCGGGAGAGTAGTCGTAGGCGTATGGTTGTGTTATTCCGGCGGACACTGGACGGAATTTAGTTGCAAGATTTGATTTGGGTTGACTCGGAAGTTTTCGGGTTCGACCGAATAGTAACGTCGGATCCATGAATCGATCTCAGGTTCGACGGTGTGATTGCTTTGCATTTGGCAGCGAATGGTATCGCCTTGGGGGACACTTCTGATTTCGCAATCATCGATCACAACATGTCCTGCTTTGATCACGAATCTTGGAATGGCGAACATTTGCTGGTAATCGCTGTTGGGCAAGTAAAGTGTAATGTCCGCGTCGGCACCTACACCCAGATGTCCTTTTTGTTTCAGGCCCAACAACTTGGCGGGGCCAGATCGTGTGATGATGGCAATTTCGCTAAGAGAGTATTCGCGTTTTAGATCTTTAAGAACCGAAGTCGCTTGAATCGACTGAGGTAATTGTGAGAACATTTCGTCGCGATAGGATTTGTCCATCAAGAGGCGAATGATTTGCGGGTAAGCCTGGAAAGAACCACCGTTGGGATGATCGGTGCTCATTACCACTTGCCAAGGATCGTTGACCAGAAGATACCATTCTAGGCCAATCACCCATTGCCAGGCGTGGATCAGGCTCTTGTTGCGATACTTAATGGGAACGATCCCGCAACCGGCTTCCATTTCCGTGTCTGCACTGACCCAGCGTTCGCGGTACATTTGGCTTAGGAAATAGCCGACCGGTCCGTCACCCGTCATGCTAGTGGTATCGCCAAACAGCACTTGGCCGACATCGACAGAGAGTTCTGGGTGTTGATTGATATAATCGGCCAAAGGTTGGACCTTGGA
>Ga0105050_10002679_pt1 | contig 25225 bp, 18 predicted proteins | sample FRY01_FD_78088 | JGI IMG/M metagenome (GOLD analysis project Ga0105050, IMG submission 78088) | Freshwater microbial communities from Lake Fryxell liftoff mats and glacier meltwater in Antarctica - FRY-01 | ecosystem: Environmental > Aquatic > Freshwater > Ice > Glacier meltwater ...
GCAGATATGGTCGGTGTACGACGCCTCCGCGCCGATCCATGTCGGCCGTTTCACGATCAACGATTTCGAGGGCAAGAAGCGCCCACTCACCTTCCCCGAATTCCTCGCCTACTCGTCCAACATCGCCGCTGCCAAGGTGGCGCTTGCCGTGGGTGCGGAGCGCCAGCGCGCCTGGCACCAGCGCATGGGCATGATGGCCCCGGTGCCGATCGAGCTGCCCGAGACCTTCCGCACGCTCACGCCGCCGGTGCAGAACTGGAAGGACATCGCCACGATGACCATCGGCTTCGGCCATGGCATCTCGGTGACCCCGCTGCACGTGGTCCGTGCCACCGCCGCCATCGCCCACAACGGCCTGCTGATGCGCCCGACGATCCTGGCACGGGAGCCCGACGCGGCCCCGCCGGCCGGCGAGCGGGTGATGAGCCAGCAGACCTCGGACACTATGCGCAAGCTGATGCGCCTGGTGGTGTCCGACGGCTTCGGCAAGACCGCCGAGGTGCCCGGCTATTTCATCGGCGGCAAGACCGGCACAGCGGAAAAGGCGGGCAAGGGCGGCTACAAGAAGAAGGTCAACGTGCAGGCCTTCACCAGCGTCTTCCCGATGAACGCGCCGCGCTACGCGGTGTATTTCATGATGGACGAGGCCAAGGCCAACGCCAGCACGTTCGGCTATGCAACCGCCGGCTGGGTCGCTGCCCCGGGCGCCGGGCGGGTGGTGGCCCGCATCGGCCCCATGCTCGGCCTGTTGCCGGAAGTCGCCAACGCAGCCGCGATCGCCCAGAGCCTGGCGATCCCGCTCGTCCCGGGCCGCCCGCCCGGCGCCGCTCCCGCCCTCCGCCCGGCTGCGCCCACCCCCGGCCGCCCCCCGGCCGCCCAACCCCCGGCGAGGACGCCGCAATCCTCCACCAGCACCCCGGGCACCGTCCCGAGCACCGTCCCGGGGACTGCCCCGGGCGCCGCCCCTCGCGCGCCGGCCGGCGCCACCCCCGCGCAGCGCCCCGCTCCGCCCCCGGCCATCGTCCCGCGCGACCCGCGCCAGGAAGCCACCACCCCCCCCTCCCAAACCGCGGGAGGGACCTTCGTTGCGGTTCGCTAGCATCCTTGCGCGCATGCCCGACCTCGTGGCCCTCGCCCCTCGCCAGCGCGAGGCCTGGCACGCCGCCGAGGCGCTGGAGGTCATCGGCATCACCGCCGACAGCCGCCAGGTGCGCCACGGCGTGATCTTCGCCGCCCTGCCCGGCGCCACCCAGGATGGGCGCAAGTTCATCCCCGACGCCGTGGCCCGCGGCGCCAGCGCCGTGCTCGCCCCGCCCGGCACCACGGTGCCACCCGGCTGTCCGCTACTGGAAGACCCGCTGCCGCGCCGGCGCCTGGCCATCATCGCGGCGTTGCTTGCCGGCCCGGCGCCCGCCACTCTGGTCGCCGTTACTGGCACAAACGGCAAAACTAGTGTCACTGACTTTCTCCACCAGATCTGGACCCTCGCCGGCCACAAGGCCGCCGCCCTCGGCACGCTCGGCGTGGTCACCGCGGACGGCATCTCCGGCCCCGGCCTGACGACGCCCGACCCGGTGGACCTGTGCCAAGCGCTGGCCGCCCTGGCGCGCAACGGCGTCAGCCGCGCCGCCATCGAGGCCTCCTCGCACGGTCTGCACCAGCACCGGCTCGACGGGCTTCACCTGCGTGCCGCCGCCTTCACCAACCTCACCCGCGACCACCTCGACTACCACGGCACCATGGCCGCCTATCGCGCCGCCAAGCTCCGCCTGTTCCAGGAACTGCTGCCGCCACGTCACCCCGCCATTGCCAGCACCGCGCTCGATGCCGACACGATGGCCGCCCTGCGCCACATCGCCACCCGCCGCCGGCTCGACCTGCGCATCGTCGGCGAGGCGGGCGAGGCGATCCGCCTGATCCGCACCACGCCTATCCCTGGCGGCCAGGTGCTGGAGATCGAGGCGGGCGGCACGCGGCACGAGATCACCATCGCCCTGCCCGGCCGCTTCCAGGCCGACAATGCCCTGGTCGCCGCGGCGCTGGCCGAGGTCACCGGCGTGCCCGACGCGCTCGCCCGCCTGCCCGGCCTCGTCGGCGTGCGCGGCCGCATGGAGCTGGCCGCCACGCTGCCCAACGGCGCGGCCGTCTATGTCGACTACGCCCACACGCCCGACGCGCTGGAACGCCTGCTCGCCGCGCTGCGCCCGCACACCACGGGCCGCCTGCACGTGGTGTTCGGCGCCGGCGGCGACCGCGACCCCGGCAAGCGCCCGCTGATGGGTGCCGCCGTTGCCGCCCACGCCGATAGCGCCATCGTCACCGACGACAACCCGCGCACCGAGGACCCCGCCGCCATCCGCGCCGCCGTGCTCGCCGGCATGGCCGCCCTGCCCGGCGCCCGCGCCCGGGCCAACCGCGCCGACGCCGTCGCCGAGGCGCTGTCCGACCTGCGGCCCGGTGACGTGCTCGCGGTCGCCGGCAAGGGACATGAGCAGGGCCAAACCATCGGCACCGAGGTTTTCCCGTTCGACGACGTGAGCGTGATCCGCAAGCTGGCGGGGCTGGCATGAGTGCCCTTTGGACGCCCTCCGAGTTGCTGGCGGCCACCGGCGGCCTGCTGCGCACGCCGTTCAGCGCCACCGGCGTGTCGATCGACACCCGCACGTTGAAGCCTGGCGACCTGTTTGTCGCCTTGGTCGGCGACACCGACGGCCATCGCTGGGTGCGCGCCGCACTCGACCGCGGTGCCGCCGGCGCGCTGGTACACGCCCTCCCGGGCGAGGTGGCCGACGACGCGCCGTTGCTGGCGGTGCGCGATACGCTGGAGGGGTTGCGCGCGCTGGCCGCCTTCGCCCGCGCACGCTTCACCGGCAAGCTGGTCGCGGTTACCGGCAGCGTGGGCAAGACCACCACCAAGGAGATGCTGCGCGCCATCCTCGCTGCCCATGACCGGACCTGGGCCGCCGAGGCGTCGCACAACAACCACTGGGGCCTGCCGCTGACTTTGGCGCGCATCCCGCGCGCCGCCGCCTATTGCGTGGCCGAGATCGGCATGAACCATGCCAGCGAAATTGCGCCGCTGGCCCGCCTGGCCCGTCCGGATGTCGCCCTGATCACCAGCGTCGAAAAGGTGCATGTGGGCAATCTCGGCAGCATCGCGGCGGTGGCCGACGAGAAGCTGTCCATCCAGGAGGGGCTGGACGCCGGCACGCTCATTCTCCCGCGCGACAGCGCCATGTTCGACCGAATGCGCGTCGGCGCGATGGCCGCAGGGCGCGGCGGGGGCGCGCGCTACCCCGTGCGCAGCTTTGGAAGCCACCCCGAGGCCGATGATCGCCTGATCGCCGTCCGCGCCGATGCCGACGGCACCGATTTGGAGGCGATGATCGCCGGCCAGCACGTTTTCACCCGCCTCGCCGCCCCCGGCGCCCATATGGCGATCAACGCCGTCGCCGCACTCTCCGCGGCCGTCGTGCTGGGCGCCGATCCCGCCCGCGGCGCCGAGGCACTGCGCGGCTTCATGCCCGTCTCCGGCCGCGGCGCCCAACGCCGCATCGCGGTGCCCGGCGGCACGGCGCTGCTGCTCGACGAAAGCTACAATGCATCGGCCGTTGCGGTGCGCGCCGCCTTCGCCGTGCTGGCGCTGCAACCCGCGACCCGCCGCGTCGCCGTGCTCGGCGACATGCTTGAGCTGGGCGATTTTGGCCCGGCGGAACACGCAGCACTCGCCCCCGCCGCCGCCGAGGCCGCCGATATCGTGTTCACCTGCGGGAAGCTGATGCAGCATCTGCGCGATGCCCTGCCCGCGGGCCTTCGCGGCGCCCATGCCGCCGACTCGGCCGCGCTGGCCCCCCTCGTCGCCGCCGCCCTGCGCCCCGGCGACGCCGTGCTCGTCAAGGGCAGCCTCGGCAGCCCATGAAGTTCATCGTCGACGCGATCGACCGCCCCCCCACCCCACGCCCACCATCGGCGGCGAGCGGGGAGGCAGCCTGATGATCTACAACCTGATCGCCCCGCTGTCGGACCAGTACATCGCCGCGAACCTGTTCCGCTACCTCACTTTCCGCGCGGGTGCCGCCTGCATCACCGCGCTGGTGCTGTCGCTGATGTTCGGCCCGGCGCTGATCCGCCACCTGCGCGCCATTCAGGGCGAGGGCCAGCCGATCCGCCCCGACGGGCCCGAGCGCCACCTGATCGAGAAGAAGGGCACGCCCACCATGGGCGGCGTGCTGATCCTCTCGGCGCTGACGGTCTCCACCCTGCTCTGGGCCGATTTGCGCAACGGCTTCGTCTGGGTGGTGCTGCTGCTCACCCTCTCCTACGGAGCGATCGGCTTTGTCGACGACTACATCAAGCTGTCGAAGGCCACCTACAAGGGCCTTTCCGGCCGCGGCAAGCTGATCCTGCAGGCCGCCTTCGGCCTCGCCGCCGCCATCGCGCTGATGATGCTCACGCGCGGCCCGATGGCCAACGTGCTGACCGTGCCGGTGTTCAAGGACGTCCTGATCCCGCTCGGGCTTGCCTTCCCGCTCGTCGGCATGCTGGTGATGATGGGCTTCTCCAACGCGGTGAACCTCACCGACGGGCTCGACGGGTTGGCCATCGTGCCCACCATCATCGCCGCCGGCGTCTTCGCGCTGATCGCCTACCTGGTCGGCAACCGCGTGTTTTCCGACTACCTGCAGCTGAACTTCGTCCCCGGCGTGGGCGAGCTTGCCATTTTCTGCTCCGCCCTGATCGGCGCCGGCCTCGGCTTCCTCTGGTTCAACGCGCCACCCGCCGCCGTGTTCATGGGCGACACCGGCAGCCTCGCGCTCGGCGGCGCGCTCGGCGCCGTGGCCGTGGCCGTGAAGCACGAGATCGTGCTGGGCATCGTCGGCGGCCTGTTCGTGCTGGAGACGGTCTCTGTCATCATCCAGGTGTTCTGGTACAAGCGCACCAAGCGCCGCGTCTTCCTGATGGCGCCGCTGCACCACCACTTCGAGAAGAAGGGCTGGTCGGAACCCACCATCGTCATCCGCTTCTGGATCATCGCGATGATTCTTGCGCTGGTCGGCCTCGCCACGCTGAAGATCCGGTGAGGGGCAAGATCCGATGACCTGGTCCCCCACCCTCTTTGCCGGCAAGCGCTTCGCCGTCGTCGGGCTCGGCCACAACGGATTGCCGGCGGCGCGCACGCTGGTGGCCATGGGTGCGCATGTCACCTCCTGGGACGACAAGCCCGAATCCCGCGCGGCCGCCACCGGCCTTAACGTCCGCGAACCCGACATGGCAGGGCTCGACGCCCTCATCCTGTCTCCCGGCATTCCCCACAATTTGCCGCGCCCGCACCCCATCGCCGCCGCCGCAATCGCCGCCGGCGTGCCGATCTGGTCGGATGCCGAACTGCTTTTCCGCGCCGTGCGCGCCAGCGGCTCGCGCGCCCGTTTCGCCGGCATCACGGGCACCAACGGCAAGTCCACCACCACCGCGCTGCTCGCCCACATCCTGGCGGCGGCGCGCATCCCCACCACCGCCGGCGGAAACCTGGGCACCCCGGCGCTCGCCCTGAACCTGCTGCCCGACCACGGCGTCTATGTGCTGGAGATGTCCAGCTACATGTTGGAGCGACTCGCGACCTTACGCTTCGAGGTGGCGGCAATGCTCAACCTCAGCCCCGACCATCTCGACCGCCACGGCGACATGGCCGGCTATGCCGCGGCCAAGCGCCATGTGTTCGACCGCCAGCAGCACGGCGACCTCGCCGTCATCGGTATCGACGACGCGCATTCCCGCGCCATGGCCGAGACGCTGCGCACCGGCGCGGCGAACATCGTCACAGTCAGCGAACATGGCGCGGCGGACATCGGCCGCCGCGGCACGGTTCTGTTCGACACCCACGGCCCCATCGCCGACCTCGCCCTCGCCGCCGCGCTGCCCGGCGCCCATAACGCCCAGAACGCCGCCGCCGCCGCCGCGATGGCGCTGCATCTCGGCACCCCGCGCGCCGCGATCGCCGAAGGCATCCGCACCTATCCCGGCCTGCCGCACCGCCAGGAACTCGCGGCCCGGCGCGGGAATGTCCGCTTCATCAACGACAGCAAGGCCACCAACGCCGACAGCACCGCCCGCGCCCTGGTCTGCTACGACCGGATCCTCTGGATCGCCGGCGGCATAGCCAAGGAAGGCGGCATCGAACCGCTCGCGGCCTTCTTCCCGCGCATTGTCGAGACACTGCTGATCGGCCGCGACGCCCCCGCCCTGGCTGCAACGCTGGCCGCCCACCGCGCCCCGCACCGCACCCTGCACACGCTGGAGGCCGCGGTGGCCGAGGCATGGCGGATGGCGCGGCACGACGGCGGCGAGATCGTCGTGCTGCTCTCCCCCGCCTGCGCCAGTTGGGACCAGTTCACCGGCTTCGACCAGCGCGGCGACCGCTTCCGCACCCTCGCCCAGGCCTGCGTCAACGAGGTCCCCGCCGAAACGCAGCGGTCGCCGCGCAACGACGCGCAATGCACCCAAGAGGGCGACGGGGGCCACGCCCCATGATGCTCTCGCGCGCCGACAACTCGCTCCTGGGCCGCTGGTGGTGGACCGTCGACCGCTGGACCCTGGTCGCCGTGCTCACCCTGGTCTTCTTCGGCTACGTCATGATGATGGCGGCGAGCCCCGCGGTCGCGAAGCACATCCGCGTGTCGCGCGACATGTTCCTGCTCAAGCAGGTGGTGTTCCTCTGCGCCTCCATGGGGGTGATGTTCGTCGTCTCGCTGCTCTCCCCGCGCGGCGTCCGCCGGGTGGCCCTCGTCGGCTGCGCCGCCGCCCTGCTGCTCACGGCGATGACGCTGGTCACCGGCAGCGAGATCAAGGGCGCACGCCGCTGGCTCAGCCTGCCCGGCATGTCGATGCAGCCCAGCGAGTTCCTCAAGCCCTTCTTCGCCGTCGTCGCCGCCTGGCTGATCGCCCAGGGCCGACGGGAATCGCACTGGCTGCTACGCCTGTTCTGGCCGACGCTGGCGCTGGGCATGGCCGGCTTGATTGCCATGTTGCTGACCTTGCAGAAGGACATGGGCATGCTCGCCGTGCTCATGGGCGTGCTGGTGGTCCAGTTATTCGTCTCTGGCGTGCACATGGTGCTGATCGGCGGCGCCATGGCCGGCCTCGCCGGCGCGGGCTACCTCGCCTATCTCTCGCTCGACCACGTCCGCCGACGCATGGACAAGTTCCTCGACCCCGCCGCCGGCGACACGTTCCAGGTCGACCTCGCCGCCAAGGCGTTCGGATCCGGTGGGCTGCTCGGCCGCGGCCCTGGCGAAGGCCGCGTGAAGGACTTCATCCCCGACAGCCACGCCGATTTCGTCTTTGCGGTGGCCGGCGAGGAATTCGGCCTGGTCGTCTGCCTGGTGATCGTCCTGCTCTTCGCCTTCATCGCGCTCCGCGGCCTGCTGCGCATGCTGCCTGAACACGACCTTTATGCGGTGCTCGCCGCCACCGGGCTGGCCTCCGGCTTCGGCATGCAGGCCTTCATCAACCTCGGCTCCACCCTGCACCTCATCCCCACCAAGGGCATGACCCTGCCCTTCGTCTCCTACGGCGGCTCCTCAGCGCTGGCCGTCGGCATCGGCATTGGCTTGCTGCTGGCACTCACCCGCCGCCGCATGCACGGAGACACGACGTGAGGGGCGCCGGCTCCTCCAGACGCGGGCCCATCGTGATCGCCGCCGGCGGCACGGGCGGGCATTTCTTCCCCGCCGAGGCCCTCGCCGCCGAACTGGCGCGCCGCGGCCAGCGCGTGGCGCTGATGACCGACGCGCGCTCGGCCCGCTCCCTGGGCGGCCTCGCCTCGCCCGCCTTCGAGGGCCGCGAGCGCTTCATTGTGTCCGGCAGCGGCATCGCCGGCCGCGGCTTCGCCCGCGCGGTGAAGTCGGTGGCGGCCCTGGCCGCCGGAACGCTCCAGGCCCGCGCAATTCTCGCCCGCCTGCGTCCCGCCGCCATCGTCGGCTTCGGCGGCTACCCCTCCGTCGCCCCTGTGCTCGCCAGCCGCTTGGTCGCGCCGCGCCCGGCCGTGGTGCTGCACGAACAGAACGGCGTGCTCGGCCGCGCCAACCGCTGGCTTGCGCCGCACGCCGCGATGCTTGCGCTGAGCTTGCCCGGCACCGCCCGCGTGCCCGCAGGCATCCGCGCGGAGGTCACCGGCAACCCGGTCCGCCCCGCCATCGCCGATCTCGCCGCCAGCCCCTATGTGCCGCCCACCGATACTATCCGCGTCCTCGTTCTCGGTGGCTCGCTCGGCGCGCGGATCTTCAGCGACATCGTGCCCCCCGCACTCGCCCTGCTGCCACCCGACCTGCGCGCGCGCCTGCGCGTCACGCAGCAATGCCGCGCCGAGGACCTCGCCCGCGTGCAGCGAGCCCATGAGTCCGCTGGCACGACCGCCACCCTCGCCGCCTTCTTCCCCAACATCGCCGAGCTTCTGCGCGACGCCCATTTCGTCATCGCCCGCGCCGGCGCCTCCACCGTCGCCGAGTTGGCCACCATCGGCCGCCCCTCGATCCTCGTCCCGCTCCCTGGCGCGATCGATGACCACCAGCGCGCCAACGCCGACGCCCTCGCGCAAACAGGCGGCGCCTGGCGCATCGACCAGGCGACACTCACCCCAGCCATGCTGGCCGACCGGCTTGTGGAACTTCTCACGAACCCCGAAGCCCTCGCCCGCGCCGCATCCGCCGCCGCCACCGCCGGCCGCCCCGACGCCGCCGCCCGCCTGGCCGATCTCGTCCTATCCACCGTCACCCAGGCCACCGTCACCCAGGCCACCGTCACCCAGGAGAGCAGGGCATGAGGGCGCTCCCGCTGTCCATCGGCACCATCCATTTCGTCGGCATCGGCGGCATCGGCATGTCCGGCATCGCCGAGGTGCTGCACAATCTCGGCTACTCCGTGCAGGGCAGCGACATCGCGGACGGCGCCAATGTCCGCCGCCTGCGCGAAGCCGGCATCCCCGTCGCCGTCGGCCACGATGCGCGCAACCTCGGCAGCAGCCAGGTCGTCGTCGTCTCGACCGCGGTGAAGCCCGACAACCCCGAGGTCCAGGCCGCCCGCGCCCGCATGATCCCCGTCGTCCGCCGTGCCGAGATGCTGGCGGAACTCATGCGCCTGCGCTGGGCCATCGCGATCGGCGGGACCCACGGCAAGACCACCACGACAAGCCTCGTCGCCGCCGTGCTGGAGACCGCCGGGATGGACCCCACCGTCATCAACGGCGGCATCATCAACAGCTATGGCACCAACACGCGCATGGGCGCCGGCGAATGGATGGTCGTCGAGGCCGACGAAAGCGACGGCAGCTTCCTGCGCCTGCCCGCCACCATCGCCGTCGTCACCAACATGGACCCGGAGCACCTCGACCACTGGGGCACCGGCGATGCCATGCTCGCCGGCTACGACCAGTTCGTGCAGAACGTGCCGTTCTACGGCTTCGCGGTGCTGTGCATTGACCACCCCGCCGTGCAGCAGATGATCCCCCGCCTGTCCGACCGCCGCATCATCACCTACGGCTTCTCGCCCCAGGCCGACGTGCGCGCCGACAAGCTGGTGATGGACAAGCTCGGCGCCACCTTCGAGGTCAGCATCGCCGACCGCGCCCGCGGCCGCAGCCGCAAGATGGGCCCGTTCCGCCTGCCGATGCTCGGCCAGCACAACGTGCAGAACGCGCTCGCCGCGGTCGCCATCGGCGCCGAGATGGGGATCGACGACGCAACGCTGCGCACCGCCTTCGCCAGCTTCAAGGGCGTCAAGCGCCGCTTCACCAAAACCGGCGAGGCCGGCGGCATCACTGTCATCGACGACTACGGGCACCACCCGGTGGAGATCGCCGCCGTGCTGAAGGCTGCCCGCCAGGCCGGTGCGCGCGACGTGGTCGCCGTGGTGCAGCCGCACCGCTACTCCCGCCTGCAATCGTTGTTCGCCGAGTTCTGCACCTGCATGAACGACGCCGGCACGGTCATCGTCGCCGACACCTACGCCGCCGGCGAGGCCCCGATCGAGGGCGCCAACCGCGACGCCCTGGTCGAAGGCCTGCGCGCCCGCGGCCACCGCAGCGTCGTGCCCCTGCCCGGCCCCGAGCACCTGGCCGAGATGGTCCACGCCATCGCGCGGCCCGGCGACTTCGTCGTCTGCCTTGGCGCTGGCAACATCACCCAATGGGCCGCGACCCTCCCGGCCGAGCTGTCCAAGCTCCAGGCTGGCCAGAAGCTGCGCGGCGGCGCGATGGCCGCGGGGCGCGGCGGGGGCGGTGCGCCATGATGGTCGCCGAACGCGATCCCATCGCCGAATCTCTGCGGGCTTGGGCCGCAGCCCACTTGCGCGGCCGCATCCAGGCCCGCGCCCCGCTCGGCCCCCTCACCTGGTTCCGCATCGGCGGCGAGGCCGATCACCTCGTGCGCCCAGCCGATGTCGACGACCTGCGCACCTTCCTCGCCGCTCTGCCGCACACCATCCCGGTTGTGGCGATTGGCGCCGCCTCCAACCTCATCGTGCGCGACGGCGGCGTGCGCGGCGTCGTGATTCGCCTCGCGCGCGGCTTCGGCGCCGTCGAGATCGACGGCCATGGCGTCATCGCCGGGGCCGCCGCCCTGGACGTGACCGTCGCCGAACACGCCGCAGCCGCCCGCCTGGCGGGGCTCGAATTCCTCTCCGGCATCCCCGGCAGCATCGGCGGCGCCATCGCCATGAACGCCGGCGCCTATGGCAGCGACGTCGCCGCCTGCCTCGACTGGGCGGAGCTGGTCACCCGTGACGGCCAGCTTCTCCGCCTGCCCGCCCAGGCGCTGTCCCTGTCCTACCGCCACGCTGCCCTGCCCCCCGGCGGCGTCATTGTCCGCGCCCGCTTCCGCGCCATGTCCGGCGAGCCCGCCACCATCGCTGCCCGCATGTCCGCGATCCGCGCCGCGCGCGAGGCCAGCCAACCTGTCCGCGCCCGCACCGGCGGCTCCACCTTCCGCAACCCCACCGCCGCCGATTCCAGCCTCAAGGCCTGGGAGCTGATCGACGCCGCCGGCTGTCGCGGCCTCGCCAGGGGCGGCGCCCAGGTCAGCGAGAAGCACTGCAACTTCCTCATCAACACCGGCTCCGCCACCGCCGCCGACATCGAGGGCCTGGGCGAGGAAGTGCGCGCCCGCGTCCGCACCATGAGCGGCGTTGAGCTGCACTGGGAAATCCGCCGCATCGGCCAAGTGGCCGCGCCGCACCTTCGTGCCGTGGCCAGCCAGGAGCCACGCCAATGACCCGCGTCGCAGTCCTCTACGGCGGCATCTCCGCCGAGCGCGAGGTCTCCCTCTCCTCCGGCCGCCAGGTCATCGCCGCGTTGCGCGAGGCCGGCTTCGACGTCACCCCCGTGGAAGTCGGCGACGACCTCGCCGCCGTCCTGCGCGCGCTGGACCCGCGCCCCGACGCCGTGTTCAACGCGCTGCACGGCCGCTTCGGCGAAGATGGCGCCATCCAGGGCGTGCTCGACTGGCTGGGCATCCCCTACACCCACTCCGGCGTGCGCGCCTCGGCGCTGGCGATGGACAAGGCCGCCGCCCGCGCCATCTTCGCCACCGCCGGCCTGCCCATCGCCCGCGGCCGCCTGGTCGACATCGCCGAGCTGGAACACGCCGACCCGCTGCCGCTGCCCTACGTCATCAAGCCGGTGAACGAGGGCAGCTCCGTCGGCGTGGAAATCATGCGCGAGGGCGGCAACCGCCGCGCCGCCGTCGCCGCCGCGTGGACCTACGGGCCGGAGGCGATGGTCGAGGAATACATCCCGGGCCGCGAGCTCACCGTCGCCGTCATGGGCGAACGCGCGCTCGCCGTCACCGAGATCACCGCGGCCAATGGCGACTTCTACGACTACGAGGCGAAATACGCCGATGGCGGCTCCCGCCACGTCATCCCCGCCCCGATCCACCCCGCCATCTACGCCCGTGCGCTCCACGTGGCGCTGGCCGCCCACCGCGCGCTTGGCTGCCGCGGCGCGACGCGCAGTGACTTCCGCTACGACGACACCCAGGGCGAACCCGGCCGCCTCGTGCTGCTGGAGGTCAACACCCAGCCCGGCCTCACCCCCACCTCGCTGCTGCCCGAACAGGCCGCCCACCTGGGCATGAGCTTCCCGCAACTCTGCGCCTGGATGGTGGAGCACGCCGCATGTCGCGCATAGGCCGCCGCCCCATCCCCCCCACCCCCCCGCGCATGCAGGACCGGCCGGGGCGCTGGAAGTTGATCTGGCGCAACCAGCGCCGCCGCCTGCGCTCGGCCGTTTTGCTCGCCGGGGTCGCAGCACTGGTGCTCGGCGGCCTCTACGGCGTCCAGGCGCTCGGCGACGGTGCCAGCCTGCGCGAGCGGGTCGGCGACGTTGCCGCCAGCATGGGCCTGCGCGTCACCAAGGTCGTCGTCGAGGGCCGCACCAAGACGCCGGAGGTGATGCTGCGCGCCGCCCTCGGCATCCGTCCCGGCGAGCCCATCCTCAGCTACTCGCTCGACGAGGCGCGCCAGCGCCTGGAAAGCATCAAGTGGGTGGAAACCGCAACCGTCGAACGCCAGCTACCCGGCACCATCCTGGTCCGCCTCACCGAACGCCGCCCCTTCGCCGTCTGGCAGACCGAGGGCAAGTTTCTCCTGGTCGACCGCGACGGCGAAGTCGTGACCGACACCGACGTGGCCCTCTTCCACGACCAGCTGCCGCTCGTCGTTGGCGCCGGCGCGCCCCGCCACGCCGCCGCCCTAGTGGAACTGCTCGCCGGCCATCCGGAGTTGCACAAGCGCATGGTCGCCGCCGTGCGGGTCGGCGAGCGGCGCTGGAACCTGCGCATGACCAACGGTGCGGACGTCATGCTGCCCGAGGGAGCCGAGGCCCTGGCGCTGGCTCGGCTTGCCGAACTGCATGCGAGCCAGTCCCTCCTCGACCGCCCGCTGGCCGCGATCGACCTGCGCCTGCCCGACCGCCTCGTCGTGCGCCCCCAGGCGGAGCCGAAGCCCCTGGCCCCCGCGCATGCAGGACTGGGCCGCCGCTCATGAGAACCACGCCATGACCGACATGTCGCGCCGCACCCTGGCCCCCCCCGACCTCTCGACCCCACCTTCTGCGACAATGGGCGCAGCTCCTGCGCGCGACCGCGAGGAGGCGCCGCACCGCCGCGCCCGCCAGTCCGGCCCCTTCGGCGTGCTCGACATCGGCACCACCAAGATCGTCTGCGTCATCGGCCGCGCCGAATCCGACGGCACCCTGCGCGTGCTCGGCTTCGGCTGGCAGAAGGGCCGCGGCGTGCGCGGCGGCGGCATCGTCGACATCGAGGAAGCCGAGCGCGCAATCCGCGCTGCCGTCGGCAGCGCAGAGGAAGAGGCCGGGCTTCGCCTGTCCCGCGTCACCGTGAACCTCTCCTGCGGCCAGCCCGAAAGCCGCCTGTTCAACGTCCAGTGGCCCGTCGGCGGCCGCAGCGTCACCGAGGCGGACATCCGCCGCGTGCTGCAGGAAGGTCGCACCCGCGCCGCCAGCCCCGGGCGCAGCATTATCCACATCCTGCCCATGGCCTTCTCCGCCGACGACGCCCAGGGCGTGGGCGACCCGCGCGGCCTGCACTGCGAACAGCTCATCGGCCGCCTGCACGTCGTCGACGCGGGCACCACGGCCCTGCGCACCCTGGATGCCTCGCTCGCCCGCTGCGACCTCGAGATGGGCGATCTCGTCAGCGCCCCGATGGCCGCCGGCATCGCCACCCTGGTCGAGGACGAGAAGCTGCTGGGTGCCACCGTGCTCGACATGGGCGGCGGCACCACCGGCATGGCCGTCTTCGCGGAGAACCACCTATTGCACACCGAACAGCTCCCTCTCGGCGGCCTGCATGTCACCCGCGACATCGCCAGCGTGCTCTCCACCACCGTCAACGCCGCCGAGCGCCTCAAGACGCTGTGGGGCAGCGCGCTGGTCAGCCCCGACGACGAGCGCGAGATGCTGCCGGTCCCCCTGGTCGGCGAGGACGAGCACCAGATCGCCAAGGTGCCCCGTAGCATGATCGTCAACATCATCCGCCCGCGCCTTGAGGAAACCTTCGAGCTGGTCCGCCAGCGCCTGGACGCCTCCGGCCTCGGCCGCGTCGCCGGCCACCGCGTGGTGCTCACCGGCGGTGCCAGCCAGCTTGCCGGCGTGCGCGAGATGGCCGCCGAGATGCTGAACCGCCAGGTCCGCCTCGGCCGTCCCGCCCAACTGCGCGGCCTGCCCGACTCGGCCCAGGGTCCGGCGTTTGCCACCGCCGTCGGCCTCCTCTCCTGGAGCTCGGGCGAGGGCCGTCGCCTGCCCGATCTCGACCTCGAAGCTGAACCGCCGCGCGGGCTGTTCAGCCGCATCGTCGCCTTCCTGCGCGAAAGGGTGTGACGGCAATGCAACGTATGGCGACACGGCAAAGAAACGAACAGGCGCTCCGGCACGAAGGTGCGGCGCGGCCACTTGCGAATCGATCGATCACGGTAAAAGTGAATCTCCTGGGGAGCCCATCCTGATGACGTTGAACCTGACCATTCCGCAGACGATGCACACCGACTTCACGCCGCGAATTACCGTGATCGGCGTGGGCGGCGGCGGCACCAATGCAGTCGACAACATGATCACCATGAACCTCCAGGGCGTGGAGTTCGTGGTCGCCAACACCGACGCGCAGCAGCTCATGCACTCGCGCGCCGACCGCCGCATCCAGCTCGGGCCCCACATCACCCAGGGCCTCGGCGCCGGCGCCAAGCCCGAGGTCGGCCGCGCCGCAGCCGAGGAGGCCGCTGAGGAGCTGTATCGCCACCTCGACGGTGCCCACATGGTGTTCATCACCGCCGGCATGGGCGGCGGCACCGGCACCGGGGCGGCTCCCGTGATCGCCCGCATGGCGCGCGAGCGCAACATCCTCACCGTCGGCGTGGTCACCAAGCCGTTCACCTTCGAGGGCAGCCGCCGGGCGCGGGCCGCCGAACACGGCATTGCCGAGCTGCAGGAATTCGTCGACACGCTGATCGTCATCCCCAACCAGAACCTCTTCCGCCTGGCCAACGAGCGCACCGGCTGGAAGGAAGCCTTCAAGATGGCCGACCAGGTGCTCTACATGGGTGTCAAGGGCGTCACCGACCTCATGGTCGCCCCCGGACTGGTCAACCTCGACTTTGCCGACATCCGTACCGTGATGGCCGAGATGGGCAAGGCGATGATGGGCACCGGCGAGGCCGAGGGCGAAGGCCGCGCGGTCCGCGCCGCCGAGCTGGCCATCAGCAACCCGCTGCTCGAAGACACTTGCATGCGCGGCGCCAAGGGCTTGCTGATCAACATCACCGGCGGCGAGGACATGACCCTGTTCGAGGTCGACGCCGCCGCCAACCGCATCCGCGAGGAAGTGGACGACGAGGCCAACATCATCTTCGGCTCGGCGATCGACGAAACCCTGGCCGGCAAGGTCCGCGTCTCGGTCGTCGCCACCGGCATCGAATCCGCGATCAGAACCGCCGAGCGCCCACGCCTCGTGGCCGTCCGCAATGGCGGCATGTTCGAGCAGGGCGGCGACGCGGTCGCCTACCACGCCGCCTCCGTCGCCGACAGCGACGCCGCAGCCACCACCCAGATGCTGGGCGGCCAGCCGATCCCGCTGCGCCCCGTCGCACCCGCCCTGCCGCCCGGCATCGGCGCCCGCCCGATGCCCCGCCCCCTGGAGCGTGGCACCGCCGCGGCACCCGCCCTCGCCCCGCGCGTTGGCACCACCGCGGCCCCCTTCACCGAGCCGCCCCCGCTGGCCCCCCGCCAGACGGAATCGCGCCAAACGGAGATGCGCCAGCCCGAGTCCCTCCTGCCGGACGCGCCCGCCAGCCGCCGCACCGACCCGGCCGCCGCCCACCCGCTGCGCCCCGCCACCCGTCCGGCCCAGGCCACCACCGAAGCCGCCCGCCCCGCCCCCGCCACCGGCCCGAACCTGTTCAACCGTGTCACCGGACTGCTGCGCGGCAACAGGGCCCCGGCGCCCGAACCCCGCCAGCCCATGCCGCAGAACCTGACGGGCGAATCGCAGCCGGAGTCTCCGGCCGAGCCGTACCGCGCCACCACCCCGGCATCGGGCGAGAAGATCGACCTCGAGATCCCGACCTTCCTGCGCCGCCAGCACTCCGGCACGCAGCACTGACCGGCTCGCACCCCCGGCCGCCGCACGGCATGCCGGGGGTGCTGCACCGCACTGAAAGCGGCGCAAAAACTACTGCCAGCTCAAGGGCTTATACTGAAATACTGAGAAATAAAGCTTGACTGGCCGAGGCGCGCCCGGCTGACCTAGCTTGCGCCCCGCGAGCAGGCCGCCGCGGCGGCACGCACGACAGGAAGTCAGGCCCATGGACGGTATCCCCCACAGCGCCACGATCTACGCCCACTCCCTCAGCCAGGGGGCTGGCGATGCCGCCGACCCCACGACCCAGGCCACGCTCAAGACATCGATCGAGTGTGTAGGCACCGCGCTGCACACCGGCGCTCGCGTCGCCATGGCTCTGCGCCCCGCCCCGATCGACCACGGCATCGTCTTCCGCCGCCGCGACCTCGGCATCGACATCCCCGCCCGCTTCGACCTCGTCGCCGACACCCGCCTGTGCACCGTCCTCGCGCTGCCCGGGGTTCTGCCGGCGCGGATCGGCACTGTCGAGCATGTCATGGCCGCCCTGGCCGCCACCGGCATCACCAACGCCGTCGTGGAAGTTGATGGCCCCGAACTGCCCATCCTCGACGGCTCGGCCGCCAACATCGTCTTCCTGATCGACTGCGCCGGCATCGCGGTGCAAGACACATCCCGCCCCGAAATCGCTGTCACCCGCATTGTGCGCGTTGAGGGCCCGGACGGCGCCTTCGCCGAACTGCGCCCCCCCGCCCCCGGGACGCCCGGTATGCAGGCCGACATCTCGATCGACTTCCCCGCCGCCGCAATCGGCGCCCAGGGCCTCGCCCTGCACGTCACCGGTGCCAGCATCCGCCGCGAGCTCGCCGCCGCCCGCACCTTCTGCCTGCTGTCCGAGGTGGACGCGATGCAGACCGCCGGTCTCGCCCGCGGCGGCAGCCTCGACAACGCCGTGGTGGTGGACGGCGCGAAGGTGCTGAACCCCGCCGGCCTGCGCATGGAAGGCGAATTCGTCCGCCACAAGCTGCTCGACACGGTCGGCGACCTCGCGCTCGCCGGCGCCGTCCTGCATGCCGGCCTGCGCGCCCACCGCCCCGGCCACGGCCTCAACAACCGCCTGCTCCGCGCACTGTTCGCCAATCCCGCCAACTGGCGCCAGGTCGGCGGCTCCATGCCCATCGACACCGCCTCGCCCCGCCGCGCCGCCCACGCCTGACCCGCCCATCCGAGACCCCGGGCATCCGCGTCCCCGCCCCACCGGGCTTCGCCCGCGCGCCGCACATGCTATAAGCGCGGTCTGCCCTGTCCGGAATCGCCCGATGCCTCGCCCCGCCTGCGCCGCCCTCCTCGTGCTGCTTGCCCTGCCGCTCGGCGGCTGCGAGACGATGTCGTCGCTGAATCCATTCGCGGAAAGAACCCCCACCGCCGACGAAATCAGCATCCCGGCGCCCGAGGTACTCTATAATCGCGGCGTCGACGCCCTCACCGCCCGCCGCTACGGCACGGCAGCCCAGCAATTCGACCTGGTCGAGCAGAACTACCCCTACTCCTCCTGGGCGGTGAACGCCCAGCTCATGCAGGGCTATGCCGAATACCTGCAGAACAAATACACCCCGGCCATTGCCACGCTGGACCGCTTCATCCAGCTCCACCCCGCCCACCGCGACATCAGCTACGCCTATTACCTGCGCGCCCTCTCGCACTACGAACAGATCGCCGACGTCCAGCGCGACCAGCGCGCCACCCAAGAAGCGATGGGCGCGCTCCAGGAAGTTGTGAACCGCTTCCCCGACAGCGCCTATGGCCGCGACGCCAAGCTCAAGATCGACCTCGCCCGCGACCATCTCGCCGGCAAGGAGATGGAGGTTGGTCGCTGGTACCTGAACCAAAAACTCTACACCGCCGCCATTAACCGCTTCCAACGCGTCGTCGAAGAGTACCAAACCACCAACCACGCCGCCGAGGCGCTGCATCGCCTCACCGAGATCTACCTGTTGCTTGGCCTCACTGAACAGGCCCGCCAGACCGCCGCCGTGCTCGGCCACAACTACCCCGGCAGCACCTGGTACTCCGACAGCTACGACAACCTCGTCGCCGCCGGCGCGACCACCGCGAGCGGCGAGCGCCCCAACCGCGAGCAGCCAGGCATGCTGCCGCGCCTGTGGCGCTCGATCTTCTGATCCCGACGGCAGGGGACGGCGCGCCATGCTGACCGCCCTGTCCATCCGCGACGTGGTGCTGATCCAGCGCCTCGACCTGTCCTTCGGCCCCGGCCTCACCGTCCTTACCGGCGAGACCGGGGCCGGCAAGTCAATCCTGCTCGACAGCCTAGGCCTGGCCCTCGGCGCCCGCTCCGAACAGGGCCTGGTGCGTGCCGAGGCCGAACAGGCCTCCGTCGCCGCCGTCTTTGCCCCGCCCCGCACCCACCCCGCCTTCGAACTCCTCGCAGAGCAGGGCATCGAGCCGGAGGACGAGGTGGTGCTGCGCCGCATCGTCGCCCGCGACGGCCGCTCCCGCGCTTTCGTCAACGACCAGCCGGTCAGCGCCGCCCTGCTGCGCCGCCTCGGCGGCCTGCTGGTCGAGGTCCAGGGCCAGCACGACCAGATGGGCCTCGCCGACCCCGCCGGCCACGCCGCCCTGCTCGATGCCTTCGGCGTCGCCGAGAAGCTGCGTGCCCAGGCCGCCGCCGACTGGCGCACCCTGCGCGAGGCCGCCACCGCCCTGGCCGCCGCCCGCGAGGCGATTGCCGCGGCCGAACGCGACCGCGAATGGCTTGGCCATGCCGTCGACGATCTTTCCCGCATCGCGCCGGAAGAAGGCGAGGAAACCCGCCTCGCCGAGGAACGCCAGGCCCTGCAACAGGGCGAGCGCCGCGCCGAGGCCGTCGCCGCCGCCCTGTCCGAACTCGCCCCGCAATCCGGCCGCAGCCGCAACGCCGGCCCCGCCGCCGCCCTGCGCGCCGCCGGCCGCGCGCTCCAACGCCTGATTCCGACCAACGCTGCCCCCGACACCCCGAACTCGGCCCAGCCCGCCCTTGCCGCGCTGGAAGCGGCTGAATCCGCGCTCGCCGACGCCGAAACGCTGCTCAGCCGCCTTGCGCAGGACGTCGAGGCCGACCCCCGCCGCCTGGAAGCCGCCGAGGAACGCCTCTTTGCCCTGCGCGCCGCCGCGCGCAAGCACTCGGTCCCCGTCGCCGAACTCCCCGCCCTGCTCGCCAGCCTACAATCCCGCCTCGCGGCGCTGGAAACCGGCGCCGAGGAAGTGGCCGACCTCGAACGCGCCGTCGCCGCCTCCCGCGCCAGCTACGTCGCCGCCTGCGCCCGCCTCACTGAAACCCGCCAGGCTGCGGCAACCCGCCTGGAAAAATCCATCGCCCGCGAACTCCCCCCGCTGAAGCTGGAACGCGCCCGCTTCGTGGCCGAAATCACCCCCCTCTCCGAATCCGGTTGGGGCATCGGCGGTGCGGACTCAGTGCGCTTCCTCATCTCCACCAACCCCGGCCAGCCCCCCGGCCCGCTCGCCCGCGTTGCCTCCGGCGGCGAACTCTCTCGCCTCATGCTCGCGCTGAAGGTCGTACTGGCCGGCGGCTCCACCGTCCCCACCCTGGTCTTCGACGAGGTCGACAGCGGCATCGGCGGCGCCACGGCCGCCGCCGTCGGCGAACGCCTGGCCCGCGTGGCCGAAGGCGTGCAGGTCCTGCTCGTCACCCACTCCCCCCAGGTCGCCGCTCGCGGCGCCGCCCACATGCGCGTTCTGAAGCAGGTCGCCCGGGGCCGCGCCGAAACTCGCGTCGAAATACTCACCCGCCCCGAACGCCGCGAGGAAATCGCCCGAATGCTCGCCGGCGAAACCGTCACCGAGCAGGCCCGCGCCGCCGCCGACAGCCTCCTGGCCGTCCTATGAGCGACACCCCGCCCGACACTCTCACCGAAGCCGAAGCCGCCGCCGAACTCGAACGCCTCGCCGCCGAGATCGTCCGCCACGACCGCGCCTACCACGAGCGCGACGCCCCGGAGATCACCGACGCCGCCTACGACGCCCTGCGCGCCCGCAACGCCGCCCTCGAAATCCGCTTCCCCGATCTCATCCGCCAGGACTCCCCCAACCGCCGTATCGGCGCCCCCGCCGCCAGCGGCTTCGCCAAGGGCGCCCACGGCGCACCGATGCTCTCGCTCGACAACGCCTTCGATGCTCAAGACTTCATTGCCTTCACCGACCGTGCCCGCCGCTTCCTCGGCCTGGCCGACGCCGCCCTCACCCTCGTGGGCGAACCCAAGATCGATGGCCTCTCCGTCTCCCTCACCTACGACCAAGGCCGCCTCGTCCGCGCCGCCACCCGCGGCGACGGCATGGTCGGCGAAGACGTCACCGCCAACATCCGCACCCTCAGATCCGTCCCCACCACCCTTGCCGGCCGGGCCCCCGACCGCCCCATTCCTGCCCACATCGAGATCCGGGGGGAAATCTTCATGACCAAGGCCGACTTCCTCGCCATGAACGCCGCCCAGGAAGCCGCCGGCGACAAGGTCTTTGCCAACCCCCGCAACGCCGCCGCCGGCAGCCTGCGCCAGCTCGACCCGACCATCACCGCCTCCCGCCCGCTCGCGATGTTCGCCTATGCCATGGGCGAGGCCAGCGAACGCCCCGCCGCCACTCACTGGGACTGGCTCGCTCGCCTGCGTGCCTGGGGCTTCGTGGTCAACCCGCTCTCCCGCCGGCTCGAAACCCCTGAGCAGGCCGCCGCCTTCCACGCCGAGATCGCCGCCCAGCGCGCCACCCTGCCCTACGACATCGACGGCGTGGTGTACAAGATCGACGACCTCGCCCTCCAATCCCGCCTCGGCTTCGTCGGCCGCGCCCCCCGCTGGGCCGTCGCCTGGAAATTCCCCGCCGAACAGGCCACTACCATCGTCGAGGACATCACGATCCAGGTCGGCCGCACCGGCGCCCTCACCCCGCTCGCCCGCCTCAAGCCCGTCAATGTCGGCGGCGTCCTGGTCGGCCGTGCCACCCTGCACAACGAAGACGAAATCGCCCGCCTCGGCGTCCGCATCGGCGACACCGTCACCATCCAGCGCGCCGGCGACGTCATCCCCCAGGTCGTCGGCGTGGTCGCCACCGCCCCTCGCGGCGCCACGGAATGGCAGCCCCTCACCCACTGCCCCGTCTGCAACTCGCTCGCCGTCCGCCCCCCCGGCGAGGTCGTCCGCCGCTGCACCGGCGGCCTCACCTGCCGCGCCCAGGTCGAGGAGCGCCTGATCCACTTCGTCTCCCGCAACGCCCTCGACATCGACGGCCTCGGCGAGAAGACCATCCGCGAATTCCACGCCGAAGGCCTTGTCGCCAGCCCCGCCGACATTTTCCGCCTTCCCGCCCACGAGGCCGCCATCGCCGCCCGCGAGGGCTGGGGCGAACTCTCCGCCCGCAACCTCGCCGCCGCCATCGAGGCCCGCCGCACCATCCCCCTCGCCCGCCTCATCTTCTCGCTTGGCATTCGCCGCATCGGTGAACAGAACGCCCGCCTCCTCGCCCGGCACTACGGCACCTACGAGACCTGGGTCGCCCAGATGGAACAGGCCGTCACCGTCGGCAGCGAGGCCCGCAGCGACCTCGGCAGCATCATCGGCATCGGCACCGCCATCGCCGAGGAACTCGCCGCCTTCTTCGCCGAACAGCACAACCGCGACGCCCTGGCCGAACTCTGCGCCCAGCTCCGCGCCGTCGAACCCGCCGCCGCCCCCGCCCGCGCCAACGGCGAACTCGCCGGCAAGATCGTCGTCTTCACCGGCACGCTGGTCACCATGACCCGCCCCGAAGCCAAGGCGGTCGCCGAGTCGCTCGGCGCCCGCGTCACCGACAGCGTCTCAAAAAAGACTGACCTCGTCGTCCTCGGCGCCGATGCCGGCTCCAAGGCGAAGAAGGCCGCCGAGCTCGGCGTGCGCACCGCCACCGAGGAGGAATGGCGTCGCCTCGCCGGCGTCTGATCCCTTGGGCCGGCCAAATCCCACCAGAAATTGAGGCTCTACCACCTGATTCGTGATCTGATGTAACCAGTCTGCAACCGCGTTAACCTCATCTTAACGCGGTCGTCGCACGATTCCGTCGTCGCGCGATCACCTGCATCCAGGGCGCTCGCTTCACCCCGGCCGGCGCACACGGGCGTGCGAACATGTCGCTGATGCAGATCGGCAATGACTGTGGCATCATGGCGGCGTCATGCCACGAACAACGGACCGTATGCCCTGATGGCCCCATCCCCTCCGCCCACGCTACGCCCCACCCTCCGCAAGCCGGCCAAGCCGGCCGACCGCATCCGCGTGTTGGTGGTGGAGGACGTGCGGACGGTGGCCGTCACCGTCCAGTCCGTGCTGCTGCAATCCGGCATGGACGTCGAACTGGCCGAAACCGGTGCCGAGGCCTGGGCCCAGAAGGAAAGCTTCCACCCCGATATCGCCCTCGTCGACCTCGGCCTGCCCGATGTCGAAGGCTTCGACCTGGTCGAACGCTTCGCCGCCGCCGGCGATTGCGGCATCATCCTGCTCACCGCCAACGACGAGGAATCCGCCCGCGTCATGGCGCTGGAAACCGGCGCCGACGACTACATGGTCAAGCCCGCCCCCACCCGCGAGCTCGTCGCCCGCATCCGCGCACTCCACCGCCGCATGAACCGCCCCCAGTCCGACCGCATGCTGCGCATCTACATCGACCCCGCCCAGCGCTGCCTCATCGGCACCACCGGCGCCCGAACCCCGCTGACCGAAGCCGAGATGGCGGCCCTCGACACCCTACTCGACGCCGGCGGCGTCTCCGTCTCGCGCGAATGGCTCAGCCGCATCGCGCTGAAGCGCCCGCTCCACGCCGACGACCGCGCCGTGGACCAACTGGTCATGAAACTGCGCCGCAAACTTGCCAGCCAAGGCGCCTCGGACCGCATCATCCTCTCGGCCCGCCGCCAAGGCTACATGATCGCCGACCCCAGCCTCTTCCGCGCCGTGCCCCGCCCCCAACCCGCCAACAGTAACACCGTCCCCGTTCACGGCGAAGCGTTCGGCGCGGAGTAAGGAAAGGCCAGGGCGCCGCCCTGGACCGGGCAGGGGGCCGAGCCCCCTGCACCCTCATATGTTTCGTCTTCGGTGAGAAAGTATGGGAGTCCAGGGGGTCAGCCTCTGGCGTGGTCCAGGGGCGGAGCCCCTGGCCTTTCCTTCCTCCCCTCCGTTCGCTCAGCCGACGATGTCGGTGCCGGCAAAGAAATAGGCGATTTCGATCGCCGCGTTCTCCGTGCTGTCAGACCCGTGCGCCGAGTTCGCCTCGATGCTCTCCGCGAATTCCTTGCGGATCGTCCCCGGCGCCGCGTTCGCAGGGTTGGTCGCGCCCATCACCTCGCGGTAGTTGGCAACCGCGCCCTCGCCCTCCAGCACCTGCACCACCACGGGCCCAGAGGTCATGAACGTCACCAGGTCGTGGAAGAACCCCCGCTCCTTGTGCACGGCATAGAAGCTTTCCGCCTGCGCGGTCGTCATCCAGATCCGCTTCTGCGCCACGATCCGAAGGCCCGCGGCCTCGATCTTGGCGTTCACGGCACCCGTCAGGTTCCGCCGCGTCGCGTCCGGCTTGATGATGGAGAAGGTGCGCTCGAGGGCCATGGGGTGGGAGCCTTCTTGTGATATCGTGATGGCGCGGGGCTTTAGAGCAGCAGCCGCCCACCGGCAACCCCTTCCCCCTGCGCCCCCGTAAAGCTACATCGCTTTGTCATGAGCCTACTGATCGCACGCAGTGTCACCATCCGGCTGGGCGGCCGCGCCCTGCTGGACGCAGCCGACCTGACCGTCGACCCCGGCAGACGCATCGGCCTGGTCGGGCGCAACGGTGCGGGCAAGTCCACCCTTCTCAAAGCCATCGCGGGCGAACTCGCCATCGACGACGGCGAAATCCGCCTCGCCGCTCGCGCCAAGCTCGGCCAGGTCAAACAGGAAGCCCCCGAAGGCGACCGCTCCCTCGTCGACATCGTCCTCGAAGGCGACCCCGAACGCCTCTCCCTCCTGGCCGAAATGGACACGGCACCCCCCGAGCGCCTCGCCGAGGTCCACGAGCGCCTGCTCACCATCGACGCCGACAGCGCCCCCGCCCGCGCCGCCACCGTCCTTGCAGGCCTCGGCTTCGACATCGCCGCCCAGGCCCGCTCCGTCGGCTCCTTCTCCGGCGGCTGGCGCATGCGCGTGGCGCTGGCCACCGCCCTCTTCGCCGCCCCCGACCTCCTCCTGCTCGACGAGCCCACCAACCACCTCGACCTCGAAGCCACCCTCTGGCTCGAAACCTGGCTGCAGAAATTCCCCGGGGCCGCCATCGTCGTCAGCCACGACCGCGGCCTGCTGGACCGCTGCGTCGACAGCATCGCCCATCTCGACCGCGGCAAGATCAGCGTCACCCCCGGCGGCTACGACGAATTCGTCCGCATCCGCACCGAACGCGCCGCCCAGCAGGCCGCCGCCGCCGCCAAGATCGCGGTCCAGAAGGCCCACATGCAGGCCTATGTTGACCGCTTCCGCTACAAGGCCAGCAAGGCCCGCCAAGCCCAATCCCGCCTCAAGGCCATCGCCCGTCTGCCCGCCATCGACGCCGTCCTCGAAGACCACGTCACCCGCTTCAACTTCCCCGAACCCGCCAAGCTCGCCCCGCCCATCCTCACCATGGACAAGGTCGCCGTCGGCTATGGCGGCCCGCCCATCCTGCGCGGCCTCAGCCTGCGCGTGGACATGGACGACCGCATCGCGCTGCTGGGCGCCAACGGCAACGGCAAGTCCACCCTGGCCAAGCTCATCGCCGGCCGCCTCGCGCCCGACACCGGCTCCATGCACCGCTCCGGCAAGCTGCGCGTCGGCTACTTCGCCCAGCACCAGACCGACGAGCTGGTGCCCAATGACACCCCCATCGACCACATGGCCCGCGCCCTCCCCCGCGCGCTCCCCGCCCAGGGCCGCTCCCAACTCGCCCGCTTCGGGCTGGACGCCGACCGCGCGACAACCACCGTCAAAAACTGCTCCGGCGGCGAAAAGGCCCGCCTCCTCCTGGCGCTGGCCACCCGCGAC
>Ga0105050_10002685_pt1 | contig 25170 bp, 5 predicted proteins | sample FRY01_FD_78088 | JGI IMG/M metagenome (GOLD analysis project Ga0105050, IMG submission 78088) | Freshwater microbial communities from Lake Fryxell liftoff mats and glacier meltwater in Antarctica - FRY-01 | ecosystem: Environmental > Aquatic > Freshwater > Ice > Glacier meltwater ...
GTCAGCCAAAGCCGTTTCGCGTCACGACCACGGCGGATGCCGAAGCCGTCGCAGACACGCTGGCCTACTCGAGCGCGACTTCACAGCTACTCGGCCCGGCGTCAAGTTTGTCGGTGACATTACCTACATCCACACCTGGGCCGGATTCATCTATCTGGCAGTGCAGATCTTCGTCCACACCGAAAACGGCCTGCTCGGTGTCGGACCGTGACCGGACGCGAAGGATGTGGATCTCGAACTCGTCGACGCCGCGAAGAAGCCCGTCACGCTGACGCCGGGCGCAGCAGCGTTCGACTCTGCGGCATCGTTCGCGATGATCCGCGGCGGCCATATCGATACGGTCGTCCTTGGGGCACTCGAAGTCTCCCAACGCGGCGACATCGCCAACTGGATGGTCCCCGGCGGCACGACACTCGGCGTCGGCGGGGCGATGGACCTCGTCGTCGGCGCGAAACGGGTAATCGTGACGATGACGGCCACGACCGCCGAGGGCGCCCCAAAGTTGGTGCCTGAGTGCACGCTTCCCCTCACCGCGGCCGGAGCAGTCTCCACCGTCATTACCGAACACGCGGTCTTCCGGATTGTCGACGGCGCACTCGTGCTGACCGAGTTGCTCGACGGCGCGACAGAGTCGACGGTCGCCGCCGAAACGAGCGCGACGTATCGAGTCTCCCTGTAAGTGCGGGCTGAGTGCTACGGCCAGAGACCGCTGGCCGGCGGAATGCGCAGACCGTGAGGCGCACTCAACTTCGTGAGCAGAGCAATTAGCTCCTGCTTCGTCGCCGTTGCCTTGAGCGAGTAGCGCCAGCCGATCGGGTCAGAGGCCTGGCCCGACTTGAGCCAGCGGATATACGCACGGTTCGCGGCGAGCGACTGCGCGAAGGAGCGATCGAGCAGGGTGACGACGCGCTGCAGCTGCTGCGGTGGCACCGGCAGCGCATCGACTTGAGCCCGCGCAGCGAGACGGCGCGGAATGATCTGACGATCGATGCGGCGAGCCGCCTCGCGATGCGAGACCTTGCCCGCCCCAACATCGTCGAGCAGGAGGTTGAGGTCGAGACGTGGCCGACCGCCAACCGACAGCGTAAGAATCGCGCGCTTAAGCCAATCGCGCGAGTTGAGCATCGTCAGCGAGAAGCCCTTCGGCAACGTGCCACCGAGCCGTGTCCCGCCCTTGAAGGTAAAGACCGGAATGACCCGCATCGAACCATGCTGTTGCAGGTAGGCACGTCCTTCGGCCGTCAGCTTTGCGCCGCCGTCTACGCCCTCACCGGCCGCGCCACCGAACGGACCACTGCCGATCAGCACGCGCTTCTGCGCCCGCGTCGAAACGGCGTTGAGAACAGCGGGCTCGGCGTACAGCGCCAGTTCGCCCGAGCAGCGCTGGACCGTCGTGCCAAGGCACCGTGCTCCCAGGTCGGCGCCGCCATTTGCCGTCGGCTTGAGCTCCAGACTCTTGATGACCTGCGCTGGCGGTGCCTCAAGGGTGACCATCGAGGAGATCTTCACCGAGAAGCCCCCGATCGACACTTCGATGATGATCTTGACCGTCAGCGTGCCGTTGCGCGCTAACTTGCGTTGCAGCTCGGGCGGCAACCTGAGAATGATCACGTCTTGCGTAGCCCGGCCGGATGTGCTCGAGCCCGACGAAACCACCTTGCCGTCGATGATCATCGTGACCTTCACCGAGCAGGCCTCCGTCATGCCCGCACACCCGAGGTCGACCTCGATCGTGCCGTCGGGCAAGACCGTGAGCCCGGCATCGAGCACCGAGTCAACCGATGCTGCCATCGGCGCCGCTGGCGCAACAGATCCAGAGGCGCTCGAGGCGAGACTGTCACCGAAGGCGTTCGTGGCAATCATGCTGAAGGTGTAGGCCGTACCGTTGGTCAATCCGGCCACGGAACAGGTGAGCGGACCGGTGGTCCAGGCGCAGGTCTGGCCGCCCGGCGACGCCGTGACGGTGTAGGCGACGATTCGTCCGCCGCCGGTAAACTCGGGCGCGCTCCACTCGACGGTGGCCGAGCGGTCGCCCGCCGTCGCCGTGGCCCCTGTCGGCCGGCCCGCGGCAACGCCGCGGATGCGGGCCGTCGTCGTGGGCTGCACCAGTGTGTAGTTGTCAATATCCGTCCCGGCCAGCGCGAGCCCCGCCACGGTCACCGTCTTTGCTTCGCCAACGGTTGCGTCGCCAAACGCTGCGGTCACGAAGGCGTCCTCGAGCCGGACGTCATCGACGCCGACCACGCCGACGAGTGCTGCCGCAGTGGTCGTTACCTGTGCCGTCGTCGTCTCGTCGAAGCTGCGATCGGCAGCGGTGACACCCGAGACCGTCAGTGGCTTACGTTGGGCCGTGATGACGACCTGCTGCGTCAGACCGCTCTGGAAGTTGGCGGTGTCGGTCGGTGTGAACGTCGCCGTCACGACATGCCCGCCGGCGGGCAGCAGCGTCCCGGCAGTGACCGCCGTACCACCAATGTCGAAGGCGTACGTACCAGGTACATCGATCGAATCGAACGCGGCGCTCGGATTGAGGTGTGCGGACGAAAGCAGCGTGCCGTAGGTCATCGTCGTCGGCGTCGGCCACGAGATCGTCGCGAAGTCCTTCTCGATGATCGTGACGATGCCCGGTGTGTAGCTGAAGCTGTAATTGGTGGCAGCCGCACCCGACGCAGTGATCGCGTACTCGCCAGGGGTTTCGCCCGGTGCACGCGTGAGGCTCACCGGGGACGTCAGGACGTTCTCGTTGTCACCACGAACGAAGCCCATCACGAGATGCGTCAGGGCAGGATCGGTGTGCCCACGGCGGCGATGCTGGTTGGCGGCGGTAACGCTGAGCGGAGCCTGGTTGACGGTGATCGCGAGCTGGTTGGAGGTCTGCTGGAGATAGTTGGCATCGAAGGCGATCGCTGCACTGACCTGACACGTGCCCGCGCCGGTCGTCTGCAGCGTCGCACCAGTAACCTCGCACGGTCCCGCTTCGACGTGGTACGAGACAGCGCCGGTGCCCGAGTGGGAGCCGGCGGTGAGGGTCGTCGACTGTCCGTACGTGCGCGTCGTCGCCACGGCGCCAACCACGAGTGACTGCGGCGCCCGGTTGACGACGAGCGTTACGGTCCGAGCGGCGCCTGCGTAGCTCGTGCCATTGTCCGGCGTGAACACCACGTTGAGGGTGTGCGTACCGGCGGGCAGGACGTCGCCGATCGACATCGCGGTGCCGCCGACCGAATAGTCGAAGCGGCCCTCGCCCGAGACGTCACGGTACGCGTCATGGGCAGTCGCGCTGATCTGCGTCGAAGACAACGGCGTCTCGTACGTGATCGCGGCCAACGATGTCCAGCCAATGCTGACGCTGGCCTGTCGCACCGTCACCAGCCCCTCCACGTAGACGACGTTGTAGTTGTCTGCCGAGCCGCCTGTGCAACGAGTCCACGGGGCGTTCCCGGCGTTCGTCACGCGGGTATAGGCCGTGCTGCAGGACTGGCCGGTCACGACCGCGAGCGAGGCACCGTTGCGCAAGCCAACTGGACCTGGTGCCACCGTCGGCACAGGATCACCGTGCGTGAGGACGGCGCTGGAGGCCGTGATCGTGAGGGTCGCGCGCTGGATCGTGACCGTGCTGGCGACGAACGTGAAGGAGTAGTTGGCGGCCGTCGAACCCGAGCAGGTCGTGGGCGGCGACAGTGCCACGCCGGCGGTGCGAACGTAGGTCGTGGTGCACGTCGTGCCACTCACGACCGCCGCCGTGTCGCTATTGGCGAAGTCCGAATAGGTCGGGGTGATCGTCGGAATCGCATCGCCGTAGGTCACAACCGGGCTCGATGCCGTCACGGCAATCTGCTTCCGTGCGATCGTCACCGCTCCGGTGGGAAAGGTGAAGGTGTAGTTCGTGGCCACGGCGCTGGCACACGTGGTCGTCGGCAACGTCCCGAAGGCGGAGGTCGAGACGTAGGTCGTCGTACAGACCGGCGCGGTCGTAACGATGCTCGCGCCGTCCTCACTATTGGCCATGCCGCCGTAGATCGGTGTCACGGTCGGCACGGCGTCACCAAAGGTGCGCGTCGGGCTCGACGCGGTGATCGTCGCCGCCTTGCGTGCAATCGTGACGGTCCCGAGCGTATAGCTGAACTCGTAGTTGTCGGCTGCCGCACCAGCACAACTCGTGGCTGGTGTGGTCGCCACGGGCGAAGTTGCCAGGTACGTCGTCGAGCAGGTCGGCGTCGTCTTCAGCAGCCCCACCGTGGCCTGCGTTTGGCTATTAACCCAACCCGTGTACGAGAGCACGGTGATGGTCGGAATCGCATCGCCATAGGTGACCGTCGGGCTCGTCGGGGCGATCGTCACGAGCTTGCGCTGGACGGTGGCCGTGCCAGCCGTATAGGAGAACGAGTAGTTGTTCGCCACGGCGCTCGCGCACGACGTGGTGCCACCCGCGGCAACCGTCGTCGCTGCGGTGTACGTCGTCGAGCAGGTCGGCTGCGTCGTCATCACGCCGGCCGTCGCCTGCGTCTGGCCGTTGACGAAGCCGCTGAAGTTCGGCGTGATCGTGGGAATCGCATCGCCGTACGTCGGGGTGACACTCGCGGCGGTGATGACCACACCCTTCTTGGCGATCGTGACGGTGCCACCGGTATACGAGAACGCGTAGTTCGCGGCGACGGCCGTCGCGCACGTGGTCGTCAAGGTGACGCCGAAGCTCGTCGTCGTCGAATACGTCGTGGAGCAGGTCGGCGGTGTCGTGAGGATGGACGCGGTGTCCGTGCCGGCAAACGCGGTGTACGACGGCGTGATCGTGGGAATCGCGTCGCCGTACGTCACCGACGGGCTCGACGCGGTGATCGTGACGGGCTTCTGGCTGATCGTCACCGCGCTTGCCGTGTAGGTGAAGGAATAGTTGTTCGCCACCGCGCCGCTACACGACGTCGTCCGATCGGCCAGCACGGCCGCGACGGGGGTGGTCGTCGTATAGGTCGTGGCACACGACGGCTGCGTCGTCATCACGCCTGCCGTGAGCGCAGTCTGCGAATTGGCGAGCGTGAACGCCGCCGTGATGGTCGGCACCGCTGCGCCAAAGAACACGCTGTGGCTCGACGCCGTAATCACGACGGGCCGCTGGTTGATCGTGACGGTGCCCGCGATGTACGCCGGTAGGTAGTCGGTCGCGGTGCCGCCCGTGCAGCTCGTCGTCGGCACGACACCGACGTTCGTCGACGTCGAGTACGTCGTCGAGCAGGTCTGCCCTGTGACGACGGTCGAGAGTGCACCGTTGATCAGGCCGCTGTACGACGCCGTGATCGTCGGGATCGTGTCGGCGTAGTTGACCGTCGAGCTCGACGCCGTCACGTAGACCGTCTTCCTCCCGACCGCCACGAGTCCGGTCGGGTACGTAAACGAGTAGTCGGCTGCGACGGCCCCAACACAGTTCGTCCGGCGGTTCGTCGCCGAGGCCGCCGCGGACGTCGTCGTCAGGTACACCGTCGAGCACGTCGGCTGCGTCGTCAGAATCGTCCAGTCCTCAGCGTTGACGAAGCCCGCGTAGATCGGCGTGATCTCCGGGATTGCGTCGCCGTACGTGACCGACGGGCTTGAGCCAGTCACCGTCACACCCTTCTGACCGATCGTGACCGCACCCGACGTGTACAAGAAGGAGTAGTTGGCAGCGACCGCGCCCGTGCACGAGGTCGACCGGTCGGCGAGCACCGCCGCCACGTGCGTCGTTGTCGAATACGTCGTCGAACACGTCGGCTGGGTTGTCATCACACCCACCGTTGCGAGCGTCTGACTACTGACCAGCGTCACACTCGGCGTAATCGTCGGCGCACCAGCACCGTACGTAACGCTGTGGCTCGACGCCGTGATCGTGACCGGTCGCTGGTTGACGGTGACCGCACCAGTGAAGTACGTGAACGAGTAGTTCGTCGCGGTGCCGCCCACGCACGAGGTGGTGCGATTCGCGAGCACGGCCGCAACGTCGGTCGTCGTGGTGTACGTCGTGGAGCACGTCTGGCCGCCGATGACCGTGGAGGTGGCGCTGTTGATGAAGCCAACGTAGTCGGCGAGAATCGTCGGCTTGGCGTCGCCGTAGTTGACGGTGTAGTCGCGCGCCGTCACGTCGACGTTCTTCTTGCCGACCGTCACGTAGCCCAGCGGGTAGGTGAACGAGTAGTCGGCCGCGCTTGCGCCCGAGCAGTACGTGCGGCGCAGGGTCGCGGTGTCGTTTACGGCAGTCGTTGTGCCGTACGCCGTCGTACACGACGGCAGCGTCGTCAGGATCGTCGAGTCCTGCGCGTTGACGAAGCCCGCGTAGATCGGCGTGATCTCCGGGGCCGGATCGCCGTACGTCACCGACGTGCTCGAGCCAGTCACCGTGACGCCCTTCTGGTTGATCGTGACGGCGCCGGTCGTGTACGAGAAGGAGTAGTTGAGCGCTACAGCGGCAGAGCAGGACGTCGTGCGATCGGCCAGCACGGCCGCGACGTGCGTCGTCGTCCCGTACGTCGTCACGCAGGTCGGCTGCGTCGAGAGCGCCGTCGAGGTCTGGCTGTTGGCCAACGTGTAGAGCGGCGTCACGGTCGGCACCGCATCGCCGTAGGCGACGGTATGGCTCGACGCCGTGATCGTGATCGGGCGCTGGTTGATCGTGACCGTGCCGCCGAAGTAGGTAAAGGAGTAGTCGGTGGCGGTCGCGCTGGTGCACGCTGTTGTCGGTGTCGTACCGACGTCCGACGTGGTGGACGAGAAGGTCGTCGTGCAGCTCATCCCCGAAACGACCGACGTCGTTGCGCCGTTGATAAAGCCGCTGTACGACGGCGAGATAGTTGGCACCGCGTCGGCGTAGTTGACGGTCGGGCTCGAGGCGGTCACGTCCACGTTCTTCTTCTGCACGGTGACGAGGCCCGTGAAGTACGTGAACGAGTAGTTATCGGCGACGGCACCGATACAGCTCGTCGTGCGATTGGCAGCGACGGCGGCCGCCGACGTCGTCGTGGCGTACGTCGTGCTGCAGGTCGGGTCGGTGGCCAGTGCGTTCGCGTCCTGTGAGTTGGTCCAGCCGACGTAGCTCGGTGTGATGGTGGGCTTGGCGTCGCCGTACGTGACGGTGTGGCTGGATGCCGTGACGTTGACGTTCTTCTGCTGGACCGTGATCGAACCGGTGGCGTACGAGAAGGAGTAGTTCGTCGCATCGGCGCCCGAGCACTGCGTGATCCGTGCGGCGGCGTCTGCGGCGACGACGGTGTCGTAGGTGTACGGCGTGGTGCAGCTGGCCTTGGTCAACAGCGCCGTCTGGTCTTCGAAGTTGAGGAGCGTGTAGCTCGGCGAGACGACACCAACCGCGCCCGTGATACCGCGGGCGATGCTCACGTCGTACGCGATGACGGCGTAGCCGTTACCGGTCGCCGTGGCGTAGGCGGCACGATGCTTCGCGTTGGCGACGGACCCGGCGGCGTACGACGAGCCGCCACCACCACCGTTGTTGTGGCCACCGCCGCCGCCGTAGTAGCCACCGCCGCCACCGCCACCGCTGGTCGTCGAGCAACCAGCACCACCGTTACCGAGCGTGCCGGCTGCCGCGCACGTGCTGGCGCCGTACTGACCCGCCTCACCACCGGCGGCCTGCGTGCCGCCGCCACCGCCGTAGAACTTGGCGTTGGTCTGCGTCTTGGCAGAGCCGGCTGCCGCGACAAGTCCCCCACCCACGCCACCGTGGTTACCGTAGGTCGTCCCGCCTTCGGTGCCACCCGAGCCACCGCCACCGCCCGCGACGAGTATGCGGTTGGCGAGCGCGCTGCCACCGGAGCGGATATCGGTCGCACCGCCACCACCCGAGCCGGTCGAGTAGCCGGTACCGCCGCCGTTGTACCCCGCGGTCGTCGTCGCCGTCGTGGCGCCAACGTAGACGTAGACGGCCGCGGCCGGCACAACGGTGACGACGCCCTGCACGCGTCCACCCAACCCACCGCTCGACGTGGCCGAGGCGAGTTGGCCGCCGCGGGCACCGACGAGGCCGACCGTCGCGCTCGTCACACCGGCCGGCACGGTCCACGTCTGCTGCGCCCCGGTGTTCGCGAAGACGGCGTACTTGCGGCCGGCCGTCGCGACCGTGACGGTGGAGGCATCCAGCTCGGTGTAGGTGACGACCACGCGGTACGACCGGGTGGTGAGATCTGCCAGGGGTGGCGTGTAGGTCGTGCCGGTCTGCGAGGGCGAGATCGCGTTCCAGGTCGCCCCTGCGTTGGTCGAGTACTGCCAGACACGGCTGGTGGCTTCGCCAGCGACGCCGGTCCAGATGCCGTCGTTGGCCTGCAGGGTCAGCGGCGTGGCAGCGCTCGGCGAGATCGCGTTGTCGACCGTCGGCAGCACCTGCAGCGTCGTCGTTGTGTCGCCATAGGTGACGGTCTGGTTTGCGGCCGTGATCGTGATCGCCTTGCGCGAAATAGCGACCGTACCGTCCGTGTAGGAGATCGCGTAGTTCGGCGAGGTCGCACCCCAGCACGACGTCGCAGGAGTTGCCGTCGCACTCGACGTGACGGTGTACGCCGTGATGCAGCGGGCCGCCGTCGTGAGGTTTGCCGACGTCTCGGTGTTAGCGAGGCCGTCGTAGCCGGCGGTGATCGCCGGCACCGGATCGCCGTAGGTGACGCTCGGGCTCGACGCCGTGATCGTCAGCGACTTCGTCGTGATCGTGATCGCACCCGCGGTGTACGCGAAGGAGTAGTCAATCGCCGTGGCACCCGCGCAGTCCGTCGACGGCGTCGTGGTCGCCGAGCTCGAGATCGCGTACGTGGCCGAGTTGCAGGTGAGCCCCGTGATCGCCACGGTCGTCTCGTCTTGGAGGTTGCGCCAGCCGGTGTACGAGAGCGGTGTCACGGTCGGCTTCGGATCGCCGTAGGTGACGGTGTGGCTCGTTGCGGTCACCATCAGCTGCTTCTTCTGCACCGTGATGACACCGTTGACGTAGGCGAAGTCGTAGTTGAGCGCTGTGGCGTTGACGCACGTGATGGCGCGGTCGGATGCCGTCGCGGCCACGCTGGCCAAGACCGTGTACGGCGTCGTGCAGGTGGCCTCCGTGTCGAACGCCGCCAGGCCCTGGTTGTTGACGTAGCCGGTATAGATCGGCGTCGTCGATGGCACGGCATCGCCGTACGTCACCGTCGGGTTCGGCGCCGTGACCGTGATGGTGCGTTTGATGATCGTGACCGTGCCACTCGTGTACGTGAACTGATAGTTCGCCGCGGTGGCGTACGCGCAGGTCGTCGTCGGCATCTGCCCGTAGGCTCTCGTCGTGGTGTACGTCGTCGAGCAGGTCGTGGCAGAGACGACGCCGGAGCCCTGGCTGTTTTTGAAACCGGTGTACGACGGGGTGATCGTCGGTACGGCCGCGCCGTAGACAATCGCTGGCACGCTCGACGCCGTCACGTTGAGCGTGGCGCGCGTCACGGCGACGACACCGTTGACGTAGCTGAAGTTGTAGTTGCCACCGACGGCACCGGCGCACGAGGTCGCGGCACCAGCAGCCACGGTGCTGGCCGTGGAATGGGTGGTCGAACACGTTGGCTGCGTCGAGAGAATCGTCTCGTCGTTGCCGCTGACCCAGCCGACAAACGACGGTGTCGGCGCCGGAATGTCTGTCGACCCGTACTCACGCGTGTGGCTCGAGGCGGTGATCGTGATGACGGCGGGCTGGATCGTCACCTGCCCCGCCGTGTAGGTGAAGTAGTAGTTCGCGGCGACGGCTCCTGAGCAGAAGGTGGCCGGACGCATCGCGACGGTGTCACTTGTGGTGTAGACCGTCACGCACGTCGGCTGTGTCGAGAACACGCTGGAGGTCTGGCCGTTGGCCATGTTGCCGAGCGTGAAGGAGATCGTCGGGACCGCCTCGCCATAGAACACCGTGGGGCTCGTTGCGGTCACGACGACTTGGCGCTGGTTGACGGTCACGTAGCCGCTCACGTAGGTAAACGAGTAGTTGGCTGCCGCCGCGTTGGTACAGGTCGTGGTCGGTGGGGTATCGGCGACGTTGACCGACGTGGTGTAGTTCGAGCCACACGTGGTGTTGCTGACCACGCTCGAGTTCTGCCCGTTGACGAAGCCGGAGTAATTCGGCGAGATCGACGGCGGCGCCGAGCCATACGACACGGTTGCGTTGGACGCGGTCACGACGACGCCCTTGAGCGTCACGGTGATGACGCCCGTGTAGTACGTAAACGAGTAGTTCGCGGCCGCCGCTCCAACGCACGAGCTGGCGGCACCGGCGGCCACCGATCTCGACGACGAGTACGTCGACGTGCACGTCGGGTCCGCGGTCAGGATGCCGGGCCCCTCGCCGTTGACCCAGCCGGTGTACGAGGGTGTCGGTGTCGCGATCGATGCGTCGCCGTAGACGGCGGTGTCGCTTGATGCGGTCACGTTGATGTTTTTACGGATGATCGTGACGATGCCGCTCGTGTACGAGAAGAAGTAGTTGAGCGCGTCGGCATTGACACACGAGCTGACCGGGACGGTCAGGATGCTGTCGGTGTTCTGGTACGTCGACGAGCAGACGGGGAACTCCGAGACGACGCCAGCGGTGGCCTGCGTCTGGCCGTTACGCCAGCCGCTATAGCTCGCGGTAATCGCCGGCACGTTGGCGCCGTACGTCACCGTCGGGCTTGAGGCCACGACGACGATCTCCTTCTTCTGGATGTTCACCACACCGGTGAAGTACGTGAAGGTGTAGTTCGCTGCCGCTCCTGCCGCACACGTGGTGGTCGGTGTGGTGCCGTAGATCGACTGCACCGTGTACGTCGTCGAACACGTCGGCACCGTCGTCATGATGCCGCTGGTTTCGCCGTTGACGAGACCGGAGTAGGCAGGCGTGATGACGGGAATCGGATCGCCGTAGGTGACGGTCGAATCGGAAGCCGTGATGGTCGCGGGCTTACGCGCCACCGCCACGGTGCCGGGCGTGTAGGTGAACGAGTAGTCGTCGGCCACCGCACCCGAGCACGTCGTCGTCGAGCCTGCGGCAACGGTCGTCGTCGGCAGATACGGCGTCGTGCACGTCGGCACGGTCGTCAGCACCGTCTCGGTCTGGTCGTTGCGCCAGCCAACGTAGGACGGCGTGATCGTCGGCCGTGCATCGCCGTACGTGACGCTCGCGTTCGACGCCGTCACCACCACGCCCTTGCGCTGCACGGTGACACCGCCGCTGACGTAGGAGAAGGAGTAATTGGCGGCCTCGGCCCCCGAGCACTCGGTGATGCGATCGGCGAGCACCGCGGCGACGCGCGTCTCGACGGTGTAGGTCGTCGTGCACGTCGGTCGCGTGGTGAAGACGCTGGCCGTTTCGTAGTTCTGGAGCGTGAAGATCGGTGCGACGGAATCGACGGCGACCGTCAGCGTGGTCGCGGCGGAGACGGTGTACGCCACGGTGGCGTAGCCGTTGGTAATCGCTTTGTCATAGCCCTGGATGTGATTGACGCCCGTCGCCGACGGCACCGCATACGACGAGCCGCCACCACCACCGTTGTAGTAGCCGCCACCACCACCGTAGTAGCCGCCGCCGCCACCACCACCCGACGACGAGCAGGCGATACCGCCCAGAGCGAGCGATCCCGCACCTCCACACGTGCCGCCGTACGAGCCCACCACACCGCCGGCTGCTTGCGTGCCACCGCCGCCGCCGTAGTAGGTCGAGTTCGGTGCCGTCTTCGCCGAGCCGGCGCCCGCGACAACGCCACCACCGCGGCCGCCGTGGTTACCGTACGGCGTGCTGCCGTTCGTACCACCGTCGCCGCCGCCACCGCCGGCGACGAAGACGCGATTCGCAACTGCGGTGCCGCCCTGGCGGATGTCGGTTGCACCGCCACCCCCGGCACCCGTGCTGTAGCCGCGCGCGGCCCCGTTATAGCCGGCTGTGGTGGCAAAGGTTGTGCCACCAACCGTGATGGTCAGGCTCGAAGCTGCCGTCACCGGCAGCGTGCCTTGCACGCGCCCGCCTTCGCCACCCGTGCCGTATCCCAACGTGCCACCTCTCGCACCCACGAGATCGAAGGTAGCGCTGGACACACCGGCGGGCACCGTCCAGGTCTGCGTGCCGCCGGTGTACGTGAATCCCTTCCAGATACGGCCGATCGAGACGGCGGTCATCGTCGAGGTGTCAGCCTTGGTCCAGACCACCTTGAGCCGGAACGCCTTCAGGCTCGACGTGGAGTCGGCCGCGGCCGGCGTGTAGGTCGCCGCCGTCGCACTAGCGATGTCGGTCCACGTCGTGCCGCCGTTCGTCGACTGCTGCCACTGGCGGGTCGCCGTCTCGCCGGCGTCACCGGTCCAGGCACCGTCGTTACCGTTGAGCGCGAGTGGCATGCCGCTGATCGGCGACAGTGTCGTGCTGACCGAAGGCAGCACGCGCACGGTGGCCAGCAGGTCGCCGTACGTGACGGTCGGGCTCGATGCGGTGATGACCACCGGCTTCTGGCTGATCGTCACGGCACCGGCGATGTAGTTGAACGAGTAGTTCGTTGCCGTGCCACCAAAGCACATCGCGACGGGCGGCGTCTCGGCGACGGCCGTGGTGGGGGCGTACGGCGAGGTGCAGCGCGGTACCGTCGTGAGATTGCCCGTGCCCCCCCCGTTGACCCACCCCGAGTACGACGCAGTAATCGTCGGCAACCCGTCGCCGTACTGCACGCTGGCGTTGGAGGCCGTCACGTTGAGTTGCTTGGCTTGGATCGTGATCGTGCCGGTTGGATACGAGAACTGGTAGTTGGCGGCCGTACCGCCGGTACAGACCGTGGACGGCACGATCGTGGTCGCTGTCGTGACGAGATACGCCGCCGAGTTGCAGGTGATGCCCGCGACCCCTGCCGACGTCTGGTCTTGGCCATTGACCCAACCGGTGTACGAGAGCACCGAGATCGTGGGCTTCGGGTCGCCGTAGGTAACGGTATGGCTCGTCGCACGCACGGAAATCGTGCGCTTGGTAATCGTGACGGCTCCGTCGGTGTAACTGCTGAACGAGTAGTTCTGCGCGACGGCACCCGAGCACGTCGTTGCGGGGACCGCACCGACGACGTCGTCGACGGTGTACACGGTGGTGCAGGTCGGTGCGGTCGTGAAGCTGTTCGCCTGGGTATTGCCGTTGACGAGACCGACGTAGCTGGCGGTGATCGTCGGGACCGCCGAGCCGTAGATCACGCTCGGACTTGAGGCGGTGACAGCAACTGGCTTCTGGGTGACGCTGACGACGCCATCGACGTACGTGAACTGGTAATTCGTCGCTGTGCCGTTCTGGCAGTACGACCGCGGCGTCGACCCCACGCTCGTTGTCGCCGACCAGGCCGTCAGGCAGCTCATGCTGCTGACGACACTCGAGGTCTGGCCGTTGACAAACTCGCTGCCGTAGATCGGGGTGATCGAGGGTGCGCTGGTGCCGTAGGTCGTCGTGCCATCGGAGGCCGTGACGGTGACGAATCGCTTCGTGACGGTAATCCGGCCCGCGACGTAGGTGAACGAGTAGTTCGGGGCGACGGCACCCGAGCACGATGTCGCTGCACCAGCAGGTACGGTCGAGTTGGCCGTGTACGCCGTCGTGCACGAGGCGGGCGTCGTGAGGGCGGCCAGGGTATCGCCGTTCTCCCACCCCTCGTAGCTCGGGGTCGGTGCCGGAATGCTGGGATCGCCGTACACGCGCGTGTCGCTCGAGGCCGTGACGGTCACGACCTTGGCGTTCGTCGTCACCGTGCCGCCGACGAAGCTGAAGGAGTAGTTCGTCGCGACCGCCCCAGCGCACGAGGTCGTGTTGACCGTGCCCGGCACGTCACCGTCCTGATACGTCGTGGTGCAGGTGGGCTGCGCCGAGAAGGCGGTGCTCGTCTCGGAGTTCGCCATGTTCGCCAGCGCGAAGGTGATCGTCGGAATTGCCCCACCGAACGCGACGGTGTGGCTCAACGCCGTCAGCGTGACTGGGCGCTGGTTGATCGTGACGGTGCGATCGGCGTACGTGATTGAGTACTTGTTGGAGACTGCACTTCGGCAGGACGTCGACGGGGCGCTCGCCACGACCGCGAAGACGGTGTAAGCCGTGGTGCACGTGGGCAGGGTCGTAAAGCCAGTGCTCGCAGTGTCGCTGTACTGCAGCCCCGCGTACAACGCGGTGATCGTCGGCACAGCATCGCCGTAGTTGAGCGTTGGTGCCGAGGCCGTGATCGTGATCGGCGCCTTGGTGATCACGAAGCTCTGCTCGGCCGTATCGGCATCGTTTGTCGCGTTGCCCGTGTTGTAAGCGCGGATGGTGCAGGTGCCCGACTTGACGATGGTCACCTGGTCGCTTCCGACCGTGCAGACGGCGGTCGTCAGGGAGAAGTACGAGACCGTCAGGTCAGCATCGCTCGTTGCGGCGAGGGTCTGCGGTCCGTCGCCGTAGGTCATCGCAGCGGGCGCCGGGAACGTGACGGTCTGGACCTGCCGTGCCATTCGGAATGTGACGTAGCCGGGCGCTCGATTGGCCGTTGCGCCGAAGTCGGTCGTCGAGAGGTACACGACGTGGGCCACGTCTGCGGCCGTAAACGAGCCGCCGCCGCCACCACCACCGTAGAGGCCAGAGACGCCAGCACCACCGCCGCCCGAGTAGCCACCACCGCCACCGCCGCCGATGTACGCAGAGCCGCCGCCACCGAACCCACCGGAGGAACCTCCGTAGCCAACTGAGCCCGTGCCGCCTGCGGTAAAGGCCAGCGCCTGTGACCCGTAGCCAGAGGCCGTCCCCGTCAGACCGGCACCTCCGTACCCGTAGCCTGAGCTGCCCCTACTGCCTGCCCCGCCTGCGGTGCCCCCGGCCCCGGGATTCGCTTCGGTTCCGCTGGTGCCGCTGGTTGTCCGCGAGCCGTCAACGCCTGAGTACGTCGAGGAGCCATACCAGCCGCCCCCGCCGCCACCACCCGCCACGATGATCGGCGTGTTCGCAGTCGTCGTGACAAACGAGCCGCCGCCACCGCCGCCGGAATTCCCATACGCGCCTCCCGTCTGACCAACGAGGATCTTCAGAATCTGCCCTGCAACGAGGCTAACGCGCCCCTGCACCACGATGCCACCACCGGGATAGAGCCCGCCACCGCCCGCGCCGGCAGCGGCAATCTCGTAGGTGCCAGTGACCGGCACCCGCCAGTACTGAATGCCGCCCGAGACCGTGTAGAGCGTGGCGTTCGGCGACCACGTTGTGCCGTAGTTGGCCGCGCACGTGCTCTGTGCCGGACCGCTCGTGCCGTTTGTTCCGCACGGCGTGAAGGTGTGCGTCGTGAAGTCGTAGAGCTTGCGCATGGCGATCGTGCTGGTCGTGATCGCCGAGGCCGGCCCGACGTTGCCGGCGAGATCCTTGGCACCCGCAGCGGCGAAGCGCAGCGCGAGACCACCGTCGGCGCAGGAGTCGACCGTCACCGTGCGCGTCGCACCGGTATCAGCACCCGGGTCGTAGGCGCAGCCGGTCGCGTTGCTCGCGTTGGAGAAGTCGGCGCTGGCGACGGAGTAGACGGCTTCTGAGAACGTGATGCCAAAGGCGGCGCTCGTGCCCGTCACGGGGTTTGCTGGGAGCGTCGTCCACGAGGCCGTTGGCGCGGTTGTGTCGACCGTGACGGACAGCGCGGTCGATGCGACACCCAGCGTTAGCGCGAAGTCGGTCTGCCGCGCGGTGATCGACCAGACGCCGGCCGTCAGGCTGGTAAGCACACAAGAAGCGGTGCCAGCCGTGATGCCCGCGCTCGTGATCGCACACGTGCGTGTGGTCGCACCCTGCGTCGCCGTGATCACGGCCGAGGCGTCGGGCTCGAGGTTGCCGATCGAGAACGTCTGCGTCGTCAGGTTCGTCAGATCGTCGGTCGTCAACTGGCCCGTGTCAGATGCATCCAGGAGGTCGGGCGTCGACGGAGCGGCGGGTGCGGTGCGGTCGATCAAGGTCGACCTGCCGTCATTTGCGACGGAGGCCATCGGGTTGGCGTACGCGTCGACCGTGGCGCTCGGTGTGAAGCGCGGCACGACCGTGCCCTCGCCGCAGCTCGACACCGTGACGGTGCGTGTCGCGCCTGAGCCGGTGACGCCGAAGGTGCAGCCCGCAGCCGTCCCGGCATTTGAGAAGTCGGCGACCACGATGCCCGTCGCAGTTGAGTTCAGTGTGAGGGTGTACGTCAGCGACGCTGCGTTGGTGGGCGTCAGCGACGAGGTGGTAAATGACGTGACACTCGGTGGGGTCAGGTCGATGGTCAACTTCGAGGTCGAGTCCTGCAGGGCCGTCGGCGCGGATACGCCGTCGACCGTCACAACTTCTGCCGCGAGTGCGATGCCAACGGTGCCCTCGGTCTCGGAGCCGTTCGGCGAGACCGTGATCATGTACGGACCGAGCCCGTAGCCGACGAGGCTCGTCACGTCCCAGCCGGTCGCTGTGCCGGTCGTCGCGAAGTCGCCAAGCGTCAGCCCGACCGGTTCGGCGGAGAACGAGACGGAGAACGTGAGCGGGAATCGTCCGGAGATCGGGCCCAAATGGGGATCGATAGACATGACCTTGCTGGCCGGCGCAACCGGGTAGGTGAAGACGACGAAGCCCGACCTGTCGGCACCGCCGTAGCCCTGTGTGTGCAGCGGATCGGGGACGTTAGCCGGGTTCGTGTAGGACGATCCGCCGGCGCCGTTGTACCAGACGCCGCCAGCCCCACCACCGTAGTAGCCGCCGCCACCACCGCCACCGAAGCAGTTGGTGGTGCTACCGCCGACGCCGAGCGATCCGCTTTGGCCGTAGCTGCCGCCGTCGGCTGGCAGGCCACCCGCCGACTGCGTGCCGCCAGTCGCGCCCTCGAAACCGGATTGCCCGATCAAGCCACCACCGTTGCCGGATCGACCCGTGCCAGCCGCGATACTCGTGCCGTCTCCGCCACCACCGCCGGCAACGACCAGACGCGTTGTCAAGTTCGCACCGGTACGAACGTCGGTGGCCCCGCCGCCGCCACCGCCTACTCGACCCCAGCTTCCGCTCGAGCAACTGTTCATGTACGTGCTGCCACCACCGTTGAACCCACCCGCGATTGTGACTCCGCCGCTCCAACTGCCGTAGAGGGCATAGCCGGTACCGCCCGCACCACCAACATTGATCCGCAGCGTGGTGCCGGCAACACCGGTCAGCGTGCCCTGCACGCGACCGCCAAGGCCCGCGAGATCGTTGTCGGCGCGGTCGGACGAAGGCATCTCTCCACCCTTGCCGCCAGCGAGATCAAAGGCGATGCTCGTCGCTCCAGCCGGGACGGCCCACGTCTGCTCTGCACCGGTCGCCAAGAACCACTTGAACACCTGCGCGGGCGAGGCGACGATCGCCGTGCCGTGTACGTTCGTGTACGTGACGACGGTGCGGAACTGGTTGCCGCTATAGGAGTTCGCGGGCGAGATCGTGCTCGCGGTGGAGCCGTAGTCAACCCACGTCGTGCCACTGTTGGCCGAGTACTGCCACGTGCGCGTCACCGTCCCGCCCGGGATACCAACCCACGTCCCGTCGTTGGCGGCCAGCGTGAAGGTCTGGCTGCTCCCCGTGATTGCGTTCATCGAGATCGACGGCAGCGCCGACAGCCATGGCTCCTGCGCCGTGCTCGTGCCACCTGCCGTTGCGGTCGTCGGGCCGGTGATGCTGACGACGTTCGTCACGCCACCGCTGGCGAGCGTCGGGAACATGGTGCCGCGGTTCGACCCACTGAAGGTGAGGGTGTACGGGCCGGCGGCCGAGCCCGCAACCGACGTGACCGTCCAGCCCGTCGCGGTACCCCCAAGGCTGACGTCGCCCGTGGTGAGCCCCGTCACGTCCTCGTCGAACGAGAGCGTGTACTGCACGCCGCCCGTCACCCCGGTGGAGTAGACGAACGACGTCACGACCGGTGCCGAGTTGTCGATCTTGACGCTGAGCGTAGATCCCGCGACCGACACGTTGCCGGCCGGATCCGTCTGCGCTGCGCTGATCGTCCAGACGCCGTCAGCCAGCGTCGACAGCGTGCAGGTCGCGGCGACGGCCGTGCAGGTGACGCTCGTGGCCCCTGCCGTTGTTGCCGTGACGGTGGTCGTGGCACCCGCGTCGTAGGGGCTCACCGTAAAGGCCGGCGTTGTCGTCGAGGTGATGTTGTCGGTGCTGCTCGTGCCCGAGTCGGAGGCGGCGTTGAGGTCGGGCACGCTCGCGGCCGGCGCGACGACATCGAGCACGATCGAGTCGTCGGCGGAGCCCGACGCTGGTGCGGCCTCGACGTTACCCGCCAGATCGGTGCCCCGCGTGTATACGTAGTACGTCGCGTTGGTTGCTGGCAGCGTGCAGGTGATGGTGCCCGAGGTTGCCGCCGAGCTGACGCTGCCGCACTGCACGGGCGAGGTCAGCGTTGAGGACGTCGAATACCACGCCGTCACGGTCTGGATCGTGTTCGTGTCGGCGGCCGTGTAGGTGACGGGCAGGCTGACGTTGTTGGTCAAGGTGGCAGCGATGGCTCCGGTCGACGTCGGCGCAACGCGGTCGAGGATGATCGAGTCGTCAGCCGTCCCGTGCATCGGCTCGAGGTTGCCCGCGGTGTCGACTGCGCGGGCGGCGAGGTAGTACGTACCGTCGATAGCCGGCAGCGTGCAGGTCTGGTTGGTCAGCGACGTGCTGATGCTGGTCCAGGTGCCGCAGCTGACGGCGCCACTCATGGTGGACGAGGTCGAGTAGTAGATCGTGCCACTCGCCGGCTGCCCGGCATCGGTCACCGTGATCGCGATATTGGCGACCGCGATGGTGCCAATCTGGGTCGTCACGATCGAGAGCACGGACGCCGGCGCGATCGTGTCGTAGCCGATCGTGTCGTCAGCCGTTACGGGCGCGTCTTCGACGTTGCCTGCGGCATCGGTAGCGCGCGTGAAGACGTAGTACGTGCCCTGCGTCGCGGGCAGCGCGCAGGTGATCGTGCCACTCGTCGCCGCCGAGGTGACGGTGCCGCAGAGCACGGGCGAGGCGAGGGTGCCGAGCGTTGAGTAATAGGCACGAATGCTGGCGAGACCGCCGACGTCGGAGGCCGTGTAGACGACCGAGACGTTCGTGCTCGCGGTGTACGTTGCCGTGATCGCACCGCTCGAGACCGGCTTGACGAGGTCGCCGACCGTGAACACGAACGACGACGTGGCGATCGAGGCGCCGTCGGTGACGCTGACGGTGATCGTCGACGTGCCCGACTGGCCCGTCGCCGGCACGATCGACAACGTGCGGCTGGCACCGGAACCGCCGAACGTGACGTTGGCGTTGGGCACGACCGTCGTGTTGCTGGAAGTGGCGCTGACGGTGAGCGTCCCCGCGGTGTTGTCGGCGTCGCCGACGGTGAACGCCACGCCGCTGAGCGTCGTGTTCGAGTTCGTGCCCTGGCCGGCGATGGCACTGATCGTCGGGGTCGCCGTGGGCCAGCGGATCATCACCACACCGTTCGAGCCGTCACCGTAGGCGCTGCCGCCGTTGCCGGTGCCGCTAGCGGTCGCCTGTGCGGCGGCCGTACCGCGGCCCGAGCCACCGCGCGCGTAGGTCGTCGCGGTCCCGGTGAACGAGCTCGCACTACCGGCCGACGTGCCGCTGGCACCGCCGCCGGCGCCACCGACCCGACCGGTGCCTGTTGCCGCCGTCGTCCCGTTGGAACCTTGGCCGGCGGTGCCCGTCCCACCCGTGCCCGCCGTGCCGTTGTAGGGGGCACCACCGCCACCACCGGAGCCGCCCAACCCGCCGGCGATGCCGTTGAGCGTTGCAGTCGTACTCCCGGTCGCGCCAATGCCGCCATAGCCACCGCCCGATACGCTGACCGAGCCGAACACCGACCCGCCACCGCTTTGGTCGACGCTGCCACCGGCGCCAACCGTCACGCGATACGACGAACCCGTCGAGACGGCGAACGCGTTGTTGACGACCATGCCGCCAGCGCCACCACCACCACCGGTGTAGTACGTGCTGCCGTACGTGTGAATGCCCGAGCCGCCGCCACCACCGCCGCCGACGACGAAAGCCTGCACGGTGCTAATGCCAGCAGGAGCAACCCAGGTGCACTCACCGAGCGCCGTGAACTGCCGAATCAGCCAGCCACTCGCTGTCGTGTCGGTGGTTGAGCAGACCTGCGCGGCGACCTGCGCCTGCACGGTGATCGCCGATGGCGAGATGGACGTGCCGTCGAAGGCGCGCACGGTGAAGGCACTCAAGAGGCCGTACGCGTTGGCCGGCGGGTTCCAGACGAACGACTCTCCCGGCCCGATCGACGTCGTGCCGGGCGTGACCGCCACACCGCCCTTCGTAACGGAGCCCGCCAGGATCGACTCGATCCGGAACCGCAGCGTCGAGTCGTAGGCCGTCGCGTCGGAGGCGTTCTGCAGCGCCAGATACGTGATCGTGAACGATTGATCCTCGTTGGCACCGGCCAGCGGGTCAATACGCGTGAGCACGGGATCGTTCGTCACCGGAGCGAGCTGGATCGAAATTGTCGTCGCTGGCGTCGACGAGTTGGCGCCGTCGGACGCCGTGGCCGTGAAGGTGTAGGTGCCGTTGATGTACACCGCAGGGACGTACGAGAGACTGCCGAGGTCGTGGTAGGGCAGCACCTGATTGACGGTGACCGCGCTGCCACTGAACATCAGCGTGCCCGACGAGGGCAGGGTCTTAATCGTGATGCTCGCTGGCTCGACGACACGGTCGTCCGTAAACGTCGAGGCAAACGACGACGGGCTAAAGAACAGCGTCACGCCCTCGGTGCCGGCAACGGCAAAGGTGCCGAGCACCGGTGCGGCGCGGTCGATGGTGACGGTTGGCGTGGCCGTCACCTCGCTTCCCGGGCCAAGGTTGCCAGCGGCATCCGAGGCCTCCGTAGCGGCAAAGCGCGGCGACACCGTGCCCGTGCCGCAGCCGGTGAGTGTGACGGTGCGGGTCGACCCCGCATCGGTGCCCGGGTTAAAGACGCAGCCGGCTGCCGAGCCGGCGTTACGAAAGTCTCCCGCGCCGATTTGCGTCACGGCCTCGGACCACGTCATCGTGTACGTCAGCGTGGCGGCCGCGGTGAGCGTGGAGGATGTGGTCACGAAGCTGTCGAGCGTCGGCGGGACGCGGTCGAGCCTGATCTGTGCATCGGCCGACAGCGGTGCCGGCTCGCCGTTGCCGGCCGAGTCGGTGGCCTGTGTCCAGACGTAGTACACGCCGTCCGTCGAGATTGAGCCATCGACCGGGTGCACGGCGGGCAGATCGCACGCCACGGTGCCGCTGCCTGCCGACGAGGTGCGCTGACCGCACTGCATCGGATTCGTCAGCGTGAGGTTTTCGGAGTAGTAGGCGTCGACGGTCACGAGCGTCCCCGTGTCAGAGGCCGTGTAGCTGACGGTGATCGTCGGGTTGTTCGTCGCTAGGCGTGAGAGCGTGCCGAACGACGCTGGCACGACGGTGTCGAGCGTCAGGGTCGTGCTCGCCGTCATCGCTGCCGACGGCCCCGTCGTACCCGACAGATCGTTTGCCCCGTTGACAGCGAAGCGCGGTGTGAAGGTGCCGTTCGAGCAGCCCGTCACCACGACCGTGCGGGAGTCGCCGGTGTCCGTCCCCGGCGCGAAGCTGCAGCCCGTTGCCGAGCCGGTGTTTGTGAAGTCACCCGAGGCGACGCCGGTCACCGCCTCGGAGAACGTCAACGTCCACGTCAGCGCCGTTGCGTTCGTCTCGCCCTCCAGCGTCGTCGTAAACGCACTGATCGATGGCGCGGTGCGGTCGATGTTGATCGTCGGGCCCGTCTCCTGGGTGACCGGCCCGGTATTGCCGACGGCGTCCGCAACGGCATCCGCGGCGAGATGCGGAATCAGTGTGCCTTCGGAGCAGCCCGACACGGTGACGGTTCGACTTGCGTCGCCGTCAGTACCCGGGTCAAACGTACAGCCGGTCGCCGTACCGGTGTTCGAGAAATCCTCTCCAGCCAGCCCCGACACGGACTCAGCAAACGTCAGCGCATACGTCTGATCCGCGGCGTGGTTCCAGAGGCCGGAGCTCGTCGTGAACTCCGTCACGATCGGTCGTGAAGTGTCGTAGATGCGCAGGTTGAACGTCTCGGGATCCGAGGTCGGCGAGCCGGCCGAGGCGGTATAGGAAAACGCATCAAGCCCGTTGGCGTTGAGGTCGGGTCGGTAGGTAAACGCACCGGTCGCGGCATTGGTGATGGTGAACGTGCCGAGCGTCGGGAGCGCGTCGGCCGCGAAGGTCACACCACCGGCGGCATCCCACGCCGGGAGCCACGCCTCAAAGTCGGGCGTATCGTTGATGTCTAGCCGCGCGCCGAGCGTCGGCACGGCGATCGTGCTGGTCGTGCCCGTGTAGGTGCCGTTGAGGACGCTGCTCGTGGTCTGTGCGCTGTTGTAGGCCGTCGTGCCCGACGTCTCGTCGAGGAACCAGGTGCCAATATCGGAGGCGAAGCGAAGGTTGTAGGTTGCCGCGATCAGCGACGCGCTTCGGGCACTCCCCCAGATGCGCACGTCGCTGAGCTTGCCGTTGTACGGCGTGAAGCCGCGATTGTCTGTGCCGAACGTGAGCGGGTTGCTCGTGGCGGTGATCACCAGCGGGATGCCGTACGACACGTCGAACTCGTCGAGCGCCGCGCTGGTCCGCGCGTACTCCTGCACGCCGTTGAGATGGACCCGTATCGTCGTGCCGTCCTTGACGAGTGCGACGTGCGTCCAACGATCAGCCTGAACGGCGAGACCGGTGTTAAACCAGATGCCCCGGGTACCGGTCAGCACTGAGTCGAGCTGGTACATCAGGAGCCCGTTGCGGATGCCGAGGGCATACGACTGGCGCTTGTCGAGGAAGATCGCCTCGGTATCCGTCGTGGTGGGGCGAATCCAAGCCTCGATGGTGAAGGTGGAAGGCAGCGCCAGTGCCGTGGAGTCGGCGATCGTGATCTTCTCCACCGATCCCGCCGTGGAGAAGTCGCGCGAGTAGTCAGCCGACAGCGTCGTCGCAGCACTCGCAACTCCCGAAAGCGCTAGGAGGAGAGCCGTAAACGCGAGTACGAGTCCGATTTTGGGCAAACCGAATCTAAGGGTCGGGGCCCCGACGGATCTGGGTCTCCCGAACCAGATATCTCGTTTTTTGAAAACAACTGTTACCACTATTTACCATTGTAGCCACTTGAGGGGTTTTATTGCGGGCTGGTAGCACCCCATTTCTTCCTATCCATGGAGGTTTGTGACCCTGACCAGGGCGGCTCAGACCGCGACCGCCCGCCCCACCACCAGCGCGCCAAGGGCGATGTGGTCTGCTGCGGTGATTTCGGACAGTGGATGTGATGGATTTGACCTGACCCCCTCAGACTGATCCACTTCTTGTGAGAGTCCATAATGCCCGTAGAGCGGGCATGAAAGGATCTTCATGAAGAATCGACGTCACACTCCCGAGCAGATCATCAGGAAGCTGCGTGAGGCTGATCGTTTCTTGGCTGAAGGCAAGAGCATCTCGGAGGTGACCAAGCATCTTGAGATCTCTGAGCAGAGTTTTCATCGTTGGCGAAATCAGTACGGCGGCATGAAAGCAGGTGACGTTAAGGAACTCAAGACGCTCCGTGAGGAGAATCAGCAACTCAAGCGGATCGTTACCGATCAGCACCTCGAGAATCTGGCCTTGAGGGAGATATCGCGGGGAAACTTCTAAGCCCGGCGCGGAAACGATTGGCGGTCGATCACCTGATCGATTGCCTCAATATTTCCGAGCGTCGGGCCTGTCGGATTACCGGCCAGTCTCGCTCCACCCAGAGAAGGTTGCCGGTCATGGCTGACCAAGAATTAGAGCTCCGCTCGTGGCTGGCCGAATTCGCCAAAAAGCGACCCCGCTACGGCTACCGTCGGGCGCACGCGATCGCGAAAAAGGAAGGCTTCATCGTGAACCGCAAACGAGTGCAGAGGATCTGGCGAGCGTGATGGCCTGAAAGTAACCCAGAAAACAACCAAGAGGATCCGGTTCGGCTCCTCTGACACTGATCCTAAGCGGCTCGGAGCCGAGCATCAAAACCACGTCTGGGCGATCGACTACCAAGATGACCAGACTGCAGACGGCCGACGGTTGAGGTATCTGAACATCGTCGACGAGCATACCCGCGAGGTCTTGCCCGTTGAAGTGGCACGCTCGATCACCGCCGACAAAACGGTTGAAGTTCTCGAGGAGCTAGTCGAGAACCGCGGACTACCCCCAGACTTCATCCGCTCCGACAACGGCCCAGAACTCACCTCACATGCCCTTGCCGACTGGTGTCGCTTGTCTGGCACCCATGCTGCCTTCATCGAGCCCGGTTCTCCCTGGCAAAACCCGTACGTCGAATCGTTGAATGGTCGCCTCCGCGACGAACTACCCAACCAAGAACTCTTCTTCACCCTGCTGGAGGCGCAGGTACTCGCCGAAGACTGGCGCACCGACCACAACAAGAACCACCCTCATTCGGCGCTTGGCATGCTCAGCCCAGACGAGTTCGCCGCCACCTCGCGACAACAAGGTACAATCACACCAACACTGACCCGCGCGACTCTCACATAGAGTGGGCCGAAGAATGGGGTCCGGTCAGATTTCTTAGGCTGCCGCGAGCGGCTGTTGATAATTGTAGTGGACTTCGTTGGGTCGCTGGTAGCCGAGTGCTGAATGTCGACGACGAGAGTTGTAGAAGCCTTCGATGTAGTTGATTACGTCTCTTCTGGCTTGGGTTTTGGTGGCGTAGACGGTCCGGTTGACGCGTTCATTTTTGAGTGCTGCAAAGAATGATTCGGCCATCGCGTTGTCGAGAGCAGACGCCGGTTCTGCCCATCGACGAGCGCATCTTGAGCGTCTTGACGAGTGTGCGGTAGTCATTTGAGGTGTAGACCGATCCGTGGTCGGAGTGAAAGACGGCATCCTCCTCGATCAGCGTCGTTGTAGCCGCGTTGTTGAGTGCGTCTGTGACGAGTTCGGTGCGCATGTGATCTTTGATCGACCAGCCCACGACTTTCTTGGAGTAGCAGTCGATGATCGTGGCCAGATAGACGAATCCGGCCCAGGTGTGGATGTAAGTAATGTCACCGACAAACTTGACGCCGGGCCGAGTAGCTGTGAAGTCGCGCTCGAGTAGGCCAGCGTGTCTGCGACGGCTTCGGCATCCGCCGTGGTCGTGACGCGAAACGGCTTTGGCTGAC
>Ga0105050_10002697_pt1 | contig 25126 bp, 18 predicted proteins | sample FRY01_FD_78088 | JGI IMG/M metagenome (GOLD analysis project Ga0105050, IMG submission 78088) | Freshwater microbial communities from Lake Fryxell liftoff mats and glacier meltwater in Antarctica - FRY-01 | ecosystem: Environmental > Aquatic > Freshwater > Ice > Glacier meltwater ...
AAAGGGTCCACTTTAAAGCCTGATAAGCGATATTTTTTGCAATTAGCAGGACAGCTTATTGGAGAGCCTCATAGCACCCTTCCGGTCGATGACAATTGGTCTGCACAACAATTACAAGGCGTAGCAGCTGTATATAGTAAAGATGGCGTGACACGTACTATTACATTACAAGGCGGGAAATTTTTCTCGCAAGTTCAAGGTGGACAAATTTTAGAGCTTTTTACGTCAACTCAAGACCGACTAGGATTTAATGTCGATGCGCTTACTTGGATAGAGTTGATACGGGATTTGCAAGGAGTGGTTACTAGTTTGAAATATCATTCACCGTTTAACAGCGTGGATACGATCTGGTTGCGTCAGTAATCGAGTTGTTCCATGATCTGCACGGCCTGTCCGACTAAACGGCGTTGTTGTCCCGGTGCGCGGATCAGAAGAGCCTGGCCCAGGAACTGACAGGAAAGCGTTTTAGATAGACGCCGCTCAAAGTGGTACGCCAGAATCAAATCAAGCTGACTACGAGTTTCGAGGTACTGAACATGGGCATCATGTGGATCACGTGCGACTACGGCAAAGCGTTTGTTATGTTGTTTTATATAGTCGGCAAATCATCTTGACGGTCAGATGACGCAGTGCTGTGACTATTATTCACAACACTGAGTGATCTTGGTGGGTCGGGCGAGACTCGAACTCGCGACCAACGGATTAAAAGTCCGCTGCTCTAACCAACTGAGCTACCGACCCCCAAGCCCGACATTATGGCTTTTTTGTGTTTTGCTGTCAAACGAGCTTCTGAACAGAAAAATAACGCTCTTACTGACTTGAGACGGACGCAAGCATGCGCTCGATATTTGAACCCGCATCCAGCAATGCATGATCATTATTTTCTGCTGCAACGAGCTGCACACCAAGCGGCAAGCCAAGATCACCCTGACCAAAGGGTAACGTCAAGCATGGCGCACCAATCGTTGTCCAGGCACGATTAAACGTGGACAGCCCTGTCCCATCCTTCTTGAGTGGTGCCTCGCCGGGGGCACTCAGTGTGAGCAAAGCATCAACACCCTTCATGGCATGCGCAAACAAAGCTTTGCAGCGTGCAACGTGCACTCGTTGCGCATCAAACTGCGCAATCGAAACTTTCAGGCCAGACTCGATCAACGCCACAGTGCCCGCGCCAAGTTGCGCAGCCTGCTCGCGGTAAAGTTGCTCGTAGTAATGACCTGCCTCAAACGCCATAATCAATCGATTCGAATCATCCAGACCCAAAATATCTTGGGCAGACAAATCAATCTCAATAAACTCCACCCCATGATCGCGTAAGACATCTCTTGCACGACTCAACGCGTGCAAAGCATCTTGATCCGCGAGACTTTGATGTGGGCCGGGATACCAAGCCATACGGATCGCCCCGCTCTTATCGATAACCGCCTCAGACGCTCCTAGCAATACGTTTGCCAACATTTTGACGTCAGCCACTGAACGCGCATGAATGCCTACTGTATCCATGGTCGACGCAAGCGGCTTAATACCCTCAAGAGATATTTTTCCAATCGTTGGTTTGAAACCAACAATACCGCAATAGGCAGACGGTCGAATCGTCGATCCACCGGTTTGCGTACCCAATGCTAATCCCACCATCCCATCCGCCACGGCAGCCGCAGAACCGCTTGAGGAGCCTCCAGGCGTGTGATTGAAATTGTGTGGATTCACCGTTGGCCCAGCAACTTGATAAGCGAACTCAGTCGTCACGGTCTTGCCCATGATGATCGCGCCAGCAGCCTTCAGTTGAGACACGACTGCGGCGTCCTGACTAGGCTGATGCCCCACATACGCAGCACTTCCATATTGCGTTGGCATATCGGCCGTGTCAATAATGTCTTTGACTGCAATCGCAATACCCGCCAAGGGGAGATTTGTCGCATCAGCAGGGAGCGCAGACAGCTGCCGACGAACTTGCTCTGCATCGTGCCAGGCAAATGCATGCACGTGAGGATCACGAGAAGCGATGCGTGCCAACTGAGATTCAAGAACGGACTGGGAGGTGATCTCACCACGCGCCACACGCGCACGTGTGGTTGAAACTTGTTGAGCATAGAGCTCAACAGAATCACCGTTAGGGATGATTGCCATATTTTTTTCCTATCAACGTGCGCGAGAAATCCTGACTTCGGCGCCGCGACGCTTGACCTCCAAGCCCTCCGAGGGAGAAATACGCAGCCCCTCAAGTCCCTTAATGTAGCTTGAGCCCTGCATTTGCATGACACGAATTTTGTTGCGCATCACAACCGGGTTGTGAACAGGCATACCAAACATCCAGACTTCATCTAGGATGCGGGCAGAGTTGAACTCGCCCGTATGGCTCGCCGTCGGGCCCAGACAGAGCATATGCCCCTCGCGACCAAAGACAGGCAATCTATCCAAACCACACTTCACTGTCCAGACCGCACCACCTTCGTAGCGCCAGCCTGTGTTCAAATCCCACCATGCCTCACCCGCCGGCAAATAGACTTGGATATCCTCGCCTGGCTGCATCGCAGGTGCGACCAACAATGCGGGTCCAAGCAAGTACTGAGTATCCCAACGATGCGCTTCCTGATCTGCAGGAAAAGACATCGCCATCGAACGCTGTACGGGCAAGCCCGTTCTTGCAGCATCCTCAATCGCACCCAACACATAAGGAATCAAACGGTAACGCCACTGCAACCAGGTTTGGACGTGAGCACGTGTTGCTTCGTCAAATGCCGTTGGCACAAGTTGTGGGTGTGCCTGAAAGGCAAAATTGCCCGAAAACACCGCCATACCTAGCCAGCGCAAGTAAAGCTCCGGAGTCATCGACTCCACTGGCGCCAACGCATTTCCCAGCGCATGCATCTGCACTGGCAAACCACTCGCACCTATTGCGAGTGCTGAGCGCAGTGTCTGTTGTAGACCGGCCCAAGTGTTGGGCACACGCGCGGGGCTTTGCCACAAGAGACGCTGCGCCCCCGGGAACAAGTCGGAACTAAACACGACCCCTTCGGGAGGGACTTTGTGCCCAGCGGCCGCCTCAAACAAAGCTCGACGTGCCAAGGCAGGATAAATCGACCGCAGAACCGCACCACGCTCACCGCCGCGCGCGACAACAGTATCCGGAATATCGAACTGCACATCACATACGGTTGCGCCGACGCCATCTTCTGCAAGATGACGATGGCGCTCTGACCACGTATTTAAGACATCGCGATGAGTAAGATCTAACAAAGCAAAAGGCTTGCCAGCCGTGGCAGGCACACCAGGGAAAACATGCGCTTCGCCGTCTTCGCCGCAGAGCAACCAGCCACGATCTTCTAACTCACTAAAGGTCGTTGTGTCGATCGCCACTGCAGGCATGGTGTGCATGCCAAGGTGCGCTGCATGGCTTGCAAAAGAACTAATGGCCTGCTTTGGACTTGGAAAACGCTCGGCGTCCCACTCAGGTAATAATTTGGAGTCTTGGTAAGTCCAAGCTGAGGGTGGCAATAACAGCACACCATCCACCGCAATATTTTGTTTGCGAAACTCGGCGATCAGCTCCGCCGTTTGCACTGCACTTTGTGTGCTGTGCTGCTCAACCCAAACGCCCATCGACCACAAGGAAGGCTGTCCCGCACGCCCCGTTAATTGCGTGTACTGATTCAGAATTTCTGCAGGCTCAGCCGCAAACAGGAAAAGATCTAGCGTACTGTCTTCGATCCCAAGCAGATACTGTGAGGGGGATTCAGCACCTAAGTCGTGCTCAACGCGAGATAGCGTATTGACATAAACGCCCCAGCCAGAGGGTCCCCAGGCGAGTGGCAGCGCACGGTGATCCGGCGCATCTGAAATAATCGTTTCTGTTCGGCGATCCAAGTCACCTGAGGTTTCTCCCAGGCCAAAAATCTTTTCCTCTGGCACCAAATCAAAGCCCACGGTCCACAGATCGTCCTGCCAAGCGATGCCGCCCTCGGATAAGGAGAGCGCATTTTTACCTAATCGCTGCACGTGAAGTTGAAATGGATTGATCTGTATATCCAGAGCCACGTCACCTTGCGTTAGACGCCAACCCTTGGCTGGACCGACGAGCGGCTCAAGCACAGCCTCTCCGATCGCTTCAGGGCGAGCGAGCAAGACCTCTGCATGAGCACGCGCACGCGCGCCCGGCAAGATATCCGCAGCGACAGCCTCAGGTCGACCACAACGGATTCGGAACACACCCGGAGCGTGAGGCTCGACAATCAACTTCATCCCTGCACCCGCGTCAAATACAATCCTGGAAGGTAGTGTGTCGACAAGTTTGAGCGATTCTAGGTGCATGTTCAGCGCGTATGAAAAGCGACAAAAGGCGCTATTTTGACGGATTTAGCCGCTAAATAAACTCAAACCGTAAAAGTACGGCTTGTATTTATTGTGATTTTGTCTAAGTTTGACTAATTTTATCTATTATATCCCGTTCCAATGGTAAGGGTTCATGATTCAGAGCCGCAGCAATTAGGTCACCCGCAAGACTGGCCCACGTCAGGCCTCTTGACGCAAAACCGACTGCAACCCAGAGGCCTTCCGCTCGGGGAATCGGTCCGATTGCAGGCAATCGACCTGGCAACACGGCACGCCAACCTGCCCAGCCCGCGCCTGCGCGTTCAGAAACATCCGCAAAACTGTCTGTAGACACCGTTTTCCCCAGCAAACCCTCGACACGCTGGAGATTGCCTCGCACCCCTTCCGCCGTCATCCCAATCTGCTCTGCGCCATGCACATAGCTGCTACCGACCACGCATCGCCCCTCCAAGGCTGGCAGGATGTAGCCATCTCCCGACACGATGCAGCGCGGTCCACCGGATAGCAAATCAGCGGGCAGCATCGTGATTTCACCGCCAAGTTGATGCATCGCGGCCAGTCGGGGCGCCTGTTCGAGTCGATGATGACGCTGCAAAAGGTCCTGAGTCCCGAACGCTCCCGCGAGAATCAGTTGGGGTGCTTGGGCAAGACTCTGGCCAGCCGCGTCCAGCACCTGCCACTGCAAACCCGTGTAATGCAAACCATGAACGTGTGCGTCCACGAACGCCACACCCTGCGTCGCAAGCAATTCATCCAAGAGGCGCTCAGGTCGAATGCGCGCGGCGGTCGGAAAGTACAGCCCCCCGCGCGTCAACGGCAAACCTGCGAGCGCCGAGGCTTGCTCGGCATCCACGTAACGCACCCACTCCTCTGAAAATGAAAGGCCTTTTAGTACTGCCGCTAAATCAACGATCCGTCCATTCACTCGCTGCAGCTGCAAAGCACCACAACGCCAGAGTGCCTCTTGGCTCACCTCAGACCAGCGCGCTTGCGCACGCAGGCTACCGGCTCTCGATAGACGCGCACGAACATCATCGTCTCGGGTCACCATCGGCGTCAAGGCAGCCGCCAGATGCGCGCCATGGGCCTGCCTACGCGCCGCGCGAGAATCAATCACCTGGACCTGCCAGCCTCGCAATGCCAGCGCATGCGCCACGCCTACGCCTGCCACCCCCGCCCCCACCACAATCGCTTCGCGCCTAACGTTTGCCGCGCTCGATGAAAGTGACAGACCAAGAAGCCTATCCGTAGGACTCAAGGGCGAGGTTTGCGCCATGGGTGGCGCGATGGATTGCGCGATGGATTGCGCCACCGACACCACACCAGCCTGCGTGACCAACACGCCTTGGCGTTGATCTCGTAACAACCTTGGCAACACACCTTGCCAGACCGGAGCAAGCGTCTCTTGGTTGCTTGCCTGCACATCACTCAACAGGATCGCATCAGCAAGCACTGCCACTCTGGGCACGGTCAACTCGAGCGGGCCGACTGCGATCGTCAGCGTGATCGCCAGCCCCTCAAAATCCAAGCGATGCGTCCCAGGAAGATTCATTGGCCAAGCCTGAACCAACTGTTCGGCCAAATGTCGCAAATGCGTGAGTCCGCTCGCCAAGAGCTGCTCCCGCAAGGCTGCAACGCCGACCAGTGCGGGGCTAAAGCTCACGACATGCAATCTGTCAGGACGGGCAGCGTCCTGACGCCAAAGATCCCACAGCTGTAAAAAGCGCAGACCATCACCAAAGTTCGAATCAATCAACGTGTATTGCGCACGTGATCGCCAACGTTGAGGCAAGCCCCAGCGCTCAAACTGCAACTGTTCAAGCGGCATCCTCAAACGTCCCTGAGTGCGCGACGCAATATTTTTCCAACGTTGCTCTTGGGTAACTCGTCCCGAAACTCAATGCGCTTTGGACATTTGTATCGACTGAGCTGCTGCTGACACCAGTCCTGAATCGTCGCCTCATCCAGCAATGGGTCGCGACGCACCACAAATAGTTTCACAAGCTCTCCGGAATCGGTGCTCGGAAATCCGACAGCCGCACACTCGAGCACGCCAGGTATCTCACTCACAACGGCCTCAATCTCACTCGGATAGACGTTAAAGCCGGAAACAACAATCAGATCTTTTTTTCTATCAACGATATAAAGATAACCACGCGCATCCAAATGCCCGATATCCCCCGTTCGTAAAAACCCGCTCTCCGTCATCACCGCTGCCGTCTCAGGTTCTGCCTGCCAGTAGCCCCGCATCACTTGAGGGCCGCGTACCGCCACCTCTCCGTCTTGACCATCTTCGATATGACCGCCTTGTGGGTCAAGAATACAAATTTCCGTTGAAGGCAATGGCAAACCCACGCTGCCCGAATACTGTGTCGCATTAGTCGGATTAGCCGTCACCACAGGTGAGGTTTCAGACAAACCATAGCCCTCGATAAGCGGCCGCCCGGTCAACTGCACCCAACGCTCAGCGACCGTTCGCTGAATCGCCATCCCGCCACCAAAGGCCAGACGCAAACGGCTGAAATCGAGTTTGGAAAAGGCCTCATCATGCGCAAGTGCGTTGAACAAGGTGTTAACGCCAGGGAAAATATGCGGCGGATCCTCCCTCCAAGCATGCACCAGAGAAGCGCGATCCCGTGGATTGATCACTAGAACGCTTTTCATGCCTGCGTGCATCGCATAGAAGCCGCATACGGTCATGGCGAACACATGATAAAGCGGCAGCGCTGTCAACATAGTCAGCGGCTTGTCCAACAGATCATGCAATGCGGGCCGCGCCACCGCCTCGACTTGCAGCACATTCGCCACCAGATTGCCATGGGTCAACATCGCCCCCTTAGGTTGACCAGTTGTGCCACCCGTGTATTGCAATGCCGCGAGATCCTCCAAACCAATTTCGGGTGCGGTCCATTGAAAAGCGCGTCCACGCTGAAGCGCTGCATCCCAAGACCACGCGCCGACCAGCGGCTTTTCAGGACCCAGTTTTTTAATGTATCGCGCTCCTAGATTGATCACCATGCCCTTGATACGACCCAGCATGGCACCAGGAGGCACCACCACACGATGCTGCAACACGGGACAGTCGGTCACTTGCTCTAAAGTTCGCGCAACACTTTCAAGCACCACAATAGTGCTTGCGCCGCTATCGTTGAGCTGAATCGAGAGCTCTCGCGCCGTACAAAGCGGATTGATATTGACAATCACATGCCCGGCTCGCAACGTGCCAAGCATCGTCACCAGATAGGGCAAGACATTAGGCATCATCAAGGCGATGCGCGAACCACGTGGCAGGTCTAAAGAATGCAGCCACCCGGCAAACGCTTGCGCTTCGCGATCGAGCTGCTCAAAGGTTAGGGACACACCAAAAGAGCGCGCGGCAATGCGGGGCGCATACGTCCTGCATGCGCGATCGAGCAAGTCGACCAGCGAACGATAGCCTTCTAACGATACATGCGCGGGCACCCCTTCTGGGTAGTGCTTGATCCAAGGATATTGCATATTGAAGTCAATTGTCAGGGTTATGCTGTATTGGCAACTAATAAAAACGATAATACCGTTAGTCATACTCTTTTAAAGTGATTTGCATGAAAGTTCTAGAGCCCTTCCTCGATTGGCAGTCCGAAATTCAAGCAATTCGACGTGACCTGCATGCGCATCCAGAGCTTTGCTACGAAGAGCAGCGCACGGCAGATGTTGTCGCGCAGGCCTTGCAAAAATGGGGGATCCCCGTTCATCGAGGACTAGGTGGCACAGGTGTTGTCGGGATCATCACGGGGCGCACGCCCGGGTCTGTCGCCATTGGCTTACGCGCAGATTTAGATGCGCTCCCAATGCAAGAGCTCAACACCTTTGCCCACGCAAGCCAGCACCCCGGGAAAATGCATGGCTGCGGTCATGATGGACATACGGCGATGCTGCTGAGTGCCGCACGCTATCTCGCGCAACACAAAAATTTCGATGGTACGGTTTACGTCATTTTCCAACCCGCCGAAGAAGGTGGCGCAGGCGCTAAGCGCATGATGGACGATGGCCTCTTCGAAAAATTCCCCATGCAGGCTGTCTTTGGTATGCACAACTGGCCTGGTTTGCCCGTTGGCCACTTCGGACTGACTGCAGGTCCAATTATGGCGTCGAGCAATCAGTTTCGCATCACGGTTCGGGGTAAAGGCGCACATGGCGGGATGCCGCATCTTGGTGTCGATCCGGTGATGACAGCCGTTCATATCGCCCAAGCGCTACAAAGTATCGTGACACGCAATCGCCACCCGCTCGAGGCTGCGGTCTTGAGCATCACCCAGATTCACACAGGGAGCGCGGACAACGTGATCCCCACCGATGCTGAGATGCGCGGAACGGTCAGGACCTTTACTGTCGAAACTCTGGACATGATCGAGCAGCGTATGCGCGAAGTCATCCAACATTCTGCAGCCGCGATGGGTGCCGAAGCCGACTTTTCCTTTATTCGCAAATACCCGCCCACCATCAATCACCCTGGCGAATCTGCCTTTTGTGCAAACGTCATGCGTGAAATCGTGGGTACTGAGCAGGTCGACGAGCACGTCACACCCACCATGGGCGCCGAAGACTTCGCCTTTATGCTGCAGGAAGTGCCTGGCTGCTATGTCTGGATCGGCAATGGCACGGGCGATCACCGTGATGCCGGCCATGGACTGGGGCCCTGCATGTTGCACAACGGCTCCTACGACTTTAACGATGAACTATTGCCACTCGGTGCCACCTACTGGGTCAAGCTCGCTGAAAACTGGTTTAAACGATCGGATCGCTAAGTCCTGCTGGCTGCAACACCCTCAGCGAAACGATCTCTTGGATTGAGTCTGCGTATCGGGTTAGTATCTCGGTCACTTTCAATCAGTTGACCGGATAGGTATGTCTAACCCCGTTATCACAAGCGTTTCCCCCTGGCGCGACAGAATCAATGGCGTACTTTTTGTCGGCCTACTCGCGGCAGCCGTCGTTCAATTGGCCGGGATCCCTGCGATCAAAATGCTGGGGTTTAGCCCGCTTGTCGTGGGAATTGTCTGTGGCATGCTTTACGGTAACTTCTTAAGGGGCACGATGCCTGCGGAATGGGGCGTGGGCGTTCACTTCGCTGCCAGACGTATCTTGCGGGTTGCCGTTGCTTTTTACGGACTCAACGTCAGCATCCAACAAATCATTGAAGTCGGTCTACCTGGCCTGGTGGTCTCCGTCGGGATTGTGCTTGGCGTATTAGTGCTCGGTACGCTAATCGGTACCAAGGTACTCAAACTCGACCGCGATACTGCAATGCTGACCTCTGCGGGCAGCGCAGTCTGCGGTGCGGCTGCCGTACTTGCCTTCGAGTCCACACTCAAAGCAGCACCGCACAAAGCCGCAGTCGCCGTCGCAACTGTTGTTTTGTTCGGCACAATCTCCATGTTCCTCTACCCGATTCTCTATCAAGCGGGCTGGATCGACATGGATCCGCGTGCCTTTGGTATTTTCCTGGGCGGCTCAGTGCATGAGGTCGCCCAAGTCGTCGCATCAGCCAGCAACATAGATGCCGCCACCACCGAAGTCGCCACAATCGTCAAAATGACCCGTGTGGCCTTACTCGTCCCAGTCCTGATTATTTTAGGCATCTGGCTGCAGCGTGCTGCGATTGCGCAAGCCAAAGAGGGTGCACCACGTCCCAAACTGCCTATTCCATGGTTTGCCATCGGCTTTTTAGTGCTGGCGCTCATCAACTCCGCAAACATCATCCCGGATAACGTCTTGCACACGCTGCGGGCTCTAGATATTTTTGCACTCACAATGGCCATGACGGCGCTTGGCATCGAAACACGGTTCACACAAATCCGCCAAGCAGGGCCAAGGGTAGTTGGATTGGGCGTCATACTGTTTATACTGCTTTCATTCGGTGGCTACGCGCTCGTGAAGCTCGTCACCTGATTCAACATGGTATATCGACATGACTCCACCTCCTGCCGAGTCCGCAGCAACCATCAGACGCCTTGACCCAGAGGACGCTCAGCAGGCGCTCGCCAAGGTCCAGGAGCTGCTGCACCGACACGAGCTAGTCGAAAATCTCGTGCACAAGCAAGAAGAAGGCGACCAGCGTGCAGAGCTGGTCGAAAGTCTGCTGCAACGCCAGCATGAAGCCGAGCTCGCAGCCTTTGTTAACGATCTGCACCCCGCTGATATTGCCTTTATCCTCGGCTCAGTGCCGAACTTAGAACGTCAGATGATCTGGCGTCTCGTGAGTGCTGTGCATGATGCCGATGTGCTGCTAGAGGTCGATGATTGGGTGCGTGAGTCTCTGATTGAGGCCATGGATCGTCAGGATCTGGTTGCCGCGACCGGCAGCATGGATGCCGATGAGCTGGCCGATCTCGCACCCGACCTTCCCCCCGATGTTGTTGCCGAGGTTCAAAAAGGGCTCACAGTCGAAGAGCGCGCTAGGCTGATCGAAGCCATGGGCTACCCTGACGACAGCGTCGGCGGCATCATGGACTTCGAAATGGTGCGCGTGCGTGAGGACGTCTCGCTAGAGGTCGTGCTGCGCTACCTGAGACGGCTACCCGAGCTACCCGACCACACCGACCAGATTTTTGTGGTCAATCGTCAAGACAAGCTACTCGGTAGCCTCAGCCTCTCGTCATTGCTTGTCAACGAGCCAGAGGCGCAGGTGAGCGAAGTCATGAGCACCGAGTACTTGTCGCTGAGTCCACTGGACTCGGATGCCGATGCCGCAGGTGCATTTGAGCGTTATGACTTGGTCTCTGCACCTGTCGTTGATGACCTCGGTCGTCTGATTGGCCGAGTCACGATCGCCGAAGTCGTGGATGTGATTCGCGAAGACTCTGACGAGCAAGCTTTGTCTCGCGCAGGTATGCAAGACGAAGACATCTTTTCCCCTGTTGTGCGAGCGCTGCGCAACCGGGCGCCTTGGTTGTTACTCAACTTGGGTACCGCTGCCACCGCCTCTTTTATCGCCTCACGTTTTGAGGACACCGTGAGCACAATCGTTGTGCTGGCTTTTCTGATGTCCATCGTTGCAGGGATAGGCGGCAACTCTGGCAATCAAACCATGACGCTGATTATCCGAGCACTGGCAGTTGGCAGAATTACGGACAAGAACGTCTGGCAACTCTTTCAGCGCGAGTTACTCGTCACATTCCTGGTTGGTTTAGCGGGCAGTGCGATCGCAGCCGTATTTGCCTGGGCCATTTCAAGCTCAATCGCTATTGCGCTCGTCATGATGGCCGCCATGGTCTGCAATATGCTGGTCGGTGCCATGATGGGCGTGCTAGTCCCCGTCGTACGCAACCATTTTGGCAAAGACCCTGCCATGGGATCCTCGGTCCTATTGACCTTTGCCACAGATTCACTCGGTTTTTTTATCTTCCTAGGTCTAGCAACAATCTTTTTACTTTAAATAAAAGATCCGTTAATTGATCTCGTGCGCCAACGCCACCATACGATTGACATGGGTACTGATGCGCGCGGAGTCAATGCCATAGACATGAATCGACACAGCAGTTTGTTCACGCTCATTGCTGAGTCGATGAATAAAATCCATGCCAGCATGCCCACAAACGCTCTGTCCTGCCACGCGAGGAACACGGTTAAACAAATAGGCCTGATTGGCGGTGCGATCCCACTCAAAATGACTTTCGGTTAACTCTCCGCTCAGCACGCGATAGGCACACCACGTGTAGTGTGCATGCACAGGGCTCCCTTGCTTAGGATCCCACCGCAGCGCCACCACAGTGAACATCCCTGACGGATCCGCATGCAAGATATGGCGGGTGTAGCTTTGCATGGAGTGCGGCATAGAGAGGATCTGCGCCACTAAGCGATCACTCGAGGTCTGATCAAACGCCTCATTCAACGCCTGCCGCACACGATATGGCACCAAGTCGGCCTCAGCCATGCAGGCTTGTGCGATGTTCTCAGACAGCCTCGGAACCATGCGCTTGAGTAAAGACTCGGGCCTGTCCTCCGAAGAGCCACTCGGGATGCTGGACAAAGTCTGAATGGAAGACGCTATTTGCATGACAGATCGCCATCTAAATGTGATAGATCATGATAGAGGTGCTGTGAGAGAAATTATTTGCTATTTATCTTATAAATATGTAAATATTAGAAATAATTTCTACAAATTGTTTCTAAATAGAAAAAATATGCGCCTTGATAAAAAAGATCGCGAAATCCTCAGGCTGATGCAAGAGGACGCCAGCCTCTCACTCGCTGAGCTCGCCAACGCAGTGAGCCTCACGCCGACGCCCTGTTGGCGACGTATTCAAAAGCTTCAGGACGAAGGGGTCATCAAAAAACAAGTCGCAATCTGTGATGCGCGCAAACTCAACCTTGGACTCACCACATTCGTGACGATCCGGACCAGTCAGCACAATGAAGCGTGGATGAAACGCTTTGTCGACGGCGCGACGAGCATCCCAGAGATTGTAGAAATCTATCGATTGAGTGGTGATGCGGACTATTTACTGAAAATCGTCGTACCAGATATTGACCGCTACGATAGCGTTTACAAACGACTGATCAAGTCAGTCGAGCTGTTGGATGTCAGCTCAGCGTTTGCCATGGAAACCATCAAGTGCACGACTGCACTGCCGTTAGACTACGCGCAGTAAAAATTTCTGGCGCTAAGGCAGGTTTTTTTGAGCGAGTTCTTCCTTAGAAATTTCTTTCTGAGATAACTCTTCGGGGATTTCTGACACCCAAGCTTGGGCGAGTGTGTAGGTGACGGCTAACGCGACAGGACCCACAAAAATTCCAATGAGCCCAAAGCTAAGCAACCCTCCAATCACGCCAACAAAAATCAAAAGAATTGGCAAATCGGCGCCTCGACGTATCAACATTGGGCGCACAAAATTATCCATCGTGCAAACAATGATGCTCCAGACGAGCAAGAAGGTCGCCCAGCCATGATCACCCTCCCAGTACATCCACGCGACCGCTGGAAACAACACTAGACTCGGCCCCGCTTGGGCAATACATAGCATCAGCATGAGCGCTGATAGCACCGCGGCAAAAGGCACCCCCGCGATCACAAGCCCTAAACCGCCCAGTCCTGTTTGCAAAATCGCCGTCACCCCCACGCCAAGTGCAACAGCACGAATCGCCTGTCCGGCAAGAATGATAGAGCCTTCGCCACGCGCACCCGCCAAACGCAGCCCCACTCGACGCACCATCAGCGCCGCATGCTCGCCTGAACTGTAAAAAATTGCCGCGATGAGCACTACAAGGAAGAACTGCAACAGCATCCCACCCAACCCACCGAACTGCCCGAGCATCCACTTGCCAGCCGAGCTTGCATAAGGCGTCATGTATTCGAGAAAGCTGTTCATACCACCCGAACTCAGCTTTTGCCAAAAGGCTGAAATCTTATCTCCTACTGCTGGTATGCGAGCGACCCAGTCCGGAGGCGCAGGGATGCCTTTGCTCGCCAAACCCTGCCCAAAGGTCATCAAATCATGCGAACGCTCAGCAATCGTGCTGATTGCCCACCAGAGTGGCATGACCAGCAGCAGTAGCATGCCTAGCGTCATGACCAACACTGCAGGGCTTCGTCGTCCACCAAAGGCACGCTCAAGGCCCTTAAGCCAGGGCCATGTCGCCACCACAATCATCGTGGCCCAGACCGTCGCAGCGAGGAAAGGCTTAAGCACCCAAAAGCAGAGTGCGATCAGACCCACCACAAGAATCGCTGCCAGAATGTTGCGTGTCAGATCATGTTGCATCATTGCTCACCCTGGCGTTAGACGATGACCTTCGAAATCAAGTTAACAGACCGTGGCACTGCTTATACTTTTTCCCACTGCCGCAAGGACACGGATCATTACGACCCACCTTGGGCCCGACATGACGCAACGTACCGGGATGCGGCTCCGCAACGGATTGATTACTTCGTGGCGGTGCCTCAGTCGCGGCCTCTTCGTAGTCGGTGTGCTGATACTGGACGTTTTGCATTTGCAAGGCACGAGTGGCCTCTTGCTCTGCTTGCTCGATTTCTTCTTGCGTCTGAATACGCACCGTCATCAGTACGCGAACAACATCATCACGAACACGGTCCAACATATTCGAAAACAACTCGAACGCTTCACGCTTGTATTCCTGCTTGGGGTTCTTTTGGGCGTAACCACGCAAATGAATACCCTGACGCAAATGGTCAAGTGCCGACAAATGCTCACGCCACTGCGTATCGATCACTTGCAACATGATCGAACGCTCAAAGCCCGCCCACGACTCTGTGCCCACTGCATCGGCCTTGTGCTGATAAGACGCTTGCGCAGCCTCAAGAACCTTTTCAAGAATGTCTTCCTCGGACACGCTCTTCGTGTCACGCACGAAGTCGGCCAAAGGCAATATGATCTGCCAGTCAGCTTCTAACGCCATTTGCAATGCGTCAACTTCCCACTGCTCCTCAACCGAGCCTGGCGGTACATGTCTGGCAACAAGGTCAGTAAAGGTGCCAGTACGCAAGTTGTCGATCGTCCCTGCGATGGACTGCGACTCAAGCACGTCGTTGCGCTGTGCATACAGAACCTTGCGCTGATCATTGGATACGTCGTCGTACTCAAGCAGTTGCTTGCGTACATCAAAGTTACGGCCCTCTACCTTGCGTTGCGCGGTTTCAATCGAACGCGACACCATACCTGCTTCAATCGGCTCACCCTCTGGCAGCTTGAGTCGATCCATGATCGCACGCACACGATCGCCGGCAAAAATGCGCATCAGCGGATCTTCGAGCGACAAATAAAATCTTGACGAACCTGGATCACCCTGACGACCCGCACGGCCGCGCAACTGGTTATCGATCCGACGCGACTCATGTCGCTCCGTACCGATAATACGTAAGCCGCCAGCGGCTTTCACCTGTTCGTTCAAGGGCAACCACGCATCGCGAATGGCCTGAATCTGCGCCGTCTTGTCTGCCTCACTCAGCGCTTCATTGTGGCGCACATCTTCGATGAGTTTTTCAAAGCTACCACCCAACACGATGTCGGTACCGCGACCCGCCATGTTGGTCGCAATCGTGATGTTGCCTGGCTTACCCGCCTGCGCCACGATTTCCGCTTCACGCGCGTGCTGTTTCGCGTTGAGCACTTCGTGTCGCAGACCTGCTTGCGTCAGTAAGCCCGATAACAATTCGGAGTTTTCGATACTGGTGGTACCGACCAAGACGGGTTGTCCGCGTTCCTGGCAATCTCTAATATCCGCCAAAATCGCATTGAACTTTTCAGCAGCTGTTTTAAAAATCTGGTCGTTTTGATCTGCACGCACCATTGGACGGTTAGTCGGTACGATGACCGTCTCTAGTCCGTAAATCTCCTGGAACTCGTACGCTTCAGTATCCGCTGTGCCGGTCATGCCGCAAAGCTTTTCATACATTCTGAAATAGTTTTGAAACGTAATCGACGCCATGGTCTGATTTTCGTTCTGAATCGTCACACCTTCTTTGGCCTCGACCGCCTGATGCAAGCCATCGGACCAGCGGCGTCCAGACATCAGGCGCCCTGTGAACTCATCCACAATCACAACCTCACCTTCCTGCACCACGTAATGCTGGTCACGATGAAACAAGTTGTGCGCACGCAGTGCAGCCATCAAGTGGTGCATGAGCGTGATATTGCGGGCCTCGTACAAAGACTGACCCGTCGGCAACAAGCCGAGTTCAGACAGAACCTCTTCGGCGCGCTCATGACCCGACTCGGAGAGATACACCTGGTGATTTTTTTCATCGACCCAGTAATGTCCTTCGGGCTCTGGCTCTTGCGGCTTAGGCTCAGCCGCCATGCGTGTGAGCATGGCGGGCACAACGTTGACACGCACGTACATCTCGGTATGGTCTTCGGCCTGACCAGAGATGATCAATGGCGTACGTGCTTCGTCGATCAGAATCGAATCAACCTCATCCACGATTGCGAAAACAAGCGAGCGTTGACGACGATCTTCGGCGCGGTGCTCCATATTGTCACGTAGATAATCAAAACCAAATTCGTTGTTCGTGCCATAGGTGATGTCGGCGCGATAGGCTGAGATTTTTTCTTCGTTACTCTGCTGAGGCACGACAACCCCGACCGAGAGGCCGAGGAAATTATATAGACGACCCATCCAGCCAGCATCGCGTCGAGCCAAGTAGTCGTTCACCGTCACGACGTGTACGCCACGGCCGGTCAGCGCGTTCAGGTAAACCGGCAACGTTGCCATCAGCGTTTTACCTTCGCCCGTACGCATCTCGGCAATCTTGCCACTATGCAGCACCATGCCACCAATCATCTGAACGTCAAAGTGCCGCATGCCGAACACTCTGACACCGGCTTCGCGAACGACTGCGAATGCTTCGGGCAACAGAGCGTCCAGTTTAGTGCCGGACTTGAGTCGCTCTCTAAAGCCATCGGTCTTGGCGCGAAGCTCGTCATCGGACAGCGCCTGCATCTGTGGCTCGAGTGCGTTAATTTGTTCGACCTGTCGCCTCAATTGCTTGAGAGTGCGATCGTTACGGCTACCGAAGATTTTTTTAAGCAAAGAAAGCATGCGAATAGGACCCGTACGGACTCGCGCGAGATGCACGAGGCTGACTAAAAAATTGTTAGGGCATGTTCTGCCGAATTAACTGTCGAGTTTAACGCACGCGTGGCTGCCATGTCATCGAGGATGACCCTGTGATCGGGCGCGCTGAGGCGATAGGCGTTGTCATCGGCTGTCCGGCTAAAAATGCTCGTGGATCTAGGGGCTTATCATCCTGGCGCACTTCAAAGTGCAAGTGTGGACCGGTAGAGAGGCCTGTTGAGCCAACGCGCGCGATTAATTGGCCTCGCGTCACCACCTCCCCCTCCTTGACCAATATCGTCTTGGCATGCGCATAACGCGTCATCAGTCCCCCGCCATGATCGACCTCGACCATGTTTCCATAGCCTCGATGGACTGCCACCGTGCGCACGATCCCTCCGGCCGCAGACCGTATCGGTGTCCCATGTGGGGCGCTAAAATCCAACCCCTCGTGCATACTCAATTGACCGTTAAATGGATTGCGCCGCCAGCCATACGAAGAGCTGAGGTAGGGATAAGACTCGATTGGCATCGCAGTGGGCAGACGCGCAACGTTTGCAGCCTGCTGCGTCACAGCCAGATCCAAGAGCGATAAATACTCCCCCTGCCTCGATAAACTTTTCTGGACCCATTTAATTTCCTGCTCCAGCTGTGAGAAAGGCGGCGCCTTAGTCTCCGAGGCAGGCACCCACAGATCATCCAGTACCACTGTGGCCTCGGGCGGATCAGGAACAATTGTGACGTCATTGTCGGGCAAGCCCGCCACCTTTGCGACGCGCTGACCCAACCCATCGAGGCGCGCAACAGTCGCCTGCAACTCTCCAACTTTGGTTGCCAACAACCTCATCGCCTGCGCATCCGAAATACCCGAGGAGAGCCGAACCGAATCCATGACTTCTGATGGCCTGACTGACGCCTGAGTTGTGTTCCAAACTAGCCGCTGCAGAGCAGCACCGGCGACCAAAGCCCCGACTAGCAAAAGCCCGACAATCAGAATCAATCTGCTGACACTGACTGAAATGGGCGCATACTGCCCCTGCCGAGAAGGCATAATGACTAACTTCATTTAACAATTCCTTTCCTGATGGCCGCCCCCCCACCACGACGAACTCGCAGCACGTCCAAAACTGGCAGCACCCATTTGATCGGGTGGTTGGGTCACGACTCGCAGTCAGCCAACGTTTTGGCCACCGCTCAAATGCACCTCAAACTCCGCAGCGCGGTGGTCCAGAGACTACCAATCAGCATGCGTAATGCGTTTGAAGTCGTAAAAATTGAAAATCACGTTTTAACACTCATGGTTTCGAGTGCTGCGTTCGCCGCAAAGTTCCGACAACTAGCCCCTACTGTCACTGCGGGCTTAAAAGCAACGGGGTGGAACTTTAGCGAAATCAAGCTTAAAGTCCAAGGAGGCCTGGGGCTCCCTGAGGTCGCAAAGCCCCTTCGTGAAGCCCGCACACTAGACCAAGAAGATCTAAAGGCTTTTGATGACCTGAGCAAACAACTTCGCCCCGGTCCGCTGGCCGATGCAGTCTCAAAACTGCTCAGGCATCACCGAGACGATGTCAAGCCAGCTTCCACTCCTGCCGAAACGCCGCTGGCGCCTCAGACTGAGAAGCATAAGTAACAATTTCCCATGCATCCGGCTGCGCCAGGAGTTTCAAGGCGAGTTGGTTGTTGAGTGCATGTCCGGACTTGCATGCGACATAGCGCGCCACCAATGGCTTACCAATTAAATACAAATCACCCACCGCATCCAGAATTTTGTGCTTGACGAACTCATCGTCATAACGCAAGCCATCGGTATTGAGTACGCGATACTCATCCATCACGATCGCGTTATCCAGACTCCCGCCACGCGCAAGCCCCATCGATCTGAGCGTTTCAACTTCGTTCACAAAACCAAATGTCCTCGCACGAGCGATTTCTTTGACATAGGACTGTGTCGCAAAGTCGATTTCTGCAAAGTTTGCGGTTGAATTAATCGCGGGATGTCGGAAGTCGATTGAAAATGCGAGAGCAAACCCATCATGGGGCTCAAGTCTCGCCCATTTCGCCTGGTCACCTTCGCCCTCAATCACCTCAACAGGCTTGAGCACACGCAAAAACTTTTTGGCAGCAGATTGCTCCTCAATCCCCGCTGAACGCAGGAGATAGATGAAAGTGGCTGCACTGCCATCCATAATCGGCACTTCTTCAGCCGTCAAATCGACATGCAAATTATCAATACCAAGTCCTGCTAGCGCAGACATCAGATGCTCAACCGTGGAGACACGCCCAGCGCCCTCGCCAAGCACGGAGGCCATACGAGTATCTCTAACCATCGCGGCTTGTGCAGGGATGTCCACTACCTCGGGCAGATCGACACGATGAAACACGATACCTGTGTCGGGCGCGGCCGGACGCAAGGTCAACTGGACCCGACGACCTGAATGCAGGCCGACACCGGTTGTCTTGACAAGGTTTTTAATTGTGCGTTGGCGAAACATATATGAGGGCTAATTCCTTGAAAACTGGAACTATTGTAACGTTTTTGGTCATCGCTGCGGTGCATTGTAGAGACGACAACGCACCTGGGTGGGGAGACCCAGGTGCGAAGCCAAAAGCCTGATCACTCAGGCTCCGGCAAAGGGAGTCAGGCAGTGCCCTCAGCAGACGGTCTACTCGCCTGCTTGGACAAGGCTATCCAGCCTCTTTTGTGCCAATCAGTCAGCCTGACGACGCAAAAATGCAGGAATGTCGTAGTGCTCCATCCCTGCAGTTTCCAGTGCGCGAACCTGCGCGGTCGCTTGTGTGCGTGGATTACGCAACACAGACGGCACACCCAAATCCTGACCGTTGCCCACGGGCATGTTGTCAGTCCCTGTACGTTGCAACTCCATCGGCTCAGGAACAATCATTGGACGACTTTGCGCACGACCCAGTCCGGTTGCCACAACAGTCACACGCAGATTGTCACCCATCGAATCATCATAAGCCGTCCCGAAAATGACGGTTGCCTCAGGCGCTGCAAAACCACTGATGTGATCCATGATGGCGCGCGTCTCTTTCATTTTGAGCGAGCTGCTTGCTGTGATGTTGACCAACACACCACGCGCACCGTTCAGATTAACGCCCTCGAGCAGCGGACAAGCAACGGCCTGTTCTGCTGCAATTTTTGCACGGTCCGGGCCTGCAGCCATCGCCGTACCGAGCATCGCCTGACCTTGCTCACCCATAATGGTCTTGACGTCTTCAAAGTCGACGTTCACGTTACCCTCAACGTTAATGATCTCTGCGATACCTGCACACGCATTGTGCAACACATCATCAGCGGCCTTAAAACAATCGGCCTGGGTGGCATCTTCGTCCATCAACTCATAAAGATTTTCATTCAGCACGACAATCAGTGAGTGCACATACTTTGACAACTCATTGATTCCGTCTTCCGACATCTTCATGCGCTTAGCGCCTTCGAAAGAGAAAGGCTTCGTGACGACACCTACCGTCAAAATACCCAACTCTTTAGCCACCTCAGCCACCACTGGACCTGCGCCCGTTCCAGTTCCACCACCCATACCGGCCGTGATGAACACCATGTTGGCACCACTTAACGAGGCACGAATTTCTTCGCGTGCGAGCTCTGCGGCTGCGCGGCCTTGATCTGGCTTGGCACCTGCACCCAAGCCTGATCGACCCAGACGGATCTGCACAGGCGCATTTGTCGCGGCCAATGCCTGAGCATCGGTATTGCAGCAAATGAAATCCACGCCCTGCACACCAGAACGAATCATGTGCGAGACAGCATTGCCGCCCGCGCCACCGACACCGACCACTTTGATCACTGTGCCTTTATTTGCGTTATCTAACATTTCAAACATCATGATTGACTCCCTCAAGTCTTAAACAACAAACGTTTCTAAAGTTTCCCCACACTACCTTTTTAGAAATCGTTTCAAACTCGACGCCGACGGTGTCCGCACCGGGCTTGAAACGTCTCCTCCTCAAGCCGACTCTTCTATTGATTGAGTCGACTTGTTTGGCACCTACCGATGCCAATTCATTGCATAAACCACTCTTTCATGCGCGCAAGAATCGCCTTAAAACTTCCCGACTGCTGCGTGAACTTTCTGCCACGCAGACGTTGCATACGCGCCTCACCCAACAGTCCCATGACTGTTGAAAAACGCGGGCTACGCATCACGTCAGCCAAACTACCGTTGTAATCAGGCACGGCCACTCGCACTGGCTTTAAGAACACATCTTCTGCCAACTCAACCATGCCAGGCATCATTGAGCTTCCGCCTGTCAGGACGATGCCAGAGGACAACAAATCCTCGTAACCAGACTCCCGAATCACCTGCTGGACCAAACCAAAAAGTTCCTCAACGCGCGGCTCTATGACCGCACCTAGTGCCTGTCTTTTTACTTGGCGCGGACCGCGATCTCCCAGACCCGGCACCTCAACAGCTTCGTCCGGGCTGGCCAGCACCTGTTTGGCGACACCAAACCGCAACTTGATGTCTTCTGCATCCGGCGTTGGCGTGCGCAGCATGGCGGCGATGTCGCTCGTGATTTGGTCTCCCGCGATCGGCAACACAGCAGTGTGACGAATCGCCCCGCCGGTATAGATCGCAACATCCGTCGTACCACCACCAATATCAACGAGCACAACACCCAGCTCTTTTTCATCTGCAGTCAAGCACGCAAGGCTTGAGGCCAGCGGCTGCAAAATTAGATCCTGCACTTCCAGTCCGCAGCGACGCACGCACTTCACAATATTCTGCGCTGCGCTCACAGCGCCAGTCACAATGTGCACCTTGACCTCGAGGCGCAATCCACTCATCCCGATTGGCTCACGGATGTCTTCTTGGCCGTCAACGATAAACTCTTGGGTCAGTACGTGTAAGACTTGCTGATCGGTCGGAATATTGACGGCTTTTGCCGTCTCAATCACGCGTGCGACATCTGTCGCGGTGACTTCCTTGTCTTTTACCGCAACCATGCCACTAGAGTTAAAGCTTCGAATGTGGCTACCAGCAATCCCCGTGTAAACATCACGAATCTTGCAGTCCGCCATGAGCTCAGCCTCTTCAAGCGCACGCTGAATGGAGTTCACGGTCGTCTCAATATTGACCACAACGCCCTTGCGCATCCCCTTGGACTCGTGCTGGCCAAGTCCTAGTACTTCAAAACGCCCCTCGGGCAATATTTCGGCGACCACAGCAACCACTTTACTGGTGCCGATATCGAGGGCGACGATCAGATCCTTGATGTCACGGGTCATGGCGTTATCGTTTCTTTTTGAGTTGAGGGTTTTCGGGCAAGGCTGCAAGTGTTAATGCAAAACCATTGGGATAGCGTAAATCGGCATGTGTAATCTCGCGGTTTCCAATTTTCTGAGTCGCAAGAGGTAATGCTTGAACAAAGCGTTGGATGCGGGCAGCAAACGGCAGAGCCCCCAAAATCCCGCCCTGCGGGTCTGCAGCTTCTGCGCCTGGATCGCGTCCAAGCGCCAACGTCATGCCATTGGATAAAGTGACCTGCCAGGCAAGTCGATCGCTCAGTGAGAGTTTGCGTACGGTAACGTCGAGGGGCGCAAACCAGCGCTCGAGTTCGGCATATCGATTGACGACCAGACCCTCTTTGCCGTCCGGACCCTCGAACTGAGGCAATGCAACGTCGTCGTCCAACTCGCCTTGGTTGGCCGTAAACACCTGCCCCCAAGTATTGATCATCTGACTGTCGTTCCAAAGCGCAAGAGGCTGCTGCTCTTCGATGGTCACTCTGACCGCATTGGGCCATATCCTTCGCACCGAAGCCGACCGTACCCAAGGTGCTTCCTCGAACACATTCTTGGCTTCCTCTAGACTGATCGTAAAGAAGTTGCCCGTCAAATTCCCAGCAATTGCATTTTGAATACTTGCGGGCGTCACATAGCGCAACGTTGTATTGGGTGCAGGTTCGATTTCGATGGCTTGCAAATCGAACAGTGGACGTTGAATCAGCCAATAGATCCCCCCGGCCAACATGGCCAGCACTGCCAGCACCGCAAGGGTGTTGGCAAGTCGGTTGATCGTACGTGCTTCGTTCCACACAAGTCGCTCCGCTTATTTTTGATTGTGACCAGTACGGCCAATTTTGCAACGCGCATCGTTCAATATATGCATACACAACGCCGGATAGTCCATGCCCGCAGCCTTGGCAGCCATGGGCACCAAGGAGTGTCCGGTCATGCCAGGAGAGGTATTCATTTCAATCAGCCAAGGGCGCTCTTGCGCATCAAGGATGACATCCGCACGTCCCCAACCTTCACAATCTAAAGCGCGATATGCCTTCACACAGAGGTCTGCAATCTCTATTGCAAGCTCGGGAGAAATAGGTGCTGGACACAAGTACTGCGTGTCGTCTGAAAAATATTTATGCTCGTAATCGTAGTTGCCATTGGGTGCCACAATCTCAATCAGAGGCAGCGCATATGCGCCTGCGCCACGCCCCAAAAGCGCAACGGTGAGTTCACGTCCGGTCATGAACTGCTCAGCGAGTACCACCTCGTCAAAACTAGCGGCGTGGCGATAACCCTCCAACAGTTTTGCAGACTCGCTGACCTTCATAATGCCGAGCGTTGAGCCTTCGTGCGGCGGTTTAAGCATGAGTGGCAAACCCAGCGCTTTCTCAGCCAGAATCACCTCATGCTCACTCTCAAGCGCCATATATCCAGGGGTCGGCAAACCGGCCTCTAGCCATATACGCTTAGTCATAATTTTGTCCATCGCCAGACTCGACGCCATCGGGCCACTACCGGTATACGGAATACCCAATAGTTCCAGCGCACCTTGCAACGTACCGTCCTCACCATACCGACCATGCAAAGCGATAAACACGCGCTCAAAGGCTTGTGCAGCTAGCTCTGCCAAGCTGCTCGCGCCTGTATCAAAAAGGTGTGCATCGACACCTTGGCTACAAAGTGCGGCATGCACCCCAGCGCCTGACATCAGCGAGACTTCGCGTTCTGCCGACCTGCCGCCGTAGAGCACACCCACCTTTCCGAATGCGAATTGACTCATGGGCTGACTCCTAGCTGCTCTGGAACTTTACTGATTGAGCCTGCACCCATCACGATCACGACATCATTGGGCTGGGCAAAGTTCATGATGGCGTTGGGCATATCAGCAACATCTTCAACAAAAACAGGCTCGACCTTGCCCGCGACGCGTACCCCTCGGGCTAAAGCACGCCCATCTGCCGCGACCAGTGCGGGCTCTCCAGCGGCATAGACCTCAGTCAATAACACGGCGTCTGCTGAGCTCAACACTTTGACGAAATCTTCAAAACAATCGCGTGTACGTGTGTAACGATGTGGTTGAAACGCCAAAACAATCCGACGTTCAGGCCAGGCACCTCTTGCCGCAGCGAGTGTTGCCGCCATCTCCACCGGATGATGTCCATAATCATCAATCACACTGAACGTGCCACCACTCTTTGCTTTGAAGTCACCCACTTGCGTAAAGCGACGCCCCACGCCACCAAAATCTGCCAACGCTTTAACAATCGCTGCATCTTCCACGCCAAGCTCGGTCGCCACTGAAATCGCAGCCAATGCATTCAATACATTATGAATACCGGGCAAATTCAATTCGATCGATAGCGTTGGCAACGCGCCATGGCGTGTCTGACGTGCCACATCGAACTGCATGCGTGTCCCGACTGCCCGCACGTTGGTTGCACGCACTAGCGCTTCACTATTGAGTCCATAGGTTGTCACAGGTCTTGAGACGAATGGCAAAATTTCGCGAACATTCGCATCATCGGAGCACACAATCGCACTGCCGTAAAAAGGCAGACGCTGGGTGAACTCTACGAAAGCGCTCTTGAGTCGCGCCACATCGTGACCATACGTATCCATATGATCGGCATCAATGTTCGTGATGATGGCCATCACGGGCAGAAGATTCAGGAACGAAGCGTCCGACTCATCTGCCTCAACAACAATAAAGTCCCCTTGGCCCAAGCCTGCATTTGCGCCAGCTGAGTTCAGTCGTCCGCCAATGACGAACGTCGGGTCAAGACCACCCGCAGCCAAGACGCTCGCCACTAAACTTGTCGTGGTCGTTTTTCCGTGGGTACCGGCGACTGCAATTCCACGCTTGAGTCGCATCAACTCTGCCAACATGACCGCGCGTGGCACCACGGGGATGCGCGCCTCGCGCGCGGCAATGACCTCAGGATTGTTATTTGCGACAGCTGTAGACGTCACAATAGC
>Ga0105050_10002704_pt1 | contig 25092 bp, 19 predicted proteins | sample FRY01_FD_78088 | JGI IMG/M metagenome (GOLD analysis project Ga0105050, IMG submission 78088) | Freshwater microbial communities from Lake Fryxell liftoff mats and glacier meltwater in Antarctica - FRY-01 | ecosystem: Environmental > Aquatic > Freshwater > Ice > Glacier meltwater ...
CCCCACCTGTTGCATTCACAGCAGGCAGTTTGTCGGCGCTTTGTATGTTGTAGATCGCACGGGCTTCTTCGATGCGCAGTACCGCCGATTGCAAGTCGCGGTTATTGTCGAGCGCGGCGGCGATGGTGGCCTGTAATGCAGGGCTTTGAAAAAATTCGCGCCAGCCTATGTCGGTGGCGGGCCGTGCGCTGGCAGTGGTGGCATTGTTAAATTGTGCCGGTACAGGCGCGGCGGGCTTTTTAAACGTGGGCACCAGCTGGCACGCGCCCAGCGTGGTGGCGGCTGCGGCTATAAACAGGAGCGACAGCGCCCGGGTGGATGCTGTTTTGCGTGTGAAATTCATTCTTTCGCCTCGTTGGGTGCCATGTGGGCGGCATAGAGTTTGCGCTGACGCTCGCTGCCTTTAAAGATGCTGCGCACGACTACGAAAAATACCGGCACAAAAAACACGGCGAGCACGGTGGCGGCGATCATGCCGCCCATGACGCCGGTGCCAATGGCGCGCTGGCTGGCTGAGCCCGCGCCCGTGGCCGTCACTAGCGGCAGCACGCCGAGGATAAAGGCCAGCGAGGTCATGATGATAGGGCGAAAGCGCAGTTTGACGGCCGCCAGTGTGGCCTCCACCAGGCTCATGCCTTGTGCTTGTAAGTCTTTGGCAAACTCGATAATCAAAATCGCATTTTTGGCAGACAGACCGATGATGGCAATCAGGCCGACTTTGAAATACACATCGTTGGGCATACCTCGTAGTGTCGTGAAGACGAGTGCGCCCAATACCCCCAGGGGCACGACGAGCAGCACGGCAACGGGAATGGTGGTGCTCTCATACAGGGCAGCGAGCACCAGAAACACCGCCAGCAGGGACAGCACAAACAAAGCCGTGGCGGCTGAGCCGGCGGCTTTTTCTTCAAACGACTGGCCTGCCCATTCGTAGCCTATGCCAGCGGGTAGCTGGGCGATCATGCGTTCGACTTCGGCAATGGCGTCACCAGAGGAAAAGCCGGGGCCGGCATCGCCTTGCAGTTTCATGGCGGGGTAGCCATTAAAACGCACCAGTTGCACTGGGCCTGTCACCCAGCGATTGGTGGCAAACGCGGAGAAGGGCACCATGTTGCCCCGGCTGCTGCGCGCGAAGAGTTTGTCTATGTCTTCTGGCATTAAGCGCTTGGTCGGGTCGGCTTGCATGATGACGCGCTGCTGACGTCCCTGATTAGGAAAATCATTGACGTAAGTCGAACCAAAGGTCGCCGCCAATGTGGCATTGACCTCGCTTAACGGCACGCCCAGTGCGCTGGCTTTGTCGCGGTCTATCTCTAGCTGCAGTTGGGGCGAGTCTTCCATGCCCTCAGGGCGCGCGCCTTTGATGATGTCGCTTTTCGAGAGCATGCCCAAAAGCTGGTTGCGGGACTGGAGCAAGACGTCATGGCCCAGGCCCGCACGGTCTTGCAAGCGCAGGGAAAAACCGGTGGCGTTGCCAAGCTCGCGAATGGCCGGCGGATTGACGGTAAAGACGATGGCGTCGCGGATGGTCGACAAGGCACCCAGCGCTTTGGTGGCGATGCCTTGTGAGCTGGTCTCCGGTGTTTTACGCTCGTCCCAGTCTTTGAGCGGCACAAATAAAAGGCCGGCGTTCTGGCCGCTGCCGGCAAAACTAAAGCCGCTGACGGCTACGACGCGTTCGACCCCTGGCTGCTTGAGAAAGTATTGTTCAGCTTGTTCCATCACAGCGATGGTGCGGCCGGTGCTCGCGCCAGGCGGCAGCTGTACATTGGAGAGCAGGTAGCCCTGGTCTTCAGCTGGCAAAAATGAGGTGGGCATGCGCTGCGCCATCCACACTACGCACAAGATGATGACGCCGTAGATTGCCATGTAGCGACCGGTGGTCTTGAGCATTTTGGTCACGCCACTTTGATAGCCGTTGGCCGTGCGCTTGAAGACCCGGTTAAAGGCACCGAAAAAGCCTTTTTTCTCATGGTGACCAGGCGGGATGGGCTTGAGAATCGTGGCGCACAGTGCTGGTGTGAGTGTCAGGGCCATGAGCGCGGAGAAACCCATTGCAGAGACCATCGCGAGCGAAAACTGGCGATAAATAGCGCCAACTGAGCCGGTGAAAAACGCCATCGGAACAAACACGGCAATCAGCACCAGGGTAATCCCGATGATGGCGCCGGTGATCTGGCCCATGGCCTTGATGGTGGCTTCGCGTGGCGGCAAGCCTTCTTCGCTCATAATGCGTTCGACGTTTTCCACCACCACGATGGCGTCGTCCACCAAAATACCGATGGCCAGCACCATGCCGAACATAGTGAGCACATTAATCGAATAACCAAACGCGGACATGGTGGCAAAGGTGCCCATCAATGCAATCGGCACGACGATGGCAGGGATGATGGTGTAGCGCAGGTTTTGCAGAAACAGCAGCATCACCAGAAAGACGAGTGCCACGGCTTCGAGCAAGGTCTTGACGACTTCTTTGATAGAGATTTTGATAAATAGCGAGGTGTCATAGGGAATTTCATATTTCACGCCAGGCGGGAAATATTTAGACAGCTCTTCCATTTTTTTGCGCACCAGCGTGGCGGTTTCCAGCGCGTTGGCCGTCGGTGTCAGCTGCACGCCAATGGCGGAAATCGGTTTACCGTTCAAGCGCGCGGCAAAGCTGTAGGACTGCCCGGCTACTTCGACCCGTCCGATATCGCGTATGCGCACGGTCGAGCCGTTGGGGTTGGCGCGTAAGACGATGTTGCCGAATTCTTCGGCGGTGGCGAGTTGGCCGGTAACGACGATGGAGGTGGCCATGCGCTGTGCGCCCGGTGCAGGCAGGTCGCCCAGTATGCCGGCAGAAAACTGGGCATTTTGGGCGCGGATGGCGGCAGTCACGTCGGTGGGCGTGAGCTTGTAGCCCATCATTTTGTCGGGATCAATCCAGATCCGCATCGCGTACTCGGTACCAAACAGCGTGGCCACACCCACACCGGGAATACGCTTGATTTCATTCAACACATTGCGAGTCATGTAGTCGCCAAGTGCGACCGGGCCGAGCTTGCCGTCGGTGGAAACCAGCGCCGTAAACAGCAGCAAATTACTGCGGGCACGGGTGACGGTTACGCCCTGTTGCACCACGGCTTGCGGCAGGCGCGCTTCGATACGCTTTAAGCGGTTTTGCACATCGACTGCGGCCAGGTCCGGGTTGGTGCCGGTCTTGAAGGTGACCGACACTTGTGACTGGCCGTCTGCCTGGCTTTGCGATTCGATGTACTGCAGGTTTTCGGCCCCGTTCATCTCTTGTTCGATCAGACTCGTGACGCTTTCGTCTACCGTCCTGGCGGATGCACCCGGGTAGATGGCGGTGACGATGATGGTCGGCGGGGCAATCGACGGGTACTGCGAAATTGGCAGATTGGGAATAGCCAGCGCACCAGCCAGCAAGATAAACAGCGCGATCACCCAGGCAAATACCGGGCGATCAATGAAAAACTTTGCCATGGCGAAACGTCCTTAATTCTTCTGTTGCGGCTCTGCGCTCGCGGGGGCGGCAGCATCGGGACGCTGCCATGGCTGGGGCTTGACGGTCGCACCGGGCTTGGCTTTTTGCAGGCCTTCAACGATGACCTGGTCGCCGTCGTTTAAACCCTGGCTGATGATCCAGTTGTTGCCGTAGGCGCCATCGGTTTTGACCGGGCGCGGCGCCACTTTGCCGTCCGGGCCGACCACCATCACCATGGCGCCATCTGTGGTGCGCATGACGGACTGCTGGGGCACGGTGATGGTATCGGGGCGCACGCCTTGCTCAAGTCGTACGCGCACATACATGCCGGGCAAGAGGGTGCGTTGCGGGTTGGGGAATTCGGCGCGCAATGTCACCGAGCCTGAGCTTGGGTCCACCGTCACATCCGAAAACAGCAGGCGACCGGGCTGTTTGTAGGCCTTGCCGTCTTCCAGTACCAGGGTCAGGCGGGCTTTGCCATTGCTGCCGCCTGGTTGCGACATGGCCTCTTGCAGGCGGCGCATTTCAACGCTCGACTGCACCAGCGAGACAAAAATCGGATCGAGCTGCTGGATGAGCGCCAGATTGGTGGCTTCACCCTGACCGACTAAGGCGCCTTCGGTGACGAGGGCGCGGCCGATGCGGCCCGAGATGGGGGCGGTGACGGTGGCATAAGACAGATTGAGGCGGGCGCTTTCTAAGGCGGCGCGGGCGGCGGCGACGTCGGCTGCGGCAAGTTTCTGGGCGTTTTGCTGGTCATCGAATTCTTGTTTGCTGATGGCATTGCTCTCGACTAATCCGCGGTAGCGGTCAAGCCTGGTGTTGGCCTGGGAGAGGTTGGCATCGGCCCGTGCCAATACGGCTTCGGCGCTGTTGTAGGTGGCCTGAAAAGGCGCGGCATCAATGCGATATAGCACTTCACCGGCGCGCACTTCGCTGCCCTCGACAAACACGCGCTTTTGTACAATGCCGGGCACGCGGGCACGCACTTCGGCGATGCGGATAGACTCAAGACGTCCCGGCAGCTCACTCATGACGGCGATAGACTCGGGTGCCACGGTAATGACGGAAACCTCAGCAGGGGGCATGCCACCACCGGGTCCGGCAGCAGCCGGTTTTTTATCGCCGCAGGCTGCCAGTAATGACAGTAAAAGGGCGGAAACAACCAGGCGGCGCAGAGTGTGATGAGGCTTCATGAAGGTTTGGACCCGTAAAAAATTGAGGCGCCGAACACCAGGTTCAGCATTGACAAAAGGCAGGCGTCGTGTGGTCGCATTGTTTTCAGTGCGAAAACGAAGGCATGAGGATAGCGAGATATTTCCATAAAGCCACATTCTCAGCGGGATTGACGCGGGAAAGTCTTGGCATGGGTGCGCTCCTTTTGGTGTGGGTTGGCTCAGATTTTTGCCTGATGAAGACAGGCTTTGGCGGGAGGCAAGTCTTGCGGCTTACATCCCGTTTCACCTGCAGCGCGGCATGGTTTAGCGCGATTGCAAAAAGGCATTCAGTTGCGCTACGTCCGGATCGGTCAGGTTGCCGGCTGCGGCCTTGAGCTTCAGGCTATTAACCAGGGTGTCGTAACGGGCTTTGGCCAGATCGCGTCGGGTTGAATACAGTTGTTGCTGGGCGTTGAGGACATCAATGTTGATGCGCACGCCGACCTGATAGCCAAGTCGGTTGGATTCGAGGCTTGAGTTGCTGGAAATTTCGGCGGCCTCCAGGGCGCGCACTTGGGACAAGCCACTTTGTACGCCCAGATAGGCGCTGCGTGCGCCCTGTGCGGCGTTGCGGCGGGCGGTGTCGAGGTCGGCGCGGGCTTTGTCTTCCAGTGCGATGGATTCGCGCACCCGGCTGGTGACGGCGTAGCCTGAAAACAGCGGCAAGTTAAATTGCACGCCGACCGTGCTGGTCGTGGTGATGGGAATGGCGCCTGGAAACGGCGAGCTGCGGCCATAGCTGGCAGTCAGGTCGGCGGTAGGCAGATGTCCGGCGCGGTTGCGGGTGATGTCCCGCCGCGCAATTTCAGCCACCAGACGCTGGGCGGTGACGGCAAAGTTATGTTGTTCGGCGCTGGCCACCCAGCTGTCTGCCTGGGCCGGTTGCGGCGGCTCCAGCTTGACACCTTGTTTCAGCCCGGCCAGCTCAGCGGGCAATTTACCGGTGATTTGCGCCAGCGCGTTGCGTTTCACTTCGAGGTCGTTTTGGGCGGCAATCTCTTGCGCCAACGCCAGATCAAATCGGGACTGGGCTTCATGCGTATCGGTGATGGTGGCGGTGCCGACTTCAAAGTTGCGTTTGGCGGATTCGAGCTGCTCGGCAATCGCGATTTTCTGGGTTTGAATAAACATGGTCGCATCTTGCGCGGCCAGCACATCAAAATACGCTTGCGCCAGACGCACGATGAGGTCTTGCCGTGCCTGGGCAAACTGGGTCTCGGTGATGGTTACTTGCAACTTCGATTGCTCAAGCTGCTCGAAACTGGCCGGCGCATACAGTGGCTGCCTGAGATCGATCTGGTAGGCGTTGCTGGTAAATTCGAGGTCGCCGCGATTAATGCGGCGCGCATTGGCCGAGGCGCTCACTGCGGGCAAGAGCAGTGCACGGCCCTGCTCGGACTTTTCTGCGCCGGCGGCGCGGGCAGCGCGGGCGCTGGCAAACTGGCTGTCATAGCTCTGGGCGTCGCTATAGGCCTGCATTAAATCGGTTGCCCTGACCTGGGTGGAGAGGATAAGACCCGCGATCAATGCGGCAAGGTGGGTTTTTTTCATTCTTCTTTTTCCGGTGGGTTTGGTCTCAAACGTAAAGCGTGTGCATGGAACGATAAGGATTAATGGGAAATCAGTAAGTCGGCATCGTCGCATCGACCTGCAGCGCCCAGCCGTGGACACCACCGGTCAGATTGGTCACATTAACAAAGCCGGCGCGCTCTAAAAATGCCGCGACCTGCATGCTGCGTGCGCCATGGTGGCAGATGCAAACCACGGGTGTTTCCGGGTCCAGCTCTTCCTGACGTGCCGGTATCGTATTCATGGGAATGAGCTGTGCGCCCTCGATATGGCAGGTCTGATATTCCCACGGCTCGCGCACGTCTAGCAGGAGCGGCCTGGCACGCGTGTCGTCGGCGAGCCAGGCGGCGAGTTCGGGAGCGGAGCAATGTTGCATGAGTGATCCTGTGAGTGGGCCTGTATTCAGAATTGAAAAGCAGAGGGCGCAATAGCGCCACGCAAAGGCTTGATCATGGTTTCAAACAGGGTGCGCGTGTCCCATGCCTCATTGGTCATACGCGTGATGAGGCGCGCTTGCATCATGGGAGCCTCGCCAACGACGGCGAAGATGCGGCCGCCGATTTTTATTTGCGATAAAAATACCTGCGGCAAGTCAGGCAGTGAGCCAGAGATGACGATGACATCATAAGGCGCGGCATGCGCGCCAAAACCTGGCCAGCCACGCGCACCGTCGCCGGCTTCAACATTGACGTTGGTGAGGCCATAAGCGGCCAGATTGCTAGCTGCCATAGCCTGGAGTTCGGGTTCGATCTCGACGGTGGTGACATGGCGCGCACGTTGCGCTAGCAGCGCGGCCATATAGCCGGAGCCGGCACCGATTTCGAGCACGCTCTCATGGGGTTCGACAGCGACCTCCTGCAAGATGCGGGCTTCCATCTTTGGTGAGAGCATGTTTTGCCCGCAAGGCAGCGGGATTTCGGTGTCCATAAACGCCAGGCTCTGGTGGGCGGCCGGCACAAAGGCTTCGCGGCGCACGGTCACGAGGGTTTGCAGTATCGCGGTGTTGAGTACATCCCAGGTGCGGATCTGTTGCTCGATCATATTGAAGCGGGCTTGTTTCGTATACAAGTCAGGATGCATGTGCAGGCTCTTTCGTTATGGCAGTGAGTGCGAATTTTATCAAATCGGGTCGTCAATTTTTGTCGCCGCTCTGGCCATCGGCACGCTGCCACTACGCGGCGCCGGCTCGGTCTCGGCATGACCCAAACGGCGTCTGGCCCAGATGGCCAGATCATCCAGCCAGGTGTACATGACCGGCACCACGACCAGCGTCAAAACAGAGGAGGTGATGATGCCACCAATCACCGCCTGGCCCATCGGTGCGCGCTGCTCTGAGCCCTCGGCCATACCCATTGCCAGCGGCACCATGCCAAACACCATCGCAAGTGTGGTCATGAGGATAGGACGCAGCCGCACGTGGGCCGCTTCAAGCAAGGCCTCGTTGCGGCCAAAGCCTGCTTTGCGGGCCTGATTGGCAAAGTCCACCAGCAGGATGGCATTTTTTGTGACCAGACCCATGAGCATGACAAAGCCGATGATGGAAAACAGATTGAGCGTCGAGCGGAATATCAGCAGCGAGAGGAACACACCAATCAGGGTCAGCGGCAAGGCCGACATGATCGCAAGTGGCTGCAAAAAGCTGCCGAACTGGGACGCTAAAATCATGTAAATAAAAATCACCGCCAGCGCCAGCGCCGACAGGGCATACGCAAAAGACTCTTGCATATTTTTGGCTGCGCCACCGATCTGATAGCGGTAGCCCGGCTGCCAGCTCATCGCGTCCAGCGCGCCGCGTATTTCGGTATTGGCCTGACCCGCTGAGCGACCCACGACATTGGCGGAGAGCTCGACTTCGCGATTCAGATCACGCCGGTTAATCTGACTGGCGCCCGCTGTCGGCGTGATGCTGGCTACCTGGCGCAAGGGCACCATGCGCTGCGAGCCGTCGCTGTTGAGCTGCGTGCTGGCCAGCATCAGGCGCGACAGGTCGTCAATATTGTTGCGCTCGGACGGCGCCAGCCGCACATTGACATCGTAGTTTTCATCGTTGGGCGCGCGCCAGCTCGTGGCGGCTTCACCGGCAAGCAGAGGCCGGAGCGCGTCGCCAATCTGGGCCACGCCAATGCCAAGGTCAGCCGCCACATCGCGTCGGGGCTCGATGGCGATGGTAGGTTTATTGGCCTTGAGGCTGGAATCCAGATCAACGACACCGGGCACGGCCCGAATTTTTGCCGTGGCTTCTTCAGCCAGTCTGGCCAGCTGTTTCAGATCGGGGCCGATGATGGATAGGCGTACCTGCTTGTTGTCGCCACCGACGCCATCGAGTGCGCCGATATGGGTGACGTTAATGCCGGCGATTCGGCTCAATGCGCTGCGCAAAGGCTGGCTCAGTTCTTTGGTGCTGCGAGTGCGCTCACTACGCGGTACGAGCCGCGCATAGACCGTCGCATAGTTTTTACCCTGGGCACTACCGGTGTTGATCGTGGTGTAGACATCGCGTACTTCGGGCAGGGTACGCAGCGCGGCTTCAACCTGATGCGCTTTGCTTTCGGTGAATTCGAGGGACGATCCGACTGGCGTATAAAAGATGACGCCGGTTTCGGAATAATCTGCCTGCGGCACAAACTCGGAGCCGATCAAACCGGATGCCGGGATGGCAAGACCGGCCAAGAAGGTCGACAGTGCGAGCAAGACAGTGGCACCCCGGTGCCGCAGCGACCACTTGAGGGCAAGCTGATAGCGTGCCGAGAGCCATTGCACGAAGCGTTCGAACGGCGCGAGTACCCGGCCTATGGTGTTGTCGTACCAGTTTTTTTTGCGCGCATGACCATGCACAGCGGGATCGGGCCAGACCGAGGAGAGCATCGGATCCAGCGTAAAGGACACAAACATCGAGATCAGGACCGCCGCGGCAACGGTAATGCCAAACTGATGAAAGAAGCGGCCGATGATGCCCCCCATAAAACCGACCGGCAAAAATACCGCCACAATCGACAAGGTCGTGGCTAGCACGGCCAACCCGATCTCGGCGGTGCCGTCCAGCGCGGCCTGCTTAGGGCTTTTGGTGAGGCCGTTAATCTTCATGCCGGCGTGGCGCACGATGTTTTCCCGTACGACGATGGCGTCATCAATTAACAGACCCACGCACAGCGACAGCGCCATGAGCGTGATCATGTTGATGGTAAAACCAAACATATCCATGAACAGAAACGTGCCGATCAAGGCAATCGGTAAAGTCAGGCCAGTGATGACGGTCGAGCGCCAGGAATTAAGAAAAAGGAAGACGATCAAAATAGTCAGTGCCGCGCCTTCGATCAAAGTGCGGCGCACGTTGTCGACGCCCACGCGGATCTGTCGGGAGCCGTCTTTGATGACCTGCAGTGTGACGCCCGGATGCAAGGCGTCGAGTGTGGGCTGCAGATCGGCCACCACTTTTTTCAAGCCGTCGGCCACGTCAATCGTGTTTTGGCCTTGCGCTTTTAAGATGTCCAGCGCCAGCGTGTGCTGGCCGTTGAACATGGCCAGACTTTCCTGTTCTTGCTGGCTATCGACGATGGTGGCAAGCTGGCCGAGCAAGACGGGCTGGTTGCCCCGTTTGGCCACGACGATACGGGCAAAATCTTCCGGTCGTTTGATACGACCTTGCACTTGCACCACTTGTTCGCCCGAGAGCGAGCGAATGGCACCGGTGGGCAGTTCCTGGTTTTCATTGCGCACAGCATTGATGATGTGATCAATGCTAATGCCTACCGCTTCAAGCTCCGCGGGCTTGACATAGATTTGCAGCTCGCGCTTGACGCCACCCACGAGCGTGACGGAACCGACACCGCGTACATTTTCCAGACGCTTTTTGACCAGCTGGTCGGCGATGGTGGTGAGCTCACGCAGATTGTGCTGCGGTTTGCCCGGCGCATTGCTGACCGCAATCGAGTAGATCGGCCGGTCAGCCGGATCGTAACGGGTCACGCGGGGTTCTTTGACTTCGCGTCGGAAGGTCGATTTGATGAGCGCGACTTTTTCGCGCACATCTTGCGCGGCCTGCGCCGGATTGATCATCAGTGAAAATTCAATGATGACGACCGACTGGCCTTCATAGGAGCGCGACGTCAGGCTGTTGATACCGTTGATGGTGTTGACCGCTTCTTCAACTTTGCGGGTGACGTCGGATTCCACGGTCTCGGGGGCGGCGCCCGGATATTCGGTCTGCACCACCACTACCGGAAACGTCACATCAGGAAACTGGTCCACCCGCAGCCGGTCATACGAAAACAGACCGAGCACAAGAAAAGCCACCATCATCATGGTGGCCAGTACCGGGTTGCCGATGCTGATGCGGGTGAACCACATAGGGCGTTTTCCTGATCCGTATAAAAAATGTCAGCAGGGCCGCGTGCGGGCCTACCTGGGTGCCTTGTTGTCGTCCTGAATCAGCGCCGGTTGGGCCACGCGCGCTGCCGTGCCGCTGCGCAGGCTGCCCATGTCAATTTTGATGACCTGCTCCCCACTGACCAGACCGGCGCTGATTTCAATCATGTCCCTGTTGTCGCTGCGACCGGTCATGCCGGGCCTGACGGGTTTGCGCAGGATTTCCCCTCCCTCGATGACATACACATAGGCGCCATTGCTGTCTTTGTGGATCGCACTTTGCGGCAAGGCCAGCACATTGTCTTTGCTGGCGAGGGTCAATTGGGCTTCGGCAAACATGCCCGAGCGCAGTAAGCCTTGCGGATTGGCCACTTGGATATACACCAGCACCGAGCGCGCCCCCGCTTGCGTGCCCGGGTTAATACGGGCTACCCGGCCGGTAAAGTTGTCGGGCAAGCCTTCCACGCGCAGGGATACGGGCTGGCCCAGCGCGACGCGGGTAATATCGCTCGTCGGCGTGGCCGCTTCGAGTTCCATACTGGCCAGATTCATGATGTCGAGCAGACGATTGTCGGCGGAGACTTTTTCGCCGGGCTGCACGCTGCGGCTGGCAATCAGCCCAGAGATGGGTGCGCGGATGGTGGTGTCGTTGAGCGACTTTTGCACGAAATCGAGGGCACCACGGGCGCTGTCGACGTTGGCCTGTGCCACGGCATACTGGCTGTCGGCGTTGTCAAAGGCATTACGGGAGATGAAGCCTTTCTCGAGCAAGGCCTGATTGTTGTCGCGGGTTTTGGCCGCAATGTCTTGCTGAGCGCGTGCGGCGTTCAGGGCGCCGCGGGCCTGGTCTACTTTGGCCTGGTAGTCGCTGCCGTCCATGCGCACGAGGACTTGCCCGGCTTGCACGGCTTCGCCTTCCCGTACCAGCACCTCCCGCACTTCCCCGGCAACCCGTGCTTTGACGCTGGCTTGCGCCACCGCGCGCAGCGACCCGGACACCGCCAGGGTTTGGTGCAACACCACCGGCTCGATGTCCAGCACCTCTTGCGGCAGCAATTCGAGCACGGACGCCACCGGCGCGGGTGGCGGGGACGGGGCTTTTTTCGGCCGCAGCATCAAACCGGCGATCAGGGTTGCTACGATGGCTGTGAAGACCAGCAAGACGATCCAGCGTAAACGAGAGGTGCGCATAGTCATGAGTTCAAGGGGGGCGGATTGACGACGGGCACTTGCAAGCCCTGCGTAATCAGATCAAGAAAACAATCCAGATAAGCTGGCGCGGAAATCGGATCGATCCGGCAAGCCTGAAACGAATGTTTCCACAACATCAGCATGACCACGGGCGCGACAATCACAAGATTGGCGTTGACGGTGTCGATCTGGCGAAATTCGCCGCGTGCCATGCCTCTTTCCAACATGCTGATGATGAGGGCGTGACTGCGCGAAATGACTTCGTCGTGATAAAAGCGCGCAACATCGGGGAAATTACCAGATTCAGCCATCATGAGCTTGGTAATGCCAGAAAGCTTGGTCTCGCCTATGCGCTCCCACCAACCCAGTATGAATTCCTTGAGCAAGGCGGTGCTAGAGCCAGCGTATTGCGCAATGAAATCTTCCGCTTCGGCCAGCACGGCGACCAGGTTTTCCCGCACGACAGCCTTGAATAACTCCTCTTTATTGTCAAAATAAAGATAAAGTGTGCCCTTAGAGACGCCCGCCCGGGTTGCCACATCGTCGAGCCGGGTCGCTGCGTAGCCACGCTCAACGAACAGATCTAATGCGGCCGCAAGCAATTCTTGGGGGCGCGCATCTTTGCGCCGCTCCCAGCGGGGTTTAGTGAGGTGCGGCTCTTGCATGGGTGGGCGAGGTATCCTGATTACTAACCGATTGGTCAGTAATATAGGGTGACTGGGCGGTGATCGTCAAGGAAAGATGATTTGGGCGCTTGGGCCGGTCTATTCAGCCTGGTGGCGGTGACAGGAAGCGGAAGGCTTTTCGGGTGAGATGAAAGACGCTGGGACCCAGCATCTGTGGTTTACTGACCAGCATTGTCCGAAGCGCGTTGCTGAACGCGCCAATTTTGCGTATCCGCTACGGCGTTTAACTGTCGGAGGCGTTCTTTACTTTTTCTTTCAGGTCGTCTCGCACAGTCAAAAGGCTATGCGCAATTTTCTGGCCGGCGTTTTCTTTTTCGGCAATAAAAAGAGACAGTGACTGCAGGCAAAACGCATCCCAGTTTTTTTTCACTTCGCGGTATGTTTCTAGTTCAAGGCCGAGCACGGCATTTTTGAACGACGTAAAAAATTCCAGATTTTTTAAAGGGAGTTGTATCTGGGCACAGTAGGTGTCGACTTCTTTGCGTCTGGCTTTTTCTAGCAAGAAAAGACGGAAATCATTTTCTTTCATTGCAGCGCCGCTACTGAGGTTCGTGCCAGGTGAGGCGGATTCTGCCTGCTGTTTTTTTTCGGGCTGCGTCATCTGTCTTGAAACACCTATTTCACGACGGCGCGCATTGTCTTTCAACCCAGCACCGGCGCCGGCACTGACGCTTGCGCGTGGTGAGGTGGGTCCTGCTGTTTGCTGTATTTTTTCGGTCGGCTTAGGCCGGCGGGAAACAAGTTCTTTTTGTCTCAATAGCTGTTTCCGTTTTTTTGAATCGTCGCAATCCATTATTTGCTGGGCAAAGTCCGTCAATTTAAAGTTCAGGTAGCTATTGGTAAAGCTCAATAAGGGGTTATAAAATTGGGGCGGTTTACCGCCGCCTACTGTGAGTTCAAGGGTCCAGGCTGGCATGAACGATCGGGTGCCAAAAAAACTGATCAAGGCATTTTGCCGGGTTAGTTGAAGATCCGCCGCCACGCCGCTGCCATTTTTATTAAACCAGACCACAATTTCGTCATCGACCGCCCAGAACAATTCGAGAATGGCATTGGGCCAACCTGAGGACATAATCGTGCGGTCTTTGCCAAAGAGGAAATCCATAATCGGCGCAATGACGGGTTCCATCAACGCCACAGCCTTGGGATCTTTCGCGAAATCTTTCCCCCCCTTCGCATCAGCGTACAAGGTGGCAATCTGGGGCTGCATCTCGCTATAAGCCTGCGCGACTTCATTGCGCTTTGTTTCTAGTGGGTTGTTTTCAAAATGCTGTTTCATGAAGGGCTTGAGCTCGTGTTCGATGATATTGACGCCGTCAAGCTTGACGGTCTCACGGAGTATCTTCGCGACTTTTGACTCTTCTAGTTTGAGCTTGCCGTTATCGCTTTCTGCCTGAATCAGGTGCTTGGCCAAATCGGCGGGCTCCATGGGTTTTTTTTCCGGCGCCATAACGGGTGGCACGCTTGTCATCACGCCTGGTGTGATGTTGGTCGTTATCCCGCTTGTTGTGGTGAGCGTGGTGACCGGGGCTGATGAGGGCGAGCCGGATGCTGGTGAGACTGACGTACTCAGTGCCCCGGTGTGAGTCTGCACGGCAATCTGGCGCTGGCTGCTACCCCGGGTGGAGACGGTGGGGGCGCGCGGACTGAGCGTGGGTGCGATGAAGGGCGATGCAGCGTTTCGCGCAGAGGTGGGGGGCAAAGCGCTGGCATTAGCACCCGTGGCGCGGGAAGAGAGCTGCGGTGGTTTGGCCTTGCTGCTCGTTGCCGCGGTGGCAGGATCATCGGCCAGTTTATCTGTCTGGGCATGATCGATCTTGTCGGTAACTTTACTTGGGTCTAATCCGGTCGGTTTCATCGCGGCTTCCTAAAAAAGTAGGAAAAAGAGTAAAAAAGTGAGGGTGTTGGCTTTGCTGCTGAACATCGTCCAAGTTGAACGTGAAGCAAGTCGCGATGCATGACTAACCGATAAGTGACCTAATTTTTGGCGTTGTTCCATTATTCCCGGTGCGTCCCATGCAGTCTGGTCAATGCCAGTAAAATCAAGGCTTTTCCTTCTTTCATTGGCGCACATGAATGTTTTAAAGAAGTGGTGGGTCTGGTGTCTGCTTGTTGTCGTGCTGGCAGCCGGTGGTTTTGCTTACAGCAGCTGGTCGCAAAAGACAGCCGAGCCCGCATTTCGCACGGCCAAAATCGAAAAAGGCAGTCTGACTGCGGCGGTGGCAGCCAGCGGGACTTTGCAGCCTGTGGTGTCGGTTCAGGTTGGCTCACAGGTGTCGGGGCAGCTTAAGGAGGTGCTGGTCGACTTTAATAGCCAGGTCACCAAAAACCAGCTCATCGCCCGCATTGACCCGGAAAGTTTTGAATATCGGGTGCGTCAGGCCGAGGCTGATCTGGACGCCGCCCGCGCCCAGGTGGCCACGCAACAAGCCCTGATCGCCGCGCAGCGTGCCGCCCAGTCGCAAGTCGAGGTCACGCTGGCCGATGCGCGGCGCGACATGGCGCGTAAACAGCAACTGGTGGACAAAAATTTCATTTCGGCTGCCGAACTTGACAAGGCGCGGGCTGCCTTGAACGCGCAGGCTGAGCAACTGAAAGCCGCAGAAGCGCAAGTCGAGGTGGCACGCGCCAACGCGGGCAGCGCCGCTGCGGTCGTCAAGCAGCGCTCTGCGGCGCTGGCGCAGGCCCGCATTGAGCTGGAGCGCACCGCTATTCGTGCACCGGTCAATGGCATTGTCATCAAGCGCAGTGTCGACAAGGGCCAGACTGTGGCGGCCAGCTTGCAAGCACCCGAACTCTTCATCATTGCCGAAAATCTGAACGACATGCGGGTCGATACGTCGATCGATGAATCCGAAATCGGCAAAATAAAAACAGGCCAGACTGCCACCTTTACCGTGGACGCTTTTCCGGGCAAGGTGTTCGACGGGGCGGTGCGGCAGGTACGCAAGTCAGCGCAAGTGGTCTCCAATGTTGTCACCTATCTGGTCGATGTTTCCGCCCCCAATCCTGCGCTCTTGCTCTTGCCTGGCATGACAGCCAATGTGCGCATCGTCACTGACGTGCGCGAGGGCGTGCTGAAAGTACCGAACGCGGCGCTGCGGTTTCGGCCGCCTCTACAGCCTGAAGACAAAGCGGCGATGACCAGCGGCAGGCCGCCAGGGACCAGTCGTGGCGCCGCCACGGGGGGCGCGCGGGGTGGCAGTTCGGGCAGCCGGATTTACCATCTGGATGCGGGCAAGCTAGTGCCAGTGGTCGTGCAGCTCGGCGTAAGCGACGGGTTGATGACCGAAGTGATCTCCCCGGCGGTGAGCGAGGGCATGGAGGTCGTGGTGGGTACGGCAGGCGATGGCGCACGTGCGCGGCCGTCGGCCATGGGTGCCGCACCCCGCATGTTTTGATAGGCAGCGCATGGCAAACCTGATCGAGGCGCGTGGCCTGACTAAGCACTACCAGATGGGCACGACCCGTGTGCTGGCCTTGCGCGGCGTGTCGGTACAGATTGCCAGCGGCGAATTTGTGGCGATCATGGGCGCGTCTGGTTCGGGCAAATCGACGTTTATGAATGTACTGGGTTGCCTGGATTCGCCCAGTGCCGGCGAGTATATGCTGGCGGGTGAACCGGTCTCGGCCATGACCGGCGACGACCTGGCTGCCATTCGCAACCAGCGCGTCGGCTTTGTGTTTCAGCAGTTTAATCTGCTGCCTCGCACCAGCGCACAAGACAACGTCGAGTTGCCGCTGCTCTACGCCGCGGTGCCCGCTGCACAGCGCCGGCAGCGTGCGTTAGCGCGACTCGCCGAGGTGGGTCTGTCAGAGCGGGCTGACCATCAGCCTTCGCAGCTCTCAGGCGGACAGCAGCAACGGGTGGCCATTGCGCGCGCGCTGGTCAATGACCCCGCACTGATTTTGGCCGACGAGCCCACCGGCGCGCTGGATTCACACACGAGCCTGGAGATTATGGCGCTGCTGCAAAAACTCAATGCGCGTGGCATGACGATTGTGATGGTCACACACGAAGCCGATATCGCCGCTTTTGCGTCGCGCATCATGACCTTCCGTGACGGCGAGGTGATTGCCGATCAGGCCAATGCACCTGCCGACGCGGCGGCAAGTCTGGCAGCGCACACTCAACCCCGGGCGCTGTCATGAATCTGCTGGCCACTTTTCGGATTGCCTTAAACGCCCTGCGGGTCAATTTACTGCGCTCTATGCTGACTATGCTGGGCATCATCATTGGTGTGGCGGCAGTGATTACGATGCTGGCCGTCGGCGCGGGTGCGGAGACGCGCCTGCAGCAGCAGATACAAAGTCTGGGCGCTAACCTGATGATCATCACCGCCGGCGCCCGCACCTCTGGTGGCGTGCGCATGGCAACCGGGTCTTCACCCAGCCTGACTGAGGACGATGCCGCGGCGATTGCCCGCGAAGTGCCCGAGGTGGAAGCGGTCGCGCCCACCAACCGTGGCGGTGCGCAAGTCGTGCTGGGCAATGTTAACTGGGCCACCCAGATTTATGGCATCACGCCGGATTATTTTGTGGTGCGTAACTGGCGCCTTGAAGCCGGCCGCATGTTTGAGCCGGCCGAGTTGTCTGGCTCTGGCAAAGTCGCGCTCCTTGGCCAGACCGTGGCGCGTGAACTGTTTGGCGATAATGATCCGCTGGACCAGACCATCCGCATCAAAAACGTGCCCTTCACCGTAGTCGGTATCCTCAACCGCAAGGGCCAGAGCATGATGGGGCAAGACCAGGACGACGTGGTGATGGTGCCACTCTCGACGGCGCGCAATCGTCTCCTGGGCGCGGAGCCGGGCAGGCTGCGCCAGGTTGGCCTCATTCAGGTCAAGGTGTTGGACGGTGCCAGTATGGCGACGGCGGAAACCAGGATTCGTGAGCTACTGCGCCAACGCATGCGCACGCAACAAAGCCAGGACGACGCATTCTCGATTCGCAACCTGACAGAGATGCTGCAAACGCAAGAAGAAGCCTCGCGCATCATGACGATCCTGCTCGCCGCTGTGGCCTCGGTTTCCCTGCTGGTAGGGGGCATTGGCATCATGAACATCATGCTGGTCTCGGTCACCGAGCGCACCCGCGAGATCGGCTTGCGCATGGCCGTTGGCGCCCGCGGCAAAGATATCCTGACGCAGTTTTTAGTCGAGGCGATTACCTTGTCGCTGACCGGGGGGCTGATTGGTATTGCGCTGGGCGCAGCGGGCAGCTGGATGGTGGCGGTGTTTGCCGGATGGGAGACGCAGATGTCAGCGGAATCGATTGTGCTGGCAGTCGGGTTTTCTGCGGCGATCGGTATTTTCTTTGGCTACTATCCGGCACGCAAAGCTGCACGGCTTTTGCCGATACAGGCACTGCGCTATGAGTGAGATGGCGTGTCGCGACGGCTGCGCGGCGTGTTGTATCGCACCCTCGATTTCTTCCGCCATACCGGGTATGCCAAACGGCAAACCGGCTGGGGCGCGTTGCGTGCAGCTCGATGCGCTGTTGCGTTGTCAATTATTTGGCTTGCCCGAGCGGCCGCGGGTCTGTGCCAGCCTCAAGCCTTCTGCAGAAATGTGCGGCACCCATCGTCAACAGGCGCTACATTTCCTCACGCGGCTGGAAGTACTGACGACAACTTGATTTGTTTTTAAAGGAGTCCGCATGCCTACGCGAAGCCGGATGGCTGGTTTATTTTTGCTCGTGTCAATGCTGACCATCATGGTGACCAGTGGGCTGACCGGATGCGCAAGTGTGCTCGCCCCGCGCAGCGTGGAGTTGCCCCTGGCGCGGTTGCAGCAGGCGATGCAATCCCGCTTTCCGTTGAATAACCGTTATCTCGATTTGTTTGACGTGACGGTCAGTCGTCCGCAGCTGTCGTTGCAGCCCGATACCAACCGCGTAACGGTAGGGCTGGAGGTGCGGATTGCGCCGCCGTTTTTAAAAAATCCATGGGAAGGCAGACTCGACCTCTCTGGTGTGCTGGCGATCGATATGGCGCGTCGCGCCATCGTCCTGACCGAGCCGCGTCTGGAAAACCTGACAATCGACAGCGTGACCGGCACGTATACAGCCAAGCTGGCGCGACTGGGTGCTTTACTGGTCGAAGATGGTTTAAACAAGCTGCCGGTGTATACCTTTAAGCCTGATGAGTTGCAGTGGGCCGGTATGCGCGTGGTGCCCACCAAAATCACGGTGCGCGCCAACAGCCTCGTGGTAAGCTTTGAGCCGGCCAAATAGTGGCTGCTAAATAGTGGCCACTGGCTGATTTTCCGGCGCGCTGCGCTGCGCTTCCTTTACATCTCATTGGCTGACCGCGGTCGGCACACGCTGCATGGATCCCGTACTTATACTGAACGTTATCATCATGGGCATCGTCGAAGGCCTGACGGAATTTTTGCCTATCTCCTCAACCGGACACCTGATTTTGACGGGCAGCCTGCTTAATTTTACGGGTGAGAAAGTCAAGTTATTTGAAATCGTCATTCAGGCTGGGGCGATGCTGGCGGTGTGTTGGGAGTACCGGGTGCGCATCACGCATGTGGCACGCGGTTTTTTTCATGACCCGCAGGCCCGCAAATTCGTCTACCGATTGCTGATTGCTTTTTTGCCTGCGGTCTTACTCGCCCTCGCCTTTGGCACATTCATTAAGACGCATTTGTTTTCACCGCTGCCTGTTGCGATGGCCTTTATCGTTGGCGGCTTTTTTATTTTGTGGATAGAGCGCGCGCATCGTTTGCGTCCGCTTTCGGCCCGTATCCATTCTGTTGACGACATGAGTTTGCTGGATGCCTTCAAAGTCGGCTGTGCGCAATGCTTTGCGCTCATACCAGGCACGAGCCGCTCTGGCGCCAGCATCATTGGTGCGATGGTAGTTGGGCTGTCCCGCAAGGCCGCGACCGAGTTTTCATTTTTTCTGGCCATCCCCACCCTCTTTGGTGCCACTATTTATTCCTTATATAAAGAGCGAGCCTTGCTCTCTGTGGCGGATCTGCCCATGTTCGGGCTGGGTGCGCTGGCTGCCTTTGTCTCGGCTTTTTTGTGCGTGCGCTGGCTGCTGCGCTATATCAGCACCCATGATTTCACCGTCTTTGCGTGGTACCGCATCGTCTTTGGCCTCGTCATCCTGCTGACTGCCTGGACCGGCTGGGTCGTCTGGGCAGAATAATCGTTCATGACGCAGGCAAACACTTCCGCGCGTGCGCTGCACGTGCTGCAAAGCGTATTTGGCTACCCCGTCTTTCGCGGGCAGCAGGCTGAAATCATTGAGCTCGTCGCGCAAGGGGGCGACGCGCTGGTGCTCATGCCCACGGGCGGCGGCAAGTCATTGTGCTATCAGATACCGGCTTTACTACGCGAGGGCTGCGGCATCATCATCTCGCCCCTAATCGCACTGATGCAAGATCAGGTCGACGCCCTAGCCGAGCTTGGCGTGCGCGCCGCATTTCTCAATTCAACCCAGACGTTCGATGAATCCCTACGCACGGAACGCATGCTGCGCAGGGGTGAGCTTGATTTGCTCTACATCGCGCCCGAGCGCTTGCTGACGCCGCGTTGCCTTGATCTGCTGGACGCCTCGCACATTGCCCTTTTTGCCATCGATGAAGCCCACTGTGTCTCACAATGGGGGCATGATTTCCGGCCCGAATACATACGTTTGTCTGTTTTGCATGAGCGCTATCCGGCAGTGCCGCGCATAGCACTGACGGCGACCGCGGATTTTCAGACACGTGCTGAAATCGCGCAGCGTTTACAGCTTGAAACGGCACAGCGTTTTGTCTCGTCCTTTGACCGGCCCAATATTCGCTACCAGATCGTCGAAAAAGAAAACGCCCGACGCCAGTTGCTCGATTTCATCCAAGGGGAGCACGCGGGTGATGCCGGCATCGTCTATTGCCTGTCGCGCAAAAAAGTCGAAGAGACCGCTGCGTTTTTAAATGACAGTGGCCTCCCTGCGCTGGCCTATCACGCCGGTATGGACAACGCGATTCGCAGTCGGCATCAGTCGCGGTTTTTACGCGAAGACGGCATCATCATGTGCGCCACCATCGCCTTTGGCCTGGGCATTGATAAGCCTGATGTTCGCTTTGTACGCCACCTGGATTTGCCAAAAAGTCTGGAAGGCTACTATCAGGAAACCGGCCGCGCCGGGCGCGACGGCACGCCGGCCAATGCGTGGATGGCCTATGGTTTGCAAGACGTTGTGCAACAGCGGCGCATGATAGACGAGTCCGATGCAGACGAGACCTTCAAGCGGGTGCAGTCCGCCAAACTCGATGCGATGCTCGGGCTGTGCGAAACCTTGTCATGCCGGCGCGTGCGCCTGCTCGACTACTTTGGCCAGCCCTCTGCACCGTGCGGCAATTGCGATACCTGCATCAGCCCGCCGGTGTCTTTTGATGCGACCGAGCCGGTACGCAAACTACTCTCCACTATTTATCGGGTTGGCCAGCGTTTTGGCGCGGTGCATGTATTAGAAGTTTTGCGCGGCAGCGACACCGAAAAAGTGCGGCAGTGGCGGCACCAGGATCTCTCTACCTTTGGTATCGGCGCGGACAAAATTGAAGCCGAGTGGCGCGCGATTTTACGGCAGGTGATCGCCCTGGGGCTGGTTGAAATCGACCATGAAAGCTATGGCACGCTGCGTCTGTCGGCGGCAGCGCGACCCGTCTTGAAAGGCGAGCAGCAGATTGCGCTGCGGCTGTACCAAAAGCCATCGAAACAAAAACGCCCGGCCACCAAGCCAAAGGGTTTTGTCGAAACCGATTTGTCTGCCTCGCAGCTAGCGATTTTCGAGCGCTTGCGCTGGTGGCGAATGGAGACGGCACGCGCGCATAATGTGCCGGCCTATGTGATTTTTCATGACACGACCCTGCGCGAAATCGCCAAGGCTATGCCGGCGTCGCTCGATGATTTGCGGCTGGTTTCCGGTGTGGGTGAAAAAAAACGCGACAGTTACGGTGCGGAGATCATTGCGCTGGTGGGTGAGATGGCGCACGCGAGTTAACGTTTAGTCATCGCTTCATCGTTCTGTCTTCATAGTTATTATTTGGTAAACACCAGATCCCACACGCCCTACCCGAGCTTGGTGCCGCAGTGTTCAAACCTGGTCACTTGCCGGTACGCTGGCCACGCCACAAAGTCTGGTAACGTGTTGATAAACGCAGGCTCGGCACGCAGTGCGATGCGCATTTGCGCCGCATAGTCTTGCCGGCCTGTGGTGCAATGTACCTACCCCTCGGCGCCATGCGCGAAGCCAGTAATGCAACAAACGGCCCTTGCAGGCGTTGCCGTTTGTTGTGACGTGCCTCGTGCCACGGATCCGGAAAAAACACCTGCGCACCCGCCTGCCCGAACGAGGCCGACACATCGAGCAGCGCCGTGCTGTAGGGAATCAAAAAACGCGAACCGAGCGACGCAATGGCCCGGGCTTGTGCCTCTGACAGCCGACCGGTGCGGGTCACGAAGCTTCTGATGCGCTGTTCGGCGGGGTCGTAAAACAGGGCTTTTTCGGTGCTACTGGTGTGGTGGGATTCGGCTATGCCGGACGAACTGGATGGGTAAGCTTGGGGACAAGCCTGATGCTGGAGCGGGTGAAGGGAATCGAACCCTCGTATGAAGCTTGGGAAGCTGCCGTTCTGCCATTGAACTACACCCGCGTTGGCAGGATTTTACTCCAAGCGCTTCGGTGTCCGTTGGCAGGGCAGGTTTTTTTCAGCAGTTTGTAACGAGTCGAGGCGGTTGATTGATGGCATTGGGGGGCGATCTGCCCTGGAGTACTGCAATGATGTTGTCAGCCGCACTGTGCTCTATGGCGAGTCGCACATTTCGCACGGCAGATCCAATATGCGGTGTGAAAACCGTGTTGTCCAGAGCCAGTAGTTCAGGTGAGATCCGCTGGGGGCGGTCGGTCAACTGCCAGTCTTCGCACTCAAATACATCCGCAGCATAGCCACCGATCTGCCCTTTCTGCAATGCTTTGGTCACTTCGGACTCGTCCACTACAGAGCCACGCCCAACATTGATGATGAGTTGACCTGCCTTGGCTTTATGCAATTGCTTTTGCCCAATCAAGTAGCGGCTGTTAGGCGTAAGTGGTGCCGCCACAAAAAGAAAATCCGCGGACTTAACGGCGGTGTCGAGCAAAACTATCTCAATGCCGGAAAGCATTGCAGCGGGATCCACCCCTAAGACTTGCGAGCAGCCAAATCCTTTGAGTCTGTTCACAATAGCGCCACCAACCTGCCCTAACCCGACAACCGCCGCAACAGAACCGTGCAAACCTGTTCCGTAAAAGTGCGTGCGCCAACCGTCGAAGGTACCTGACCGGACATAGGCATCACCCTGGAGCACATGCCGGGCCAGAGAGATCGCCAATCCGATAGCCAATTCGGCCGTGGGCTCAGTGAGTAGGTCAGGCACGATACTGACCCAAACGCCCGCCTGGGTACAAGCGGGGATGTCGTAATTGTCATACCCCTTGAGTGCACAGGCCACTATTCTCAAATGTGGAGCTGCAGCGAGCAATCCGCTGTCGATCTTATCGGTCATGAAACCCATCATTGCATGGGACTTTGCTGCACGCTGAATCACCTCTGATTGGGGCCAAGGATCAGCGCCGTGGTTCATATCGATATCGCCATGGACGGCCAAGCGTTGCTGCACCTCCTGATGGATGCGTTGGGTAACCAAAATTTTAGGACGCGCGCTCATATAAAGTTTTATTGAAAATTTGCTATTTCAGTTTGCGGCGCAGGGCTGCACCGGTGCTGTCGACGACCAAAACGCAGGCCAGAATGGCCAGTAATATCGCGGACACCTCGTCATACTTGATGAGCCGTAACGCAGCCATCAGCTCAAACCCGATGCCACCGGCACCGACAATGCCCAGCACTGCCGACGCACGAAAGTGGTATTCCCAACGGTAGATGGTGGTATCCGCTAGCTGTGGGAGAACTTGCGGCAAGACCGCATGGGTGATGACTTGCAGACGGCTGGCACCTGCGGCACTCGCGGCCTCCAGGGGCTTGGGGTCCACATGCTCAATGGATTCGGCAAAAAACTTGGCGACCATGCCGGTGGAATGCAATGCCAGCGCCAGTACGCCGGGAAGCGCACCAAAACCGACAATGGCCACAAACAGAATGCCCAAAATGATCTCGGGCACCGAGCGAAAGGCCGCAAGAAGCATACGGGTAACACGATACACAGCGGCATTTGGCGACGTGTTGGGGGCGGCGATTAACGCCAGTGGGAGCGAGAACAATACCGCCAAAGCAGTGCCAGCAATCGACATCGCCAGCGTATCGAGCAATGGTTTGATCCAGTTTTGCCAACGGGTGAAGTCGGGAGGCACCATCTCCGACGCGAGCTGCGCGACAGCGGGTGTTCCCTCCATAAACCGATCAAGATCAAAGAAGCCGGTCAGCCACAACGCGACCAGACACACGGCGACGATGCCGACGACCAGCCGGATCTGACGACCCGATTGCGCACGCGCTTGCGAAAGAATCTGCGCATAACGCGCGGGTACAGCGCTCGTCGTCATTTGGTCTTATTCAGATCAAGTTTTAGCAATGTGGCGGTCTCGCGAAGCCCGTCATAGGCTTTGTCATCCGTCGCAACAAATCCATCGATGCGAAATGCCTTAAGTACATCCTTGTCTTTCATGTTGAGAAATGCCGCGCGAATGGCCTGCTTCAAACTGGCAGCGAGATTGCCCTGCATCACCATGGGATAGTTAGGAATAGGTTCAGACAGGTCGAGCTGCACAACCTTGCTTGCATCGATGCTGCCTTTGGCTACCAGGTTGTCATAAATCGCTTTGGACAGCGAACCTGCTGGAACTTGACCGGCTTGTACCGCGCGTGCCACTGCATCGTGGGCACCCAAATGTACTGGTTGGTAGTCATTGGGGGCGTCCAGACCCACTTTCTTAAGAATGTGGGCGCGTGGCGCTAGGTGACTCGATGTGGAGGCTTGATCACCAAACCCAAAGGGCTTGCCCCGGATGTCGCCCAACGACTTGACCGGTCCGCCAGCGGTGGCTATCAGAATCGAGTTGTAGGTGGGTGATCCGCGCTCTACACCGACAGCAAAGGGCTCAATCTCTGGGGCGCGCGATTTGGCGAGTACATAAGAAAACGGACCAAAGTACGCCACCTCAATGCGGCCAAACCGCATGGCCTCAATCATGGACGAGTAGTCGGTGGTAACAATAAGCTCAATCTCCTTGTTGAGCGTTTTCTCCAAATACAGCTTTAGCGGCTGCGCATTTTGAATCAGTGTGGCTGCATTTTCGTCAGGCAACAACGCAACGCGCAGCTTGCCGGGGTCTTTGCCTTGGCCCAGCACAGAAGTGGAAAAAACCATAGCTAAGACGGCAGCGAACAGGTAATGGCGGCGATTCATGATGGAACTCCTTGCAGTTGAAATTAAATGGTGTTGGTGTCAAGAAGCTCGTGGCGCACGCTGGTTGGCTGAGTGCGGTCAGCTAATTTGCTGGTCCAAAGTTCACGATCATTGATGGTCACCAGAAGTGCCAAGGTGACGGTAAAACGCCGCCAGCTATCGAAGCTTGCGG
>Ga0105050_10002705_pt1 | contig 25089 bp, 22 predicted proteins | sample FRY01_FD_78088 | JGI IMG/M metagenome (GOLD analysis project Ga0105050, IMG submission 78088) | Freshwater microbial communities from Lake Fryxell liftoff mats and glacier meltwater in Antarctica - FRY-01 | ecosystem: Environmental > Aquatic > Freshwater > Ice > Glacier meltwater ...
GCGTACCCATGCTTCAATTTGCTCACGATTTTTGAGGGTGAGCACAAAGTGATGTTTTGTATTCATGATCCTAATGCTAGTATGTATTAACTAATCGTGCATTAGATTGTTGAGACTAAGTAATATAGCGTGGTCTAATTAATGCCGATATTTTTTCTACCCTAAAGCAAAGCCTTTGGTTGGTATTTAATATGTGCGCCGGGAGGGAGTCGAAGTCTACGACTTCAGTACACCTTGTCACTAATTTTAGGAGTAAAGAAACATTCCGGGGCCTATTTCACTGACTCGCGCCTCCTTGCTTGTGCGCCTTGTCTCTGTGGCTTCAGGACACGCCCTAAGAAAGACCGCGCGCCCCTTGGGCGCGCGGTCTTTCTTTTTCTACAATCGTGCTCTGTACTGTAGCGCTTCAAGTATGTGAGGTATTTCAATGTTGGGCGCTCCTGTTAAATCTGCAATCGTCCGAGCAACCTTAATAACGCGGTGGTACCCGCGCGGTGAAAGTTTTAATTTTCCCGCAGATTCCCTGAGGAGTGTCGCCACGTCTTTTGCGAGAGGAATATAGGTTTCTATATCGCGCGCAGACATCGTCGCATTAGTTTTTGTTTCTGAAGAGAAACGCTCTCTTTGGATGTGTCGCGCACGGAGTACGGACTCACGCGCTCGCGCTGTCTCTTCGCGCGACGTGGTGCGGGTTGTTTCTCCTGGAGTGAGGTCACCATAGGGCACATGTGATACCGAAAGCCAAAGATCAATACGATCCATGATTGGTCCTGAAATTTTTTTACGATAACTCTCGAGCATATGTTCGGCATCTTGGTCTGTGCCGTCATAGCTCCCGCGATGCGGATTCATAGCAGCAAGAAGTATAAAGTCTGCGGGAAAAATGGCAGTCCCCTGCACGCGAGAAATAGAAACCACTTTGTCTTCAAGGGGTTGACGCAGCGTATCAAGGGAGCGCCGTTCAAATTCTGGAAATTCATCTAAAAAAAGCACTCCGCGATGTGCAAGTGTCACTTCCCCTGGTTTTGGATGAGAGCCTCCCCCTACGAGCGCAACGTGCGAAGCTGTGTGATGTGGTGAGCGAAAAGGTGGCAAGGTTACGATAGCGTCTTCTGCAATGCCCGCAACGGAGTGTATCGCGGTGACTTCAAGCGCTTCTTCTGTAGAGAGCGGTGGCAACATACTTTGAAAAGCACGTGCAAGCATCGTTTTTCCAGTACCGGGTGGCCCCACCATAATGCTGTTGTGTCTCCCCGCTGCCGCTATGAGAAGTCCTCGCTTGGCGCTTTCTTGCCCTTTAATGTCTTCTAGAAAAATACTGCTCTCGCTCCATGCGGGAGTGATGGTCGTGTATGGATGTGGTTCAATTTTCACATGGTCCTCACGGGTATGGTCGAGATGCTGTATGACTGAGAGGAGTGTGTCCGCAGGAAAGACCGCAATGCCAGGAATGAGAGAAGCTTCACGTGCGTTTTTTAGGGGCACAATTACTTCAGTAAATCCAGCGGACTGTGCCGAACGCACGATGGGAAGTACTCCACGCACCGGACGAATACTGCCATCCAGCGCAAGCTCTCCAATAAGAAGTGTTTTTTCGAAGTTGCCACGAAGCTCTCCACTTGCTATGAGATACCCAAGCGCTATCGGGAGATCAAAAAGAGGACCTTCTTTTCGTAGATCAGCAGGGGCGAGGGAGACAATTATTTTGTGATTTTTGCTCTTAGGGGATTCGAAACCAGAATTTTTAATAGCAGCGCTCACGCGGTCGCGCGCTTCCTCAACCGCTTTATCAGGAAGCCCCACCACCGAAAAAGAATACAGACCTCGCGAAAGGTCTGTTTCTATAGTGACAATATTCGCGCCAAGGACTGAAGGCTGTGCACTAAAAACACGCGCTATCATATTACACAATTTTATTTACAAAATTCATAAAAATGAAATGGCCATTAGATGCTACGGTTTTTAATGTCCGCAAGGATTTTTTCTGGATTAAAAGGTTTTGTGCGTTGTACGGTAGCAAGACCTTCAAGCATGTTTGCGGCTGGCTTAATATTGAGTGATGCATCCCTAAACCCCGCACGAAGGATATCTGGAAGAGGGAGCGACTGTAAGTGTTTTTTGTACGCATCCATAACAAATGCTGTGCCCCAAGGACTTAGTTTTTTATACGCAGGTATTGTGGCAATCAAGTGAGCGTCGAGAGTCTTGCGCAGTGTTTCTCTAGGGTTCGCCTCAGAAGGTGCAATGCCCCGCTCTGCGAGTTTTGAAGTAACCAAACGTTCTCTCGCGAGATTTCTCTCGTGGAGAGCTACTGCTTCAGGTGATGGCTCAGAAAGACTAGCGGCTACTTCGGATTTTCTTGGTGGGAGTATTTCGGGGACTGGAAGTCCACGTTCTCTCATTTTTGCAGCAGCTAGAGCATTTCTTCCAGATTCTCTTGCGCGGCGAGCTATTTCTTCAGGTGATAGCTCAGAAAGACCAGGAGATACTCTTTCTTGCGTTCGCAGGAGAGAGGTATTTTCCGCAGGAACCTGTGCAGGAGTTTCTGTGCTGCCGAGTATCTGGGCGATCTCCTCTTCAGTCAGTCCTAGAGTGCGAAGCTGTGCGGGGTCAAATTCTACCGCAGTTGGGGCCACTTCTTGAATTGGTGACGGAGTTGCTTGAGAATCAATGTCCAATACTTCCGCTATCTCGTCATCACTAAGACCTAGTGCGCGAAGTTGTGCGGGGTCTAAGTCAATCGAAGAAGCATTTGGAGGTACAGTAGGTGCTGGGAGGTGTTCAATTTCTAGTGGCGCTTGATCGGGCGACCTAGTAGACAGTATAGGTTGCTCAGTTTCCGATGGCACTGTCGGTGGCAATACAATAGTTGTTTCTGGAGAGATTGAGGGGTCTTGTGGCCAACTTCTTACTTGGGCGTTGAGGAACGCAAGAGCTCCTTTTATTCGTCTTTGTTCTGCGGGGGACAACTTTTCTGAAAACTCTGATAAGAGCGACTTTATTGTCTCCACAATAGTAGCAAGACGCTCAGTAATTATTTTTTTGTCTGCTTCGGAAATCTTATCGAGATTTGTGTCAGGTTTAGTTGTTTCAAGGGATACAGGAGAAGCACTCGGTTCACTATTAGGGGTGGGCAGAGGTTCCTGTGTGTCGATAGGTGGTGGCGGGGTAGATATTGGTACTTCAATAGGGATAGATGCTCTTTCGGTAAGGACTTCACTTTTCTCTTGGGGTGGGTTAAGGAAAAGATTTCTGATGCGCCCCCGCACACTCTCCTTTTCCTCAGGAGAGGCATTGGTACGGTTGATTTTACCAAGAGCATCAACGTATCTTAATTCAGTTAAAGGAGTCCCTGGAGTGTGTCGGAGGTAGTTAGTAAGTAGCTCCTCGTCGCTGGGTACGTGGAACGATTCTGGAGTTATTTCAGAAGGAGTTTCTGGTTGTGTTGACGCAGGTTCACTGAGCGGAGCATCGCCAAGAGACGGGGGTAACTCAGCCGGCGATGGCTCCACGGTTTCTGCTAGTGGTAATGCTGGAGGTCCAAAAATGTCACCTCGACCTTGTGCCACAGTCCTCTCTGTTATTGCTGTAACAAGCGTAGCCTCTCTTCTGGTGGGAGCTGAGGGAGGCTTTTTGCCCCGTGCATTCTCAGCACCATCTGGAACATCAGGTATTTCTCCTTTCATCGAACTGTCTCGCATGCCACCTCTGTCAAGCTTACTTCTCATATTATTTTATACTAGCAACGAAGGCTCTTCCTCTTTGTGTGCCACGCACGTACGCGCTGCGGGATTTGCAAGCAGGCGGTCTTCTTCTATGGGTTCGCCAGAAATTTCACAGATGCCATACGTACCTGCTTCTATTTTCTCAAGGGCGAGAAGTGTCTCATTGTATCTTTTCTCAAGGTCAGCAAGGATAGCGGTGCGCTCCTCAAGATCTTCGGCATGGTCGGCACTCGTGTTTTCATCCGCTTCACTGGTCTCTGTGTCTACTGGTGTCGCTACCCAGTCATGTTTATTTTCTGGATTGTGTACACCAAGAGTCTTTAATTCTTCAGTAACAGCATCAAGCTCTGTTACAAGAAGTGTTTTGAGGTGTGTGGTGTCTTTTTGCATATATATGTATAGGTTAGTACCTACAGTATAACATTAGCGCAATACTCGCGTAAGTGCAGTGAAGGTGTTTTCTGTAGTCGTTATTACGAGCGTTTGTTGATTTATGAATCCATAGACGATACGAGGAAGCCCTTGCTCATCGTTGAGTATGCGGACATCGATGTTTTGGACAGTTTTGTCGGTAAAGTATGCAGTGCGCGTCTGGTCCAGTGTGCGCGCAGTGCTGTCGTAGGTGCGTCGCACAGGCTCTCCAAAAAACGGCGCGAGGTCAATGCTGAGGTACTGCTCCCACGCCAGCATGCCCGCAAATGCTGTTTCGAAATTTGACACACGAAGAATGATAAATGGTGCGCGCTCGGTGCCGTATGCCCCGAGCATCAGAGAGTCTTGCAGTGTGCGCATAAAAGCGCTCGGCGCCTTGATATCAAGGATAGCGGTTATTTCTCCTGCAGTCGCAGGACGTGTTGATGTGGTGTCTCCTACCACAGGAGAGAGGTGTAAAAATCCTTCTGAGCCGAGCGTGACAGTGTCTTTTAGAGAGGTGAGGTCTGCAAGAAATGTGGCGCGGTCAGGAGAGAGAGCGATGGTCTTTTGTGTTTCTGTGCGGAAGAAGCTTGCAGTGCTTTGTGATGCTGGTGTTGTGGGTGTTCGTGAGAAATAAGAGTATCCCCAAACGCTTCCTGCGGTGAGGGTGACAATGACTGCAAATGATACAAGTACAGGAATAAGGCGTGAAGACTCTGCGCGGGGTGTAGAACGAAACACTTCTCCTCTGCGTTCTGCTCGAGAACGTTCTTGAGCCGCAATACTTGGCGCAGAAAGTCCTTGCTCTTGTATATCGCTGAGGGCGTCATTGCGATAGGTGCGAAGAGGCGCTACATCAACAGGGTCTTCTGTGTGCGGTGGAATAAAAGGAATATCCCGCATCAGTCTATTTTCCGGAGCATCGGGAGCGCCGTTGTTGGCGTTTTCAGCAAGACGTCTGAGTCGCTCGTGAGCAGTATCTCCGGAGGTGGCAGGTGTATCTTCGGGCAGACGAACAGGTCGGGCTGTTTTGAGTGATTGCCGTAAAGGCACCTCTTCACTTTTTACAGGAAGCGACGCGTGAAGCGCTCGGCGGTAGTCGTGAGCTTCTTCGGTGGTGGTATGCAAAAGAGGTGCGTTTTCTCTTGGTTCGCTAATGCGACGCGATGGGGTTGTTTCTGTCTCGGAGTAGGTGTTTTGTGTTATTTCCTGTGTACTAAATAGTGATACTACCGTACGCTTCCACCATGCGGATAGCTCAGATAGGATATCAGCAATAACGGAACTGTGTGAAATGCGTCTATCTGTCAAGATGGTTGGATCACCAGCTCCGCCTGTTTTTGCTTCGTTGCGTATATCAAAAGCAGAGTGCCCTTGCGGATGGTCGTCGGGGCGTGGCGTATGTGGAGGCTTGAGTGTTTTCACTAGTTTATGCAGTTCTTTTGGAAGGATTTTTGAGAAAGCGCCCACTACTCTAATAGAATCAGAAATAGGATCAGATTTTTGTTCTTCTGCAGAGAGATGGGAGTAAAGGATCTTCCTAGGTGTTTCTAGTGCCTTTTGTTGTGTGTCTGCGGGTAAAGAAGACGGAGGGGTTTCTACTGTGGCCCACGATACTGCTTCGTTGTCTCTCGATGGAGATGTTCCTTGCGCACGCTTAACGTCATCAGCAAAAGTTCTGATTTTAAGAATCGTTGTTGGTTTCGTCTCGGGCATTACTCTACTAGTATCGCACGGAGCACGCACTCAAGCGACACGAAGAGTGTCGTGTGTGTTGATTTTAATTTTCGGGCGATAAAGTTTATTGTATGTGCGGTGTGCTATTCCCTTGCGCTGCGCTCGGTTTGAGTCCTTTACGCTCTGCAAAACCAGGATCACGTTTTTTTATGGAAAGAGATAACTTGTCCCCAGTAACTTCTTTTATCACAATAGGTACTACTTCTCCAACCGCAAGAACTCCGTCTATACTCTCAATCCTGAAGGGTGCAATTTCTGAAATATGGAGAAGCCCTTCGGTGAAAGCATTCAATGCCACAAATGCGCCAAAGACGGCAAGGCGCGTGACCTTACCATTAATCTCTTCGCCCACTTTAAATTCATGAGTCATGGCGCGAATTGCGTCAGCTGCCTTTTCTGCACTCCCCTCTTTTCCCGTGATGTAGACAGTGCCGTCGTCCTCGATGGTGATTTCCGCAACACCTGTTTCCTCTTTCAGTTTATTAATAGTTTTTCCGCCAGAGCCAATGACTGCGCCGATCTTTGAGGGAGGAATGGTGAGGACGACAATCTGTGGTGCGCGTGGAGATATGTGAGGACGTGACGTTGCTATTTCTGCTTCCATCACATCAAGAATCTGGAGGCGGGCAAGGCGCGCATTTTCCAATGCTTCCTTGAGAATCGGAAGTGGAATGCCCCCGACCTTTACATCCATCTGTATGGCAGTGATGCCGATGCGTGTGCCCGCCACTTTTAAATCCATATCACCGTATTCATCTTCAGGCCCTTGGATATCGGTGATGAGCGTGTAGTGGTCGTGGTCGCGCATCAGCAGTCCTGATGCAATACCCGCAACAGGGCGCGTGATGGGTACGCCACCATCCATAAGTGCAAGCGCTGAAGCGCAGACAGAACCCATGGAAGAAGAGCCGTTTGAAGAAAGTGTTTCGGACACGAGGCGTACGGTGTACGGGAATATGTCTTTTGTGGGAATGACGGGGAGCAGTGCTTTTTCTGCGAGTGCACCGTGCCCTATCATACGACGATTTGACCCGCCAATACGTCCTGTCTCTCCGACTGAGTACGGAGGAAAGTTATAGTGATGCATAAAGCGTTTGTGCGTCTCGCGCTCTTCCATGGTGTCGATACGTTGTGAGTCTTGTGGACCTCCGAGAGTGAGCACGCTTAATATATGTGTACCGCCACGATAAAAAATACCTGAACCATGGAGTACTGGCGAAACGCCTCCCGCTTGCGCAAAGAGTGGGCGGAGCGCATCAAGCGCGCGTCCGTCCGCGCGCTTCCCTTCCTCGATGCCACCGCGATGCAGTTCTTCGTCAACAGCGTTTTCAAAAAGCGTATCGGCAATGCTCCCCGTTTGCGCGGGAAGTGTCGTGCGCACGAGTACGTGCCACTCTTTTTTTAAAGCATGGATCGTGCGTTTTCCCGCTTCATTGGAAAAAACCGCTGAGGTGAGTTTGGGAACGATGGCATCTCTGAAAAGCACACGGAGCTCATCGTCGGGTTCTTGTATAAGTATGGTGCGTTTGGTAACACCAATCTCTCCTATGATTTTTTTCTGGAAGCTTTCAAGTTCGGCGTGTACGTTGCGCGCTATTTCGAGTGCGTGCATCACCTCCGTTTCACTAATTTCCTCCCCTTCCGTTTCAATCATATTGATGGTGCCGTCTTTCCCACATGCGAGAATTTCATAGGATAGTTCGCCGGAGACACGTTCTGTGTATGTGGGGTTGATGATTAAAGTGCCGTCACTTTTTCTTTTGCCAATGCGGACGGCCCCTACGGGGCCGTCCCACGGAATAGACGATACCGCAAGTGCAAGAGAGCTCCCCACCACTCCCAGTACATCAGGGTCATCTTCACCGACAGCAAGCACCGTGACAACGACTTGTATTTCGTGTCGCACCGCGTGATTAAAAAGCGGGCGTATGGTGCGGTCGACAATACGCGCAGAAAGCACGGCATCATCAGACGGTCTTCCCTCTCTTCGTACAAAACGACTGCCAAGAATTTGGCCCGCAGCATAAAAGCGTTCTTCAAATTCAACAGAGAGTGGAAAATACCCCATACCCAGTTTTTCCTCTTCTCCCATGACGGCAGTGACAAGGATAACCGTCTCTCCCATCTTGAGGATGACCGAGCCGGTCGCATTTTCAACAAGGTCCGTAAACTCAGCAATAATTTCCTTCCCCCCGATTATTCCCGTATATGTTTTCTTTTGCATAATAGTAAAGAGGCGGGCCTAGGGCCCGCCTCTTTTTAGTGTGTATCCGCATCAAGCGCGTGGGGGTGCTTCGTGGATGTTTGTTTTTTTTGCATAGTGCGGTGGCCGATGAGGAAGGTTTCTGGGTCTTCATCCATATCGAGAAAGTCATCAGCTGTTTCACGCAGGCGTGAAGATGATGAGCGACCAAAAGAAATGACTTCCACTTGGCACCCTTGTGAGCGGACGTATTCTACGAGAGGAATAAAGTCACCATCTCCTGTCGCAAGGATGATGACGTCGAGCTTCTGCGCCATTTTAATAGCATCAATAGCCATACCCACATCCCAATCTGCCTTTTTTGCACCACCAAAAAATATTTGGAGGTCTTTTGTTTTTGTTTCAATGCCGATTTTTTGAAGTGCTTCAAAAAAGGCTGATTCTTCCCCGCTCTCTGTGGTGACGACGTACGATATAGCGCGTACGAGCTTGCGATCTCCGAGAGACTCGCGCACCACTGCTTCAAAGTTTACCTTTGCTTTGTAAATATTCTTCGCACTGTGGTACAGGTTTTGTGTGTCAATAAAAATACCGACACGTTGTTCTTTGTGTTTAACGATAGTCATAAAAAATCTATAAGGAATAACGGCTCGCTTTAGTATTAAAAAAGTGCGAACCTATGTTCAGTGTATCATAAAAACCCCTTACGGGGCTCTATGTGTTATTTCTTCAGTCCGAGTTTTTTGGTCAGTGAGCCGTATGCTTTCACATCGGTGCGCTCAAGGTACTTGAGGTGCTTGCGACGGTCTGCGACCATCTGCAAAAGACCACGACGTGAGTGAATATCTTTCTTGTGTTTGCGCAAATGTGTTGCAAGCTCTTCAATTTGCTTGGTTAACAGAGACACCTGCACCTCAGGAGACCCCGTGTCATCGTCGTGACGGCGGGTGTCTTTAATAGCATTAACTTTCTTTCGTTTCGTAAGCATGGGAAGACTATAGCATAGATTGACAATCTTTGCAAGTACTGTCGTAACCCTGACCTATTTTATTCGCTTGTGCCCTAAGATAATTGTGCGACCCTTTTATCATCCTGTACTATATATGTATGAACATGCAGGAAGCTATTCGCGAATTTCTCCAGCACCTGGAGATAGAAAAGGGTCGCTCTCCGAAGACTATTGATAACTATGGGCGGTACTTACAGCGTTTTGTTGCGTATTCAAAGATAAAAACTCCGGACCAAATGACCGAGAGCATGATCCGTGAGTATCGTGTGTGGCTCAATCGTCAGAATGGCACGAAAGTAGGTAGAAATATGGAGACGATGAAGCGTCGTACGCAGAACTACTACCTCATCGCACTTCGCGCCTTTCTAAAATTTCTAAGGAAACGTGGCATAGAGTCAGTGTCTCCTGAACGCATCGAGCTTGCGAAGGTCGGAGAGCGCCATCTTGATCTCATTACCGAAGGAGAATTAGGACGATTACTGTCTGCGCCAGACACAACGACCCTACAGGGGCTGCGTGATCGAGCTATCCTGGAGCTCCTCTTCTCTACTGGTCTTCGTGTTTCCGAGCTCTGCGCGCTTTCGATTGACAGCGTTGATCTCTCTCGTGACGAATTTTCAGTGCGAGGCAAAGGAGAAAAAGTACGCGTCGTTTTTCTTTCGCCTGAAGCAAAAAGCACCATAAAAGAATATTTAAAGTCGCGCAAAGATATGGACGATGCGATGTTTGTGCAATATGGGAAAAATGCAAAGAATGCAAAAGAGCTCAGACTCACCGTGCGTGCGGTGCAAAGGCTCGTAAAACACTATGCCGTGAAAGCAGGGATCACCCGCAAAGTTACGCCACACGTCATTCGGCATAGCTTTGCAACTGATCTCTTAGGCAATGGAGCCGACCTCCGCTCAGTACAAGCACTCTTAGGTCACGCCAACATCGCCACCACCCAAATCTACACCCACGTCACCGACGTCCACCTACGAGAAGTGCATAAAACGTTTCACGGAAAGAGGAGAAAATAATTTTTGCGTAGTATAAAAAGCAAAACCATTACGCCAAACACCACAGTGTCTCAAAAAAGCGTTTTTGGCTTTCTGCTACGACTTTGTTTTTTATACTGAAGGTGAGGTGGGGTTCTCCGTAAATATCGAAATCGACATGATCGGGGTAAATGATGGTATTGACCAGGTTTGTCTCAAGCTTCGGCAGTGTGCGGTAGTCCGTGAGAGCGCGTGTAGCGGTATCTCTGTCAAATGATTTCTTTAAGGATTCTGGGCCGATGATGCGGAAATGTATTTCTTTAGCGATGCGGATACAATCCCATTCAGTGTGCGCCCGTTCTCCCATGAGGTTGTAATACTGATCCCACTCCCCACAGATTATGAGAATGGTTGATTTCATTGCCGTTTTACGAATATTTTCTAGATTGTATGCACGGTAGGCATTTCTCCCCTCTATAACGGTAAATTCTTGACCTTCTTTTTTTTCCGCAAGTACTGAGAGTTGTTCGGCGAGCTTCGTCGCGCGTAGCGTTTGTTCTTCGGCGAGTGCGACGAATTTGCGAGGTGTTTGCGCGCGCCAGAGCGCGCGCGTTGGCGTGCCAAGCTGTAGCACGAGCCCTTTTTCCTTAAGAACAGCGAGCGCATTGTACACAAACTGCCTATGAAGCTCTGTCTCCTTCGAAAGTCGCACGGCACTCACTTCCCCGCTCTGGAGCAAGGTCATATAGACAAGCGCCTCCTTATCAGAAAGCCCAAACTCCGTAAGTGATTTTGTAATATTAAGGTCAATAATCTTTGACATACATATAAATAACATATCAAAATAAGACTTTTGTGTCAATATATAATGTCAAAGATGTATTGACATCTATTCTAATTATGTCATAATAATGACTAGAAAGCTAGGTTTATTAAAGGTAAAACAGTAATCAGTATGAGCAAATATACAGTAGCGATCGGTGGGGTAGGTCTCGTGGTTCTATTGGTCGGAGCAATCCTCATTTCAGGAAAAAAAGAGGTGCCTGTAGTGACCTCTCTTGCTCAAGTACAAGAAGTCACCATGGGCGCGGTACTTTCTCTAACAGGCGCCGCAGCAAACGATGGAAATGATATTAAGAACGGTATCGATCTTGCAGTTTCTGAGTTGAAAAAGAGAGGAACGGTTGTTCATGTCGACTATCAAGATGATGCCACCGATCCAAAAAAGACTATCTCAGCCCTCGAGCTTTTGAAAGCCAGGGATATTTCAACAGTGGTGGGTTTGACATGGGGGTATATTGCTTCTGCAGCTATTCCAACAGTAAATAAAGAGAATATCACCATTTTTTCCCCTGCAAACTCTTCCGATATCGTTGCTGGAGCAAGTACGACCAACCGTATCTACTATGGTGCGGTGAATAACTATAAAAAAATCGAGCCAACCACTGCGTGGCTTGCAAGTGTACGTGCGACAAACCTTGCTCTGATAGCGACACAAGATGCATGGGGATCTGCGCACACTGATGTGTGGTCTCAGGCCTCTCTAAAAGCTGGCGCACGCGTGGTGTACACAGAGACAATTCCCTATGGGAGTGAAGCAGATGTTATGCCCGTTGCTATACATAAAATAAAAAAGCAGAAAGCCGATGCAATCCTTTGGACTGGAACCGAAGCAGGAGCTATTGTTTTTCTGAAGGAGTTGGAGCGACAGAATATACATATTCCAGTATTGGGTACGAATTATATTCGAATCGCTATAGTGGATGGAAAAGTAGCAAATCCAGGTATGGTGTCTTCTATAGAAAGTCCCGCGACAGCAGATTTTGAACAGCGATTCAAGAAAGCGTATGGTCTTTCTCCGAGCGTGTATGCAGAGTCGGCATACCGCATGACATATCAGATTGCAGAAAAACAGGATCTTGTTTCAAGCTATGACGCCAAAGGAGATACGTTTGGTGGTCAGTGGGTTGTTGCAGGGGTACGCTAATGGAAGCTCTCAGTACAGCTACTGTACAAATAGTCTGGACAATAGCTACCTATACAGTGCTGTCCATCGGATTTAATTATCTGTGGAGTATTAATCGATTCTTCGACATTGGGTATGCAGCACAAATCCTGGTAGGTGCATATAGTTTCTACGCGTTTGAGAGGGCTGGTGCGTCACTGCCGGTTGCGGCGTGTGGAGCCCTGGGAATATCTGTCATTTGTGCACTTATTCTTGAGCGTTTTGTGTATGTGCGCCTGCGAGCGCAGTATGCGTCCCCACTTATGTCCTTGATAGTGTCCGTCGGCGTCCTGGCCGTTGTGCAAGGGGTTGTATCGATGCTGTTTACAACGCAATCACAAACGCTTGTGGTTGCAGAGCACTATTTTCGATTTAGCACCGTATCAGTATCGTACTCGCAAATACTGACTATTATTCTCGGTTGCATTGTCTATATGTGCGCAAGATATGTCTCTACTCATACCTCATTTGGCACGCAGGTGCGAGCAGTTCAAGATAACGAACAGCTCGCACGTACCTCAGGGGTCGGTATAGCACGCGTACGGAGTCTGAGTGTCATGTGTGCCGCGGTGTGCGCGACGGTTGCCGGTATTGGTGTTGGTCTCAACACAAGCATCAATCCTGCTTTCAGCATGTCGCTTCTGCTTGACGCTGTAGTGATATCTATGATCTTTGGCTTGGGGAATATACCCAGAGCGATCTATGGCGCAATGCTCTTTTCATGTATTGAGGTTGCGTCGGTGTGGGTTGTTGGTCCTGGATGGAAAGACGCTACAACTTTTTCGGTGCTCATAATGCTCCTACTCTATCGTAGTGCAAAAACGTAGTGCAAAAAAATCACATATATATCATGGAATATCTCATCCATCTTAGTATCATCCTTCTTATCTACTCGGGACTGGCTGTGTCACTTTCTGTGCTCGTTGGGAAAGCTGGTATTTTTTCTGTTGCACATGCGACGTGGTTTGGTGTTGGGGCGTACGCGACAGCACTCAGTATGTTTGGGGGATATTCCTACGGAACCAGCGTTGTCGTTGCTATCAGTGTGACGCTTGTCGTATCGGCTTTTGTGAGCATAGTACTTCTCCCGCTTGCCAAGGAGCAGTATGCGATTGGCTCTTTCGGTTATAGCGTTCTTTTTTCTACCATACTGATACAGGGAGCATCTGTGACTCACGGTACAGTGGGGATGTTTGGCATACCGCGCCCTACCGTATTTGGTTTTTTGCTTGAGTCCAATATTTCATTTCTTGTTTTTACTGCGGTCGTACTAGGAAGTGCCGTGACGATCCTATGGTATATAACGCGCTCACACTTTGGTCGAGTGCTCTGCGCGATTCGTGACGACGAGCCGGCGCTTAAGGTCTTCCACTACAATATAAATCACTTCAAGGTTTTGATTTATGCGATTACCTCTGCAGTTGCTGCGTTGTGTGGAACGCTTTATGCCACATACGTTTCATTCATTGACCCCTCCTCGTTTTCTCTCACTGAAAGTATTTTTATACTCACACTTGTCGCAGTTGGTGGCCTAGGGTCTCTGCGCGGCTCTGCTCTTGGAGCTGCAACACTCATGCTTTTGCCAGAAATGTTGCGCTTTGTTGGGGTGCCGAGCGAATCTGCGGCAGAATGGCGCATGGTGATATACGGTATTTTGCTTGTGTATGTGGGGCTCTATAGACCACAAGGGTTTTTTGCCCGCCCTCATCTTACCGCGGCATGAAACTAAAGAACCTCTCTTTCTCATATGGTGGTATCTGCGCACTTCGCGACGTGTCTATTGAGTGCATGCCTGGGTCAATAACAGGAATTATCGGCCCTAATGGAAGTGGTAAAAGCACGCTCGTCAATATGATGACCAACATGCTTCCAACAAAAGATTTTGCTCATGTGCAATTTACCACAACACGCACATTTCAAGACGTACGTCTCTGGAAAGGTCTCACTGTCCTTGATGCGGTACTGCTTGCGTGTGAGTCACGAGGTATGTTTCGAGCCATTATTTCGACAAAAACTACAAATCCCATTGCACACGAAGCACTCGATCATGTTGGTTTGATGCATAAAAAGGATGTGAACGTGACACAGCTCTCATATGGTGAACGTAAGTTGGTAGAGCTTGCGCGTGCTCTGGCATCACAAAAGCCCATCCTGTTTTTCGATGAACTTTTTGCAGGGCTTTCCTCTGTGGCAAAAGAGCGAGTGATCGGAATTCTCATAGAAGAGAAGAAAAGTATGAAAACGATTGTGGTGATTGAGCACAATCTAAAGCTCATTCAAGATATCTGTAATTCGGTTTACGTACTTGACGGAGGTCGTTGTATTGCGTCAGGCATCCCGGAAGAAGTACTCAAAAATCCTTTGGTGCAAGAAGCTTATTCAGGAGGAATATGAAAAGTGATACATCCTTGTGTGAATTAACAAATGTCAGTGTCTCTTTTGGAGAAGTAGACGTCCTTAAGGGGGTGTCAGTATCAGTATATGCTGGCGAAATTGTTGGACTCTTTGGACATAATGGCGCTGGTAAGTCGACCGTGCTCAAAGTATTAATGGGAGAGTTTATACCACAGCATGGTCTCGTCACCATGTCGGTACCTTTTACCTACGTACCTCAAGGTGAACGCATCTTCCCATCCCTTAGCGTCGAAGAAAATATTTGTGTAGCGAGTGGGGTATGTAAGGTGCCACAGTTTGTGCTCGAGTTATTTCCCAGTCTAAAAAATAAACTACAGATACGAGCAGGAAGTCTTTCGGGTGGTGAACAACAAATGGTAGCACTCGGGCGAGGCCTCATTCATAAACCAAAGCTCCTCCTGCTTGACGAGCCATCTCTTGGTCTTGCGCCAAAACTAGTACGAGAAGTATATGGAATGATTGAACACCTACGCTCTTCATTGGGAATCGGTGTGTTAGTCATTGAACACAACCGAGAAGCGCTGATGCCTATCCTAGATCGGGGATATGTTATGGATAAAGGTAGTATTGTTGAAGAAATAGTTAGGAGTACGTGATACGTGTCATACACTATGTGTAACAGTGAAACATATGAAGATCACAACGCTACGGACCCAACAGGTATAGTTTTTCTTAAAAAGAAGTCAAGATAAAGACAGATGTGTCTGGATTGGTAGATTTTTGATACTATAGGACGTATATGAAATTGATATCTTGGAACGTAAACGGACTGCGGTCGCTTGAGAAAAATGGGACATGGGAAGCATTTTTAACACTTGATGCGGATATCTTTGGTTTGCAGGAGACTAAAGCAGAGGCTGATCAGCTTTCTGTGGGACTGCGCTCCCCTGCTGGATACCACTCATATTTTTCTTCTTCAAAATTAAAAAAAGGATATAGCGGTGTTGCGCTCTACACAAAGGTGGGGCCGAAAGAAGTTTTTTATGGTATGGGTATTCCTAAATTTGATGATGAAGGGCGTATCGTCGGCGCTGATTTTGGTGATTTTGTTCTTATTAATATTTATTTTCCGAATGGCGGGCAGGGCCCTGAGCGTTTGGCGTATAAATATGAATTTTACGATGCGTTTCTAGCATTTATTGATGGATTCCGTGCGAAAGGCAAAAGTGTGATTTTTTGTGGGGATGTGAATACCGCGCACGAAGAGATTGACCTCGCGCGCCCAAAGGAGAACGAAGACAACACAGGCTTCCTTCCTGATGAACGCGCATGGCTCGATGAGGTGGTGCGTCATGGGTACATAGACACCTTCCGTCACTTCTCCCCTACCAAAAAAGACGCGTATTCATACTGGGATCAAAAGACACACGCACGTGACCGCAATGTCGGCTGGCGTATTGACTACTTTTTCGCAAGTCAAAACCTCCTCCCCCGTCTCAAAAAAGCAGATATACTTCCCCAGATCATGGGGTCTGACCACTGCCCTATTCTGCTTGAACTGAATTAGCTCTAAAGGTTTCAGGGAATAAAATTTATTAAGGACACGATGTCTTTTATAAAAGACACTTATCCACACATATGTCCTTTACACGCTATCCTAAGGGACACATACTAGCGTCAGGCCCTAGAAGGCAAAAAATGAGTATACTCCAGAGATGTGAATCTTCAGAGCATGCTCACTTAATTAGTTCTTTTAAAAAAAAGAATAGTAGAACCTCCAATCTACTATATGTTCTTTACATAATCCGCCCACCAAAAGCCATTCCTAGTGAAATTGAGTGATTGCGCCCCTTGCATCTAATATTTTGGATTTAAAGGACGCAATCACTCTCCCACACACCATTCAGGGGTGGCAAAAATATGAGTCACGTATGCAACAGGAACAATATGTTCCACCGCAGTCCCGCTCGGGACACCGACTCTAAAAGTCCGATATATGCTAATTAAAACCACATTAGCTTCCCTGTCGGGCTTTTGTTATTTTTGGGTCTCTACGCGACGTGGTGCTTCTTTTGAATCTCTTTAATAGCAGTCTCCTCCTCTTCTCTTTGCTTCTGTTTTCCTTTCTCCCCAAGCTCTCTGAGGTCGGAAACATCCATTTTCATAAGTTTTTGAGCCGTATTTTCTAGATACTCCACGGTATTTTTAGTCGGATCCTCAAGAACCTCTTCAAGGAGTGCGTGAAGCGCAAAACCAAGTTTTGGTCCAGGTTTCTCCCCTACAATTTCCATAATACGTGAGCCATTGATATTGAGCATTTTCACACTGATAGGGTCACGAAGCGCCTCGTCTACCATAGCAGTATATTTACGCAGTCTGAAGGGCTGTTCCTTGGGTCTGCCGGTACCGATGCGGTCACAGATACGGAGATTGAGGAGGTCACGGATATTTTCCTCACCCACGTTGGTAATAGTTCTTCGCACCGCAGAAAGCGTCACTTCATCAGGGTCAGAGAAAAACATATGCCAACGGACAAGGTTTACCACCCTCTCTATTGTTTCACGTGGAACCCTGAGGTTCTGGAGGGCTTTTTTTGTAACACGCGCCCCTACAACCTCGTGACCGTGGAATGTCCAGTCCTTTTTTTCTTCAGACCAGCGACGAGTTTCGGGCTTTGATATGTCGTGAAACAATGCGGAAAGACGGATGTGTAACGGCCAGTTCTTGTCTGCCGCATGCTGTACGGTGCGCAAGAGGTGTTCGTAGACATCAAAAGAGTGTGCTTGATTTTGTGCCACGCCAATGCTACGAAGAATGTCGGGGGCTACATAGGGCAACATACCCAGCTTCTCTAAGAAAATCATGCCCTGCATGGGGTTTTTGGATTCGAGGATGCGTAGGAATTCATCGCGAATGCGCTCTTTTGAAATACGGCTGAGGTTCCCAGCATTATTCGCTATAGCAGTCATTGTTTCTCCTTCAATCACAAAATCGAGCTCTACAGCAAGACGTACGGCGCGCATCATACGAAGCGCATCCTCTGCGAAACGGTCGTGTGCTACTCCTACCGCACGGATCCGTTTTTCCTTAAGGTCATTATGTCCTTTAAAAAGGTCTATGTATTCAGCCGTTTTTGGTCTATAGGCAATGGCATTGATGGTGAAATCGCGTCTCTTAAGGTCATCTTCTATTGAAGTGCTAAAGGTGACGCTCTCCGGCCTGCGTGCATCGGAGTAGGTTGACTCAATACGGTACGGCGTCACCTCGACAACCTTGAGTGTTGGGTCTTTGGTGTCTTCAGAAACTACCCCTACCGTACCAAAATCGTTGTTCTGGTAGGTGTTTTCAAAAAACACAACAATTTCTTCCGGTTTTGCATTAGTGGTAATGTCCCAGTCCTTGGGCTTTTTTCCAATAAGAATGTCGCGTACACATCCGCCAATCAAGTACGCCTCAAAACCTGCATTTTCAAGTGTGTCCGCGACAAGGAGTACTTCTTTCGGAATATCTTCTTTGGTGATCATAGAGATTGACACACAAGTATTCTAGTATTTATTAGATTATTTGCATAGAGCAACTATACGAACTATGTTAACATAGTATGTAGTATGAAAGCTTTAGTTCAACAAAAAGAGCGAGCGATTGAATTTCGTAAAAAAGGCTTAAGTTATAGGGAAATTCTTGAAAGAGTGCCTGTTGCAAAGAGCTCTCTTTCGCTCTGGTTGAGTGATCTCCCACTAACCGTCAATGAGAAGAATTATTTAAAATCTCGAAAGGATTCAAATATAAGTAGGGGTCGTATACGCGCTGCTTCTACGAATCGCATGCACCGTCTCGAGCGGGAAAGAGAACTGTTACTGGTTGCTCGGGATGAGTTCAGTAAGTATCGAGATCAAATTTTGTTTCATGTAGGGGTTGCTTTGTATTGGGCTGAAGGAAGTAAGCGTTCTTCACAATTTCAATTTACTAATTCAGACCCAGCCATGGTCAATATTATGCTGGATTGGATCGATAGATATGTTGTCGGTATGTCACGACAGGAAGTTGGCCTGCGCCTTTATGTTCATAAGCCCTATGCTCATGAGCGATGCGAAGAGTATTGGTCTAAGATGCTGGATGTCTCCCTCTTAAATTTTAAGAAGACAATATATAAACCCTCTGGTTTGGGTGTGAAAAAACGTCCGAACTATAAGGGATGCATTCGTATCGAAATGCCAAGGAGCATCACATATTTAAGGAAAATGCAGTTCTGGCAAAATATGTTGGTTGAATATTATAAGAAACGATAGTATTCTCTTGCTACTGCCCTCGTAGCTCAAAGGATAGAGTGACGGTCTTCGGAACCGTTGATCCGGGTTCGAGTCCTGGCGGGGGCACAACAAAGTATCTATAACCTATATTGTTCCTGTAAGGAAAGAGTCCTTAGTGTTCCACATGGAACACGATCCCACCCAGCATTGTCTTTTAGACCTTAAGGTTTACAATAAACCTCTTTTAGAATAGTTTTTGTCTATGTTTCAACATTCTTCATCTCACCCTATCCAGAAGTATATGAATCCAGCACGTCTTCATGATATCAAGGCTTTTACCAAAGGAAAGGAAACACCTTTTCTGATTATTGACCTTTCGCGCGTAGGAACCCTCTACGACGCACTACAACGCTCGCTAAAGACCGCAAAGATCTATTATGCAGTTAAGGCAAACCCTGAAACAGAGGTGGTAAAACTCCTTGCGCAGAAAGGGTCGTATTTTGATGTTGCCTCAAGGTATGAGATAGAGCAACTCTTGAAGCTCAAGATTTCCCCTGCTCGCATGAGTTTTGGTAATACCATTAAGAAAGCCAAGGATGTACAGTATGCGTTTAAAAAAGGCATACGACACTTTGCCACCGATGCTCTGTCTGATCTTGAGAACCTTGCCAAGTACGCCCCGGGTTCTCTGGTGACGTTTCGTCTTTTGCTCCCGGAAGGTGGTTCTGCAGATTGGCCGCTTTCACGCAAGTTTGGTGCTGACCCCGAGATGGTCTATGAACTTGCACTAGAAGCAGTTAAAAAAGGGCTTACACCCTACGCACTTTCCTTTCATGTGGGCAGTCAGCAGAGAGACATCAATGAATGGGACAAAGCACTCAAGACCTGCAAAACCCTATGGGACCGCTTGAAAAAAGAAGGGGTAATGCTCTCAGGGATCAATGTGGGCGGAGGCTTCCCTGCTACGTACCTACACCCTGTTCCAGAAACGAAGGAATATGGCGAAAAGATCAAATCATACGTCACCAAGTACTTTGGCAAGGAGAAACTGGATATCATCCTCGAGCCAGGACGCTCTATTGCAGGAGATGCGGGGATTATTTTTAGTGACGTTGTGTTGGTGTCACGAAAAAGTGAAAAAGAAAAAGTTCGGTGGGTGTATCTTGATATTGGAAAATTTGGTGGCCTTATAGAAACCTTAGATGAGGCAATAAAATATCCTATTCTGATTGAAGGGAAAGAAAAAGAGACGCAAGTGAGCGGTGTCATACTTGCAGGTCCGACCTGTGACTCTGCTGACATTCTCTATGAAAAGTTTAAGTACCAGTTACCAAATAGCTTAAAAGCTGGCGATAGAGCACTTATTTTCTCCACAGGTGCGTACACCTCAAGCTATAGCTCCGTGGCATTCAATGGCTTTCCTCCACTGAAGGTGTATATTCTTAAAAAATAGCTCTGCTAAAAACTCCCATGTTTCATGTGAAACATGGGAGTTTTGGTTCAGTGTACGCGCTGGATTATAACTTTTGATGTAGTATAATCATCGGGACCAAATCGTTTTTAGGATAGTTTGGGATAGAAAGCGGGTATGGTTTAGTGGTAGAACACGTCCTTGCCAAGGACGAGTCGAGAGTTCGATTCTCTCTACCCGCACACGACAAAATAGCAGGCATAGCCTGCTATTTTTCGTGCGGGTAAGCAAGACGCGGGGCGTCTTGCGCGAGAGAATCGAAGGGGTTGCCAGCTATTTTGTGACTGAAAGGAAACAAAATAGCGACAACCCGTACTGATCCTGTAAGGATCGATTCTCTCTACCCTGCCCACGTTCCACGTGAAACAAATAATCTCAAAAAATACTATCTTGAGCAACGAGCTTGTGCATAACCCTGGGTATTTCCATGGTACATCTCTGTATACTCTATTTAAGGATGGTCCTATTTTAAAAAAGTCATCTGTGTATAAGTCAGTGGATATGTGCATAAAGGACATATATAAAAGACATGGTATTTTAAAATATGGCTTAAAATATATGTTTTTAAAAATTAAAATGTTTCACATGAAACAGGTGCCATGTGAAACGTCACGCCCAGGTAATTGTGGATAATATGGTTTCTAAACATATCATAACTGGAGCCATCGGAGAGAAGATGGTTGCAAATCACCTTAAGAGAAAAGGATTTATTCACCTCGAGTCAAACTTTAGAGCAAAAACAGGTGAAATTGACCTTATTCTTACAAAAAATAGCAAAATTCACTTTATAGAGGTAAAAACTGTTTCACGTGAAATCAGAGATGGGGTAGTAGAGGATGTTTCACGTGGAACGCATAGACCTGAGGACAACGTACATAGAGACAAGTTGCGGAAGATTTTCAATACCGTACAGATATGGATTTCAAAAAATAGGTATGTGGGGGAGTGGCAACTGGACGTTGCTTCGGTTATTTTTGACAGCGCACGCAGAAAAGCGAGGGTAACGATGATTGATAACATTGTCCTTGAATAAAGGACAAAATGTCCTTTATGATAATGGTGGAGAAATACCCATATTCTATAGTGTTTTTGTAGAGTGCGTGGTAGGATGGTGGGGTATTATAGAATAATTGAAACGGGGCGTAGTATACCGGTAGTACGTCTGGTTTGGGACCAGATAGACCGAGTTCGATTCTCGGCGCCCCGAACGTAGTAAGGAAGAAAAAGCAAAGCTTTTGTCCGAGAATCGAAGCTGTTGCGAGATAGTTTTGGAGACTTGCCTTTGGCAAGGAGAACAAAAGTATCCGCAACGGGTACTGATCCTGTAAGGATCGATTCTCGGCGCCCCGAACAAAGAACCAAACATTGTCCCGCGCTAAGGAGTCGTCTTCTCGTACGTCTTTATATATAATGGTTCCTACATGGCGAAACAAGTCTCACAAGAGCATGCCGAAGGGAATCACGAAGAGAGTTTCTTGAAAGCCTTTGACGAATATGCAGACGCACTTTTTCGACATGCCAGTATTCGTATTTCCGATCATGAACGTGCGATAGAGCTCGTTCACGACACCTTTACGAAGGCGTGGGGGTATGTGCGAAATGGTAATACCGTTGAGGTATACCGACCGTTTCTGTATAAAGTCTTGGGAAATCTCATCATTGATGAGTATCGCAGGCGTAAGACAGAGTCTCTGGACTCACTCCTCGAAAACGAAGGCATGGATTCGGGAAAGTTTAAGGATCTTCAGGAGGGGTCGCTTGAAGAATCTCTGGTCGCTCTCGACGCACAACGTGTTGTTGAAGCAATACAGGCACTGCCGATTTTATACAGAGAAACCCTCACGCTCCGGTTTGTTGATGGTCTTGGTCCAAAAGAAATCGCAGACCTGATTGAGGAAACTGAAAACGTGGTGTCAGTGCGGATCAATAGGGGAGTCAAGTTGCTCAGGGATATCGTACTGCACACAAAAGATGCATAAATATGAAGTCATTCGAGAAAAAAATTAAAAATGCGAGCGCTCAGATTCGAATGCGTGCCGAAGAGCGCGCTCTCTTGCGTGAACGCATTGTGTCCTTTATGGAGTATCATCCGTTCGCTTCTGCTACGAACGTGCGCGTGCCGAAAAAGAATACGTCCTACACAGACCGTTTTTCATATATACGCTTCACCTCGTGGCAAGTGCGAGGGGTAGTGGGAGTTTTTATAGTAGCCATTTTTATCGTGACACCACTCGTTGCAGAGCGTGCGGTACCAGGGGACGTGCTTTATGCTATGAAGGTCCGTGTTAACGAAGAAGTGCTTGCACAGCTTTCTTTTGGCTCATATGAAAAAGTGGCATGGGAAACACGACGCGTGGAGCGCCGTATTGCAGAGGCACGTCTTCTTGCTAAAGAAGGGAAGTTGACTGACGAAGTAGAGGCTCAGATCACCGCAACAGTCAAAGAGCACACTGCAAAAGCTCAAAAGGAGCTTGCGGTGCTTCGTGTAAGCGATGCAGACCAGGCAGCAATCGCACAAGTAGTACTCGAGTCAGCTTTTGATGTACAGAGTGCTGTTTTGGAGAAAGAGGACTCTGATAAGGCACCTGGCGCACAAGGACAGATCCGTGCGCTGGCGCTTGTGGTGCGTGATGCAAAAGACTCTCTTAAGGCGGAAGAAACAGGTACTACCACACCCACCTCCTATGAGCGTTTTTCGGGAAGCGTGGAGGAGGCGACAACGCGCGCACATGAGTTACATCTGGCCATAAAAGGTTCTGTTACTGAAGATGAGCGTGTTGATATACAGCGACGACTTGATGATGTGGGTAGAAAAATACTCCTTGCGCAAGAGGCATACGCGAGATCTGCGACAGGCACTGCTATTCAGAAATTAAAAGAGTCATTGGGGGATACACAAAAACTGATATCCTTTATGGTTGATATCAATGTGCGACGCGCAGTTTCCTTGGAGTCATTGGTGCCAAAAGAGCTTACGCTGGAAGAACAGCAGGTGATAGTGAGTGAGGCGCATAAGGACATTGTGCAAAAGATGACTGCGGTGACTGAGCGTATTGAGCGTATTGAGCGAATAGGAGACACGGATCTTCGTAAAAAAGTATCACTTGGACTCGCGGATATTGAAAAAAACCTTATGTTGATGAGTACGAGTACCAATAAGGACACCATTGGTGCTTCTCAGAATGCAAAAAAGGAGGCTCAGGCGATCATTGAGGACTTGCTTATGGTGACTGAATCTTTTAAAAATCCAGAGCAAGGCACTCCTGAGGCGACAACTTCGGAGAGTACCACCACCGCTCCTACTGCAACGTCATCGGTGCCTAAAAAAGATACACTCTAAAAATTTCATACAATAAAACCCGCGAGACCCGCAACGCAGTTGCTAGGTGTCTCGCGGGTTTTATTGTGGTCTTTGCAAAGACAACAAAGAAAGAACAAGTCGTACTATTCATCTTGTAAGAATTAGTGACGACGTAACCAACATAGATGTATGCTGGCTGAAAAAGCATCATACCCGCACGAGAGAGAGTCGTCTAGTGTGCGTATGGGGGCATGTGTGGATATGTACCGCAAGAGTATAGCGCGCGTTGTATGAAACTTTGACAAAGCTGAGTAAAGGAGTCATAGCTTGCTTTTGTGGGAAATCGTGCTAAGATAGTGCTGTACATAAGTTTTGTACAGTCGTGGCGCTTATGCGGTAACGCACAAGCGTTTATTAGTCTAGATGAAGAAACGATATGATCTACTTTTTTGAAGGTGACGAGCCAGTAGTGGTAGAGCCAGAAGTAGAAGTAGAAGCAGACGAGACAGAAGAGACAGCGTAATGAAAAAATCCTCGCTTAGGCGAGGATTTTTTCATTTTATATATATGTGGTAGAATCGCTTTGTTAATAGGTCAACAGATCATGCGGGATTAGTTTATTGGTAAAACATCAGTTTTCCAAACTGAGGTGAGCGGTTCGATTCCGCTATCCCGCACATATGAGAATAGCCCCTAAGGGGCTATTCTCATATGTGCGGGATAAGAAAAGCGTGGGGCGCTTTTCGTGCGGAATCGAAGCTGTTGCCAGCTATTTTGTGACTAAAGGGAAACAAAATAGCGGCAACGGGTACTGCTTCTGTAAGAAGCGATACGCTATCCCGCACAAAGAGCGAAGCGATAGTGTGCGGCGCAAACTCCTTAAAACACAAAACCACCCCTTCGGGTGGTTTTGTGTTGGTCACGTCACGAACAGGATTACCTCACTGCATCTTTCAAGGCCTTTGATGCGCGGAATTTTGGTACGCGCATTGCCTTAACCTCAATACTTTCACCGGTGCGAGGATTGCGACCTTGGCGCGCTGGACGCATCTTTGCTGAAAAGATGCCAAGACCAGCAACTGATACCTCATCACCCTCTTTCAAGGAGGTGACAATACTATCAATCATGCACTCCACAGCGCGTTCTGCGTCTGCTTTTGTGCCACCAAGTACTTCGTGTACTTTTGTGATGATATCTGCTTTGTTCATAAAAAGTGTATATGTTACGGATAAATCTTATTGCCTCCAACAACAGGATGCCAATAATGTGGCTTGGCTTATTATATATGAGTGGTTTTAGAGCGCAATACCTAGAAAATGAGGGTTTTATTACCGCGCGTACTCAATAACTTTCAGTTCGCGTATGACAGAAATTTTAATTTCTCCTGGATAGCGAAGTTCCTTTTCAATCTGTCGTGCAATCTTTCCTGCAGTTTCGTAGGCTTCAAGGTCAGTAATTTCCTCAGGGCGCACAAAGATACGCACTTCACGACCAGCCTGAATTGCATAGCTTTTCTCTACACCAGGCTGTGCATTTGCAATAGCTTCAAGATCCTCAAGTCGTTGGATGTATTTTTCTATGCTGTCACTGCGCGCACCAGGTCGTCCGCCAGAAATAGCATCTGCGACCTGTACGATAATA
>Ga0105050_10002706_pt1 | contig 25088 bp, 47 predicted proteins | sample FRY01_FD_78088 | JGI IMG/M metagenome (GOLD analysis project Ga0105050, IMG submission 78088) | Freshwater microbial communities from Lake Fryxell liftoff mats and glacier meltwater in Antarctica - FRY-01 | ecosystem: Environmental > Aquatic > Freshwater > Ice > Glacier meltwater ...
AACGCCCGAGACGATGATCTACGCGACGGAGCTCTTCTCCCTGAACGTCATCAACGCGCAAGACTGTCCGCTCACCAAGGCTCAGCGGGACGCAGTCCGACAGAAGGCTTTCGACTACTACGCCGAGAGCCTTCCCAAGATCCCGGCGGCGCCGCGGAGGCCCACCCGGTGAAACACTTCGAGCGTATGTTCCTCCTTGAGGAGGCTTGGTTCCTCTGGGACGAGACGCTCGACGCGGAGGCCGAGGGGGATGAGTTCATCCCCTCCGACACCTTCGTGGAACTCGACGACCACAAGCTCGCAAAAGCCCGCATCGTCCGCAGCCCCGCAGGAGAGCCCGTCATGGCTCTTGTTCTGCGCGGCTACGACGAGGCGAGCGCGAGGGCCGCAGCGAACGGGTTTTTCGACGGAGCGCATGAGCTTGGTTTTCTCTCCGGAGAGGACTGGTGCTTCGTGACGAAGAACATCCCGACGCGTCTGCGGTCTCCGATAAAAGACCCTGGAGGAAGTAAGTGATCACTCCGTTCCAACTGCTTTTTGCGGCCCTCATGGCCATGTTTCCGCACAGCCCAGCCGTCGGGTGCCTCCGTACCAACGAAGCGCAGATCGTCGTAGACGCTCAAGCCGCTTCTTCGGCGTACGGCGTTCCGGCCGGGCTCTTGTACATCGTTGCCTTCCGGGAGACCCACGTCGGGTGTGACGCGGCGAGCGGCGGCAACTGGGGCGCCCCCATCAGTAGCACGCGCCGGCACACCGCCGGCAACGCCAACAGCGCGGCGAGCGCCCTCGCTCTCGGGTACAGGGCGTGCCGCAGCAGCTGGCGCGGCGCCGTGTCTCACTTCCGATGCGGCCTCTGCCGCTGCCCGGACAACCGGCGTGACTTCGCGGAGTACGTGCCGTGGGTCATGATCAAGGCGCGACAGATCTACACGAGGGCTGCCCAGCCAGTCCCGCCCGGCCTCTAAAACAAGACGGCCTTGGGGTAGAAGACGGAGTCGATCCATGTGGTCGGCTCCGTTTTCTTTTCCGTTGGAGGTATCTGTGAGCGAAGACGATCTGAAGACCTGGGAAGTCCCAATCCACTACAAGGGCATGCGTAACTTCGTCGTGAAGGCGAAGACCAGGGAGGAAGCTGTCGAAGAGGCGCGCCGTCTCAACGAGTCCGGCGACAACGGTACGGTGCTCGGCACCGAGTACGAAGATGTCGTGGACATCGGGAGCGTCGAGGAGATCGCGTGAGGCTCCGCAACACCTTCCTCGCCACGCACATCAACGAGGAGTACTGGAACCACCAACCGTTCACCGTCATCAGCGAGAAGGTCGACGACGGCGTTCGCACGACGACCATTCGCTTCCGCGATGGGCACGAGATCCAAGCGTTCGACGGCGAGATCTACCTCCTCGAAGACAACGAAGAATACAACAGCGACGAGCCGGAGGCGTTCTACGCATGAAGTTCGAGTACCCGATCACCGCCAACTACATCCGCGACTGGACTCCCATCCACGCTCTCCGTGAGTTCGGGGCTAACACCCTCGACGGCGAGACGCGTAGCGGGGCCAAGGCCACCATCACCTACGAGGCCAAGACCAAGAAGCTCCTCTTCAAGAACGAGAACACGACCGTCTCCCGCGAGGCGCTGCTCCTCGGGGGCACCGCCAACGCCAACCGCGATGACACCATCGGCACCTACGGCGAGGGCATGAAGATGGGTTTCCTCGTCTGCGCGAGGGAGGGCCTGATCGTCACCGTCCGTAACGGCACCGAGGAGAGGTGGGCGCCGTCCATCGCCTACTCCGAGAAGTGGGGCGCCCAGGTGCTCCAGCTCGACGTGACGCGCACCAAGCGTCAGGTCGAGACGTTCGAGATCGAGATCATCGGAGTGACGATGGATCTCTGGGACGAGCTCCAGAGCGTGTTCCTCGTGCTCCGTCCTCCGCAGCAGTCCGTCCGCGTGCCAAGCGGGACCATCATGGCCGACGCCGAGATGGTCGGCCGCATCTACAGCCGCGGCGTGCTGATCATGACCAAGCCGGGGCTGTCCTACGGCTACGACTTGAACGGGTTGATGCTCAACCGGGACCGCAAGTTCGCCGAGGACGTCGATCCGTACATCAGCTCGGTCTGGCAGGAGCTCGTCATCGATCGGCCCGACAAGTTGGCCGAGCTCTACGAGATGCTTGACGTGAGCGGCGCCGAAGGCAACGCGTTCAAGTACGGGTTGGGCGGCAACGTGTCCAAGTCCATCGCGGACCGGTTCAAGGAGATGCATCCGGACACCTACATCGCCAGGAACACGGACGAGTCCAAGAGGTTCGAGCACTACGGCGTGAGGAGCTTCGTGCCGGGTCCCGCGCTCTACTACGTCCTCTCGGGCTACATCGATAACTTCGAGGACTTCAACCGGACGCACCGCTACGACATCAACAAGATCTACGCCTACACCGATCTCGACGAGTCCGAGCGGGAGGTCTACCAGCGTTCTATCGCGCTGCTCCGGGCCGCCTCGGTCATCAAGGCCGACGAGATGCGCGTTACGGTCGTCGACTTCAAGGACCCGAAGATCAAGGGCACCTCCGAAGGGGAAGAGATCAAGATCTCGAAGTCGATCCTACGCAGCTTCGGCCGAACGACGATGTACCTCATCCACGAGTACGCCCACGACAACGGGGCGGATGGGGAGAAGGGTCACGTCGACGCGATGCACGAAGCCACGGTTCGCGTCTTCAACACCTTGGCCGCCCAGAGCAGGTTCTAGCTCTCGCGCGACTGAGCTTTCCCGTGTAAAGGTTACCCATGGACATTCGACGAGAGACCGACAAGAACGAAGACGGCACCACCACCGTCCACACCAGCGTCACCCTCACCCCCGACGAACGGCGCCGCGTGGGCGAGATCTTCGCGTGTCTCAACGACCTCGGTGGGATCACCAAGGTGGGCGGGACCGAGGTCTTCGACAACACGGCCATGCTCGTGATGACGGATCTGCGCAAGCGCATCTTCGTGGACGCGGCGGACCTGATCGAGAAGATCGTCTACGGCGACGACTGATCGCGAGGCTCGGGCGGGGCGAAACTGCGCCGCGCAGAGTAGTCCCTCCACGCCACGACGACCTTGCGGAAGTGCGGGCTGACCGCCCGCATGATCTTCACGAACAGCGTTCGGCGCGGGTGGGCCACCTTGAACGCTTCCCAGCGTTCGGCCGTGTCCCACCACAGGTACCAGTTCAGCACGGCCGTTAGCATCGGGTAGCCGACGAACAGCATGAACCACGGCCAGTGCGCGATCACGAACATCTTCAACGTCGTCATGAGGTCCTCCCCCGTAGGGTAGGGCGGGAGGGGTACACCCCTCCCCATAACAGGCCCTCATGACGGGTAGAAGATTGTGGAGACGAGTGTCGCCTCCAATCCCAACCAGGGGATGATTAATACTGGGACTTGGAGCTAGACCATGAAGACTCAGGGTGGATTCATTCCGGACTCGAACGACGCTGTCACGGTGCTGGCTTCGCAGCTTGACAGGAAGAAGAAGTTCTTCAGTCGGGCAGCCGCAGTGGAGGCCCTCGTGGCCGTCATCAAGATGCAGAAGGGCCGCAGGGCTCGCGCCGGCGTCGCCGCGTCGTTCGCCGTCCACTTCAGCGACGAGCTCAGGGCCGCCAAGAAGGTCAACACCCGCGAGGGTTACCTGATGATGTTGGAGGACCTGATCGACGAATCGAAGACGCGTTGCAACCAGTACGATCCGTCGGGGTCGGCCGTGGCGCAGATGTTCCCGAAGATCGCCGCGTGGCTCACGACTCCGGAGATGGTGTACGACGCCGAGGCGTACATCGAGGTCGCGGAGCGCATGACGGCGCGCCGCCCCAAGACCCGCGCGGCCTGACCGCGGCACGACCTCTCCACGCACGCCGGCCCGGCTCCCCTTACAAGGGAGTCGGGCCGGCGTGCGTGGGGGTTCGTGTTTTTTCCACACAACCAGTCACGACGGAGAGAAGAACTAAGAGTGTCCAAGTACAAGCCCAAGCACGCGAGTCCCGAGATGCACGAGGAGCTCAAGGGCATCTTTCTTGACGTACTGAAGGGCCCCGAAGAACGCGAAGGCGCCTTCGCCAAGCTGCGCGCCCTGGAAGCTACGTCCAACATCATCCCCATGCCGCTCCCCAAGGAGAAGAAGGAGGCCAAGCAATCCGAGATCGAGCAGGCCGGCCAGTCGGCCGGAATCAAGCGCCGCAAGAACGGCGGCAGCGGCAACGTCAAGAAGCTGCTCGCGCTCTACCGCGAGTACGAGTCCGAGATCAACGGGCTCCTGGGCCTGGGCGGGAACCTCGCGGTGATGCTCACCGCATTCCTCTCCTCCCGCAAGACCCGACGTCCGCGCAAGCGGACCAAGTAGCGTCCGTTTGTTTTGACACCCGGAAGCTGACAGTGTAACGTCACTTCCCTCATCGTCCGAGATCACAGGAGTTCACGACCATGGCTGACGACAAGAAGATCCGCGAGACCAAGACCCCCACCCAGAAGCTGGCCGACCTCGACAACGCCCTGGAGGGCGCCCAGCTCAAGCGCGAGGAGATCGACGCGAACATCGCCACGCTGAACGTGCGCCGCAAGCGCCTCATCCAGGCGAACCCCGAGCTCGTCAACACCGACGACGAGTCCGAGTAGTCTCCCACCTCACAGCCCCACCCAAACGTCGCGCCACCAACGTCCCCATCGGGGGGGGCGTTGGTGGCGCGTCGCCATTCTAAGGTTTTGCTCCCATGAGTGGTGCCGTCTCCTACATCTACTACGGCGACAACAACGTCGTGTTCACCAACGCCGTGATCGACCTCTTCGAGAAGAAGAAGGTCACCTACCACAACAGCGTCCTGGGGACTGGGATCGTCGCGATCGTCTATCTCAAGACGCCGCGAATCAAGAAGCTCGTCGACGAGCTCTCAGAACTTTACACCGGAAAGACCAATCCATGATCAGCAACAAGCCGAAGAAGGGCAAGGCGCGTCCGCCTGTCCGCGCCAAGGACGACTTCCGCGAGCGCTGCAACGACGCCTGGGCCGTGCTGGCGGAGGCCCACGAAGTCTTCACCGTCACGAAGGGTGAAAGCGTCGAGCGCCTGGGCGAGACGCTCATGCAGCGCGCCTACTACGAGCGCGTGAACTCCGAGGCAGCTTTCATCGAGGAGGATTGGCGCAAGGGCGAGCTCAACGACCAGGACGCCATGAGCGAGCGGATCAACGAGATCGCCATTCATGGCGAGAACGACGCACTCGACGTCCTGCGCTGGACCGACAGCCGCAGCGCATACGAGGATAGCTACGGACAACGCGAGAAGGTCGAGTTCGACATCATGGCGTGCTGCGCGCTCCAAGAAGATGTGAGGGACAGGCTCAGCAACCAGGGCGTACGGGTCGGGGACCCCGGCGAGTACCTCTTCGACTGCAAGGCCAAGTGCGGTGAGATCCCCTGCGAAGAGGGAGATGAGGAGTGCCCGCTCTGCGGGTGGGTGCAGGTCGAGGAGCGGGACGGGTACGTCGTGGACGGAACGATCTCGTGCCTCAACTGCCTCAACGACAACGAGAAGCTCTGCGGCCAGACGGCGCTCGGAAGCAGTGCGACGTTTACCTGCGACCGGTGCGACGAGCACTTTCGGGTGGGGTAGTGGCGAAGCACTCCTGGTCCTCCTATCAGGCGGCCGTCTTCGACGAAGTCGAGACGGGCAAGGGGCACATGCTCATCACCGCTCGCGCCGGCTGCGCGAAGACCACCACCATCGTCGAAGCCGCCAACCGTCTCGACGGTAGCGCGCCCGTCCTCATGTGCGCGTTCAACAAGGAGATCGCGGAGGAACTTGGGCGTCGCGTGCTCGGACACATTGACGTCAAGACCACTCACGGTCTCGGCCTCAAGGCGCTTCAGAAGGCGTGGAACATCGGTAAGCTCGCGCCCGACGCGCAGCGTGAACGCGACGTGTTCAAGAAGGTACTGCCGCGGCTCGTCTACGAGAACGCGGAGATCCGCGGCGACCTGATGACCCTCGTCCGCATGGCGAAGGCGTTCGTCGTCGAGGACAACCAGGGCCTTGAGCGGCTCATGCAGAAGTACGACTGCGCACCGGCCATCCAGTCCGAGAAGGCGGTGCCGCAGTACTGCGACTGGGCGCGGATGCTCCTGGCCGAGTTTCGCAAGCCGAACCCGACGATCACGTTCGACGACATGCTCTACGTGCCGGCGTACCTCAACTTGTCCGGAGGGCGGTTCGAGTACGTGTTCGTCGACGAGACCCAGGACTTGAACGTGGCGCAGCTCACGCTCGCCCAGAACTCGATCTCCAATACGGGGCGCCTGATCTTCGTCGGTGACGACCGGCAGGCCATCTACGCCTTCCGCGGGGCCGACGAGAACATCATCCCGAACATCCGGGCGCGGTTCACTCCGAAGGAGCTCATGCTGACGCGCACCTATCGGTGCCCGCAGAAGATCGTCGCGTACGCTCAGCGCTACGTGCCCGACTTCGAGTCGGACCCGTCGGCGCCGAGCGGCGTCTTGGAGCGCGTGACGGACGTGTTCATGAAGAAGAACTGGCAGGCGGGTGACTTCGTGATCGCTCGGGTCAACGTCGTGCTCGTGTCTTTGTGCTTGGAGGCCCTGGCCGCAGGCATCCCCTCGTACATGGTTGGGCGGGACATCGGCGCGGGGCTGATCAAGCTCATCGACCGATCGAAGGCGGATACGATCGAAGAACTCGTCGCTTGGGTGCGCGAGTGGCAGCAGGGCGAGATGCAGAAGCTCGTGGCAGCCGAGGAGGATGAGTCCAAGATCAACAACGTGGCAGATCGCGCGAACTCTCTCATCCGTCTCGCTCGGGAGAGGCGCACGGTAACGGGGCTCAAGATGTTCATCCGCGATCTCTTCGGAGAGGAGAAGAAGGGCATCGAGCGCGACCGTCTCGCGTTCATGAGCACGCACAAGGCGAAGGGCCTGGAGAACCCTCGCGTGTGGCTGATCGACAGCACCTACCGGCCGGGGAGGAGCCAGGAAGAGGACAACCTGTACTACGTCGGGATGACCAGGGCGCAGCGTGAACTGTACCTCGTCAGCCTCACGAAGAAGAAGGAAGGCGAGATGAAGCCCATGAGGAACGAGATCGGGAACGATCTGGAGAACGAGGAGCGGTACGGATGAAGAGGTTCTTGATTCGGGTCTGGCCCTACGACGCGGAATACTCGGCATGCTCGGAGGCGTACGTCGAGCTCGATGACGCGTGGCTCGTGCGACTCAGCGCGTACCGCCACGAGTGGCGCCGCATCAAGGAGATGGAACCGGACTTCTGCGAGTTGCGGTTCACCGACTGGGCGCCCAAGTTCGTCGACGACGACGAGACGGATATGGGCAAGTTCCCTTCGGAGGTCTTGAAGCTCGACTTCAACGACTGCGTCGTGCACGACATCGGTGACGTCACGATGCCCGAGTTCAAGGAGGCCAACGTCTCCTACTGTCGCCTCGTCGTGAGCCAGGACGGTATCCAGTGGTACGCGGGCTTCAAGCACGTCGAGGGTCCCTACGTCACGGTAACGATCGAGTGGAAGGATCTGTTCGATGAGTGAAGGCGACGAACACATCGAGCCGGGTGTTCATATCAAGGATAGCGGCGTCTACATCTACGATCGCCACGGCGAGGTCGTCTCCTGGGACGTGGCGGAGTTCATCGAAGATCCGCGGCTCTGGGTAGCCGTAGCCAACGCACTGAAGATCTTCTACGAGCACGGGTCCCACGTCTTGCGGCGCACCATCGGCAAGCCCATCGGACCGTACGATGCGCTCGACTGGCTTAGTGGGAGGAAGTCGTACCCGGCGTCCGAACCGGGGGAGCTCGACGTGAGCCACGAAGATGCGATCAAGATGGCCGTCGCGGGCTTCTTCGCCCAGTGCCCTGCGGCGGTGTCGGTCGAGTGGGTGCAGCGAGACCTCGCGGAAGACGACTACGAGCTCAATCTCTCGATCTCTCTCATGATCGAGTTCAAGCCGTACACGTATCAGTGCCTCGACGGCGAGGCTATCGTGCTGGACGGAGAAGTGGTCGTCGTTGAGGGAGGGTCTTACGACGAAGGCGTGTTCCCGCCGGCGGCCGAAGACATCTTCCAGGCGTGCGACGACTTCTCCGAAGCGCTCCTCGACAACCAGTCGACGCTGCTGCGCGCCCACGGAATCGCGATCATCTACTGCGACCGGGGCGGCGAGGTTCAGGTCACCTAAGGGGTACGCCCCCTTTTCCCGTGTAAACAACAGGTCCGGTACAAGGCCATGGGAGCACTTCCGCTCCCGTTGGAGGATTCGATGAGCGACCAGATCCGGACGTTCCAGGATGTCTTGAACAGCATCCAGCAGGGGCTGGAGAAGAAGAAGGGGGACAGGGCGATCGTCCTGGCAACCATGACCGACCTCATGGCCCGCTACGAGGCGGCCAGTGCGGTCGTCGACGTGGCGGAAATCGCCGCGCGGCTCGGGATTGAAACCGCGCGGGCGGAGAACACGGAGGAGCTCGCGTTGGCGATGATGGGCGCATTGGAGCGCCTCCCGGAGTTCCAGCGCCTCGTCATTCCGGCGGCGCCCATCCCGACGACGCCGGAGCCGAAGCCGAAGCCGCAGCTGCGACAGGCGGCAGCACCGGAGGAGGAGGAGGAGGAAGAGGAGGAAGAGTACGACGACGCACCTACGGTCGACATCGCCAAGATCGACCCGGCCTCGTATCGGATCTGCGTCGATGACAGGGCGGGGACCCTACGCATCACGCTCGACCCGCCGTTCCCGCTACTCGCTGTGTACTCGCAGCAGCACGAGCTGGTCACCATTGGGGGCCTGTACAAGGTCGACCGCGATCGGATGATCAAGGAGATGGGCATCCGGCACGACTGGATTGACACCCATAATACGGGTGGCGACAAGATCGAGGCGCTCTGCCAGCGAGTCAAGATGGGGGGCGTCGGAGCGCTCGTTATCTTGGCCGACCTCTGCGGTAAGATGAACACGCGCAGGCTGATCAGCGCATGCAAGATCCAGCCGGTCACCCCGTACGCGACCGCGAAGAACGGGACCTACGGGCGGTTCAAGATCGCACTGGGGGAGATCGAGCAGCAGCTTGCTTCGCCTCCGGCCTTGCCGGCGGCCAAGAGCAAGAAGTGAGCGACGGGGGGCCCCGACAGCCCCTCTTCCCCTTCAGGTATGAAACCTGGGAGGGGCTTCGGAGCGGCAGGCGCGTCGCGGTAATCGATTACCGTTACGAGCTTGGTGATGTTGAGTACATGTACTTCGGCGAGGACGTCGTCTACACGATGGTGCTCAAAAGGTTCATGGCCAGCTTCCGATTCATTACGAGTCCGTGAGTTGTCCGGGGGAAGGGCCGGTGTTACTGTACGCCTACAGAGGTAACACCGTGTCCTTCCCCTTGACGCAACGACACTTCGACGAGTTCGACGCCCTTCAAAAGGCGCGTAAGAACGTCGACTTCAAGAACGCGGCCCTGGCCGAGCTTGCGCAACACGCTGTCCCGCGTGTGCGTGAGCTCGCTCGCAGGACCCTTCGTTTTGCCATGACGGCCATGTTCGCCAAGTACCTCGACGAGCCGCCCGAGGAACGCGAGTGGCCCGAGGGCGCCGAGTACAAGCTCTGGCGGGCGGTCGACAAGGGTCCCAGCCAGATCACCGTGGAGGAGGTCGAGGATGTGACGGCCTTGTCGATTGAAGCGGCCGGCTGGTGGACTTGCGGTTCCGACGGAAACCTCCACTTCATCACGACCGAGGAGTGGGTCCCCGCCTACGACGAGTGGGTCGCTGCTTCGACGAGGGCGCTGTGAGTGCGCCTCCGTCCGAGGACAAGGCCGAGATGCTCAAGCGGATCGGCGCCATGCTCCGCAAGGCCCGCCAGGACAAGGAGATGTCCCTGCGCGGTCTCGGCGGTAACACCGGCGTGTCGGTCGCCTACCTCTGCGACGTGGAGTTCGGACGGCGGTCGTTCAGCCCCGAGCGCCTGCGGGAGATCTCGCAGGCGGTGGGGATGACCGAAGGAGCTCGGCTCAAGCTCTTCGTAACCGCCAACATGCTGCCGCCGGCAGTACGTGAGCGGGTGGCCAAGAGCCCGAAGACCTGGGGGTATGACGCTCAGCGGTTGCTTCAACTTGCCAACGCGCTCAACAAGCGCGTCGAGAACGACTCGTCCCTCTGCGCCGACCTCGGCTCGGAGGTCCTCAGCAGCCTCAAGCGCGCCCTGGAGAAGGTCGACTGGTAGTCGACCAAGGGCACGTTTCTTTACACAGGAAAGCACCCCGTGAGTCAGTATACGAACAGCCTCAAGAACCCGAAGCCCGGCGACTTCAACGACCTCCTCGACGTCTATCAGATCGACGCGCCCGAGGACGAGTACGGCATGTGGAACGTGAACCATGCCGACGACGGCGTCATCGCCGCGTTTCTCCACGAGAACGACGCGTTTCTTTTTCGCCTCATGAAGATCAACATCGAACTGAACGGGAAGTGAACATGCTCATCGATGCCTTGAACGAAGTCTTCCGCGCGTGCTGGACGCAGTCCGAGAAGAGCGGGTGGCACGAGAAGCACGAGTATCTGATCAAGGCGAAGAACTACTTCGCCGACAAGGTGGAGCCGTCCAGCGAGGACAGCGAACTCTGGGCTGGGCTCCAATCGGAGATCATGATGGCGCGGCGGCGCGTCATCAGCGAGAAGCTCACTCTCATCCACACCGAGGTCTCCGAGGCGATGGAGGCCCTACGCAACCCGTCCTGGGACCCGGCCAAGACGTACTACCTCGTCGACGGGATGTACGTCGAGGCTGGGACGCTCGACGAAGAGGAGCGCAAGACCCACAAGCCTGAAGGCGTCGTGACGGAGCTGGCCGACGTGATCATCCGGTGCGCGGACCTCGCGGTCGAGATCGGCGGCAACCTGGGCGTGGAGATCGCCTACAAGATGTCATACAACGCGTTGCGCAGCTTCAGGCACGGGGGCAAGCGCGCGTGACGCCCGAAAAGAAGATCATCCTCATGAAGGGGCGGCAGGTAGGTGGATCGATCGCCATGTTGAAGCTGCTGGAGAAGCTTTGCGAGGACCAGATGCAGGCGGTGGATACGTCGAGCCACGGAGGCGCTACGTTCCCGCCTGTCTCGATAAAGATCGAGACCGAACATGTGGGCGCCTGGAGCAACGCCATCACCGTGCCCAGGACCGACTTCACCTCCGCGGACCTGGGCAAGCTCCTGGGCATGCCCAAGAACCGTGCCCAGCGGCGGCAGGCGGCCAAGCAAGCTCGGCGCAAGTGAGCGAACACCTCCGCTTTCAAGTCCTCTCGACCGAGAAGACTGACGACCCTGCGGCCGTGCTCGTGACGGTGCTCGTTCGCAAGGCGACGAAGGTGGAGGCTCGCGTCTACGACGCCAAGAAGGCGGTGCCGTCAGAGGTCGTGGCAGAGACGATAGACAAGCCCGGTTTCGCCATCCTCACGTTTACTGCGGGGCTCGTCGTGGCGCTCTTTTTAGGCTACGCCCTAAGCCACTTCTGACTCACACGCCCTTAGCTTAGTCAAGTACTTTACCTTATCAGCCGATGGGGGTATGCTGGCGGCATGCATACCCCCGTCCCCATTCCGGTCCCCAAGAACGAGAAGGTCTGGTGGGCGAAGAACCGGATCTATCCGGTCATCGTCGATCTCGACTACGACACGTTGTACGCGCGCGTGGGTGAGCGGGCGTACCAGCTGCTACCGCAGCCCAACGGCGACTACATCGTGGCGTTCAAGTCGACTGACCGCTTCATCGAGGCGGGCCGCTTCAACGAGCAAAGGGCCTTCCGCACGCTGACCCTCGGCGCCGCGCGGGACATCAAGGCTATCCGCTCTGCCGTCTACAACACCGACTACGCCTACATCGTGGCTGTCCGCACCCCGGAGGGATTGGCGCACGCGGGGGAGTGCGTCGATCCCTCTTCGGGGGTGCGACTTTACACGGTGAAGGATCAGGACTTGGAGACCCGCTGCCATAAGTGCGGAGAAGGATTCGAGTGATGCGATACAACGACCCGGTTTGGGTGGCGATCTACGCCGCCGCCTACGTGTTCCTCCGTACTGCCAACGGCGAAGCGAGCCTTAGTTTCTTTCCCGACAGCCTCGCGAAGCTCCGCGAGAAGGCCAAGGCGTTCGCCGACGAGGAGTACGAGGTCCGCGAGCGGGAGAACGAGCTGCCGTGAGCAACGACCCGATCTGGTGCGCCGTGTACGCCGCCGTGCTCGCCGAGACATGGCAACGCGACCGGATGACTCACGGATACATCCCCAACCGCGACGGCCAATGGCACGACACGGCCAAGGCCGCCGCCGACCGCAACCAGCTCTACCGCGAGAGCCTCAAGACGCCCGCGACCCCTTACCGCTGAAAGGCAGCATGCAACTCCTCCACGACCTCTACAACGACATCCTCGCCAATGGCACCTACAAGCTGAGCCGTGCCGTTGACCCCAAGACGGGTAAGACCGTCGGCACGGTCGCCGTGTTCGGCCGCACGCTGCGGCACAAGCTCTCCGAAGGCTTTCCGCTGCTCACGACCAAGCAGGTCTCCTTCCACAACGTCAAGGAGGAGCTGCTGTGGTTCATCCGCGGGGAGGACAACATCAAGTCGCTCCAGGCCAAGGGAGTGAAGATCTGGAACGAATGGGCCCAACCGAACGGCGACGTGGGGCCGATCTACGGCGTGCAGTGGCGCCGCTGGCAGGGACTCGCCAAGGCACACCATGAAGATGCGCTCGGTCTCCTCTCCAGCATCCAGTGTGGCATCGAGCGCCCCGAGGCAGACGGCGAGTACTCTATCCTGTTGAACAGGGCGCAAGAGTGGGACGAGGCCGCGGGCGATGTCCGGGATTATCTCGAACAGGGCACCATCGACCAGCTTCACAACGTCATCCAGACGCTCAAGGCCAACCCCAATGACCGCCGCATGGTCGTCTCGGCCTGGAACCCCGCGCAGATCGCGGAGATGGGCCTCCCGCCCTGCCACTACGCGTTCCAGTTCGTGACGCGGTTGGAGCACTTGCCGGGGTGTCCGTCTTCCCCGACTTACTCGGTCAAGATGGCGGACTTCTACGACATCCCGAACGACCCGGTCGCCCGCTGGAGGGACGAGCGCACCAAGATGTGTTACTGCGGCGTCCTCACCGCGCGTGGCGTCTGGCCCCAGCGCCGCCTCGACTGCATCGTCCATATGCGCTCTGCGGACGCCTTCCTCGGCGTCCCCTACAACCTCGCCAGCTACGCGCTGCTCACCAGCATGGTCGCCCAGGTCACCGACATGAGGCCGGGGGACTTGATGATGACCTTCGCGGACCTGCACATCTACGAGAACCACATCGATCAGGTGGCCGAGCAGCTCGCGCGCGAACCGCGGGAGCTGCCGAAGCTCCTGCTGCACCCGCCGATCCGCGACATCGACGGGTTCGAGTCGGAGCACATCCAGATCGAAGGCTACGATCCGCACCCGGCGATCAAGGCGCCGGTGGCCGTATGACCACTCGCATCATCGTCGCCACCGACCTCGACGGCGGCATCGGCAAGAACGGCACGCTCCCCTGGCCGCGCCTCAAGGAGGACTTCACGAACTTCAAGGCGAAGACCATGGGTGGCGTCGTCATCATGGGTCGAAAGACCTACGAGTCCCTGCCCGGCAAGTTGCCCGGCCGGGACGTCTACGTGATCTCGAACACGCTCTCCTCGTGCGATGACCTCGTCTTCGGTGACCTGTCCGCGGCTATCGCGTCGGCCGAAGCCGCCGGGAAGATTGCCTGGATCTGCGGCGGTCGGGGGGTCTACGAAGAAGCGTTGGAGCGGGCGCAGCAGATCCACCTGACCTCCGTGTGCGAGCTGTACGACTGCGACGTGTTCTTCCCGAAGGTGAACCTCGCGCAGTGGGCGCCGCTTCAGTCCGAGGCTATCCACTCGTCCGAGACGGGACCCGCCTACGCGATCTCCGTCTACGGGCGGCGCTCGTTTAGACGGTAAAGCCGAAGGCACTCTGGTAGAAGGCTTTGCCGAAAGGCTTCTTTACTTTGTCCGAACTGACCTTGGCGCAAGCCTTCTCCGAGCTCGACACGAGTCCCGCTGCCACCTTACCGTGGCAGCGGGGCCTCGGGCCTGGAGCCCTCTGCGTCTTCCCGATCAACACTGACCACGGCCCGCGGTTCGCCTACCTCCGCGTGAAGCTGGCGGCACCTGAAACCCCGGAGGGCTATCTGTTCGGCGACGCGTTCGCCGACGGGCACCAGGGTGAGGCCGCGGTTCATCCCTCGGAGGTACTCCAGGCGCTCGCGCCCTATCAGTTCCACGCCGCCAAAGTGACAGGGTTCCGCTCTGATCCTGAAGCGGTGATGGCCGTCCTCAACTACTCGTCCAAGAGAGGTGAAACGTAATGACACCGTGCCCCAAGTGCGGGGCGACCTACTGCGTGCAGCGGTCGATCGAGCTCCAACAGAACGTCCGAAACTTGTGCCGGTGCGAATCGGCGCGGGCCTGCGGATACCAGAAGCGCGGCAAGCGGCCCTGCGGGCTCGTTCGTCAAGCGCTGCTCGACCCGGACAACGTGGTCGAGCTCTACGCGTGCGAGATGCACGCAGCCCAAGACTGCTTGGATGATCCGGCGACTGCGCCCGTGAAGGAAAAGGCCGCCAAGCCGAAGGAGACCAAGACCGAGAAGTACTCACCGCCGATGAGCGTCACGGCCTACGCAGCCAAGATCGAACCGCTCAAGTACGAGATCATCTGCATCGCCTGCAAGCATCGCCACGTCTTCAGCGGGCGGGTGGTCAAGATGGAGGTCATCGACAAGAAGCCTCTGTTCTTCACTCAGTGCCCTGGCTGCGGAGTTGGACCTTACGCCGATACGAAAGGTCCTCCGTTCGAGATGACCTGGGTGTCGGCCAAGGACTTCGATAACCCGCCCAAGCCCTACAAGGCGCCTGAGCCGGCGCCGAAGAAGAAGAAGCGGAAGTAACCGGAGGAGGGCGCCGCACGGCGCCTTTCTTCTTTTGGAGGACGAATGGAAAGCAAGAAGCCGAAGAAGGTCGTGATGCCCGCGGCGTCGTTGATGGAAGAGCTGCGGAAAGCCCTCGAAGATGAGCACTGCCTCATGTGTAACTCGTCGACGTGCGACATCGACGCAGCGTACAGGGCGGGTTGCTACCTGTGGGCCGCTAGCCTTCTGGTGAACGCGACGGACGAAGGAGTCGACAAGACCACGGCGGCGTACGAGAAGATCAGCCCGTCGGCCTCGCAGCTGGAGCACGACCGCGTCGTGCTGGTCACCACCGTGCCGCACGTCGCCTGCTTCAGCTGCAACTCCACCAACTGGAGCCAGGACGTGGGCGCGGACTGCGGGGGCTGCGGAACGGTGCTTCAGGCGCCGAAGATCGAGGGTTGGGCGCGCATGGCCGGGTCCCAACACCCCTACGAGTCGAGCAAGAACAGTGACAGTACCCTGCGCTCGATGGCAGGGCGCGGACAGAAGATCCTCGGCCGATACCAGAAGATGATCAACGGTGAGGAGGCGGACTACGAATCGGCCCTGGCCGACGTGCTGACGGATCTGCGGCACTTCTGCGACATGGAAGGGCTCGATTTCGCGGCGGCGCTCGATTCGTCCGAGAACCACTACGGGGACGAGGTCAACGGGGACTGATGTCCGACACCAAGCAGATGATCAAGCGCTACATGGAAGACAACGACTGGACTGCGACTACCGTGGTGGGTTTGCTATGCAACTTCATCGACGAGCATGAGCTCGCCTCCGACGTGGACGAGTTTCTCTCGGAGGTAGAGACACAGGAACGCATGGAGGAGAACGAATGAATCGCTACGTCGTCTCCTACGACCTCATCATCCCAGGCGTCATCGAGGTCGAGGCACGCTCCTTAGATGAGGCGGTCGATAAGACCTTCAGCATGGACGCCCAAGAGCTGATGAAGTGGGTCAACAACGAGTCGGCCGTGCTGGTAGAGACCAGCGTGAACGTCGAAGACGAGGACGAAGAGAAGAACGAATGAAGAAGATCCCGCATCCCATCCGTATCTGGACGATCGAGGACGCGCCCAAGCGTTACCGCAAGCTCTTCAATGACGTCGTGCCCGTCGACGAGGGCGAGAGCTACGTGTGGGTCGCGGTCCTGCGCGGCCCCAAAGCTCTCAAGTGGTTCTGGCCCGACGACCACAAGGTCGCCCCCGCCGGCTGCACCGTGCGCAACTTCTCGGCGGGCATGCTCTTTCACAAGGTCGTCGTGCTGTTCGACGAGGTCGTGTACTTCTTCACGGACAACGACGAGGACCGCGAGGTCAACTGCCAGTTATGAACCGGCTTCTCTACAAGAAGCTCTTCGAGAAGCTGTTCGGTAAGGGCGGGCACCATGGCCCCTACCAGCACAGCCTCTCGCACCGAAGCCGGCATGGCATCCGGTTCAACATCAACAAGCTGGTCAGGACGCGCCTGAAGCGGCTGACGGGCTGAACCTTTACACAGGAAACATCTATGGCCTACCTCCTTCACGGGCGCGCCGTTCGCAACGACCGCCCGAAGGCGCCCTGCATCTTTTGTGGGCGCTGGCTCAAGCACCTCAACGACGGAGGGACCGGTCAGTTCCTCAACGGTATCTACCGCGGCAAGAAGCGCACGTACGTCTACTGTTGCGATAACGCCTGCCCACAGCGACGCGCGGACGATAAGTTCGATGGGTCGATCTGGCGGTGCGGCTGCGTGAGCCACTACGTCGAGAATGTCGGAGAGATGTGCGGGGCCTGCGAGGCGCCGCGTGAAAAGCCCGCGGCCGTCAGCGCCGAGGTGCAGAACGTCGTTCACGTCTACAACCTTCAGGTCTATTCCAAGCGTGATCTCTCCGACAGCATGGACCAGTTCATCCAAGACATGGGCGCGATGCTGCCGGATCGCGCACGGATCACGCAGTCCGACTACGAGCGCCGGCTCTTCGGCGCGGACGACTACGGAGCCGAGGACTGGTTCAAGGATGACGATGACTGAACCGCGTAAGGGCAAGAAGAAGGTCATCGCCAAGGGCGGCGAGGTTGGAGAGACCACGGGCGGCTACCGCCCCTGCACCATGGTGGGGTGCCGGGGCGTGCGGGTCGTCGTGCGCTGGCCAGACCGCAAGTACACATATCCCTGCACGGAGGGGATGAGCGAGATCGACAACGGATGGGAGATCAAGTGATGGCGATCAGGATCGTGAAGGGGGAACCCCGCTGGGTTCCGGTCGGTGTGGCGGCGCTTCTGCTTGGGATTAGCCCGCGGAGCGTGACGCAGTTGGCCGTCAAGAAGGTGATCAAGCGGGCTCTCCGCCAGATCACCCACATGCAGACGCGCCCATGCTGGATGTACAGCATCGAGGACATCGCGAAGGTGCGCAGGGCGCAGGGTGGCACCCGTACGTGGCACCCCGACGTGACGGGCAAGTACGTCTCGTCGAACGACGCCGCGCGCATGCTCCAGTGCAGCGACACCTCGATCCACAACTACGCCAAGATGGGCATGATCAACATCAAGAAGTCGGTCCAGTTCCAGTATCCGAAGCCGAAGGTCGTGCGCGGGTATTGGCTGGCCGACATCCTGTCCATGCGTTCCAAGCAGGCGGCCGTGTGCACGCGGTCGTCCTTCGAGGAGGAGACGGTGATCGATCAGACCTCGCAGATCGAGCGGAAGAAGAAGTACGCCAAGGTCACTGACCCGCATCAGCGGGCAGCTATCTCGACCCTCATCAGCAACCTTCAGGACACCCTGTGAGAGATGACGGTGAGCCCGAAGACCCGCGCGTCTGCGCTGCGCTCGACGCGCTGGTGCTCCACGGTGCACAGCTCGATCTCCTCGAAAAGGAGAGGCCCGAGCAGTACGCGGAACTGATCAACAGCCTGCGTAAGGCAGCGGTCGATGAGGATCTCGCGTGGGACGAGATCGTCGAACTGTCAGATCTGGACCCATGGAAGAACTAAACCCTGGAGATGCCCTCCGCGAACGCCTCGCCGCCATGGACCCGAAGAAGGTCAAGGCGTACCGGCGGCACAGGACGGTGAGCGCGACCAATCCGCTCACCAAGAACTACTTCGAGTACGACACGTTTCGGAACGGCCTGCCGTTCTGGCCCAGCGCCCCGACGGCCAGCACCTTCAGGTACCGGGACAAGCCGAAGGAGGAGCTCGGGTGGGGTGACACGATCAAGTGGAGTGAGGACGGATTCGAGCTCGTCGCGCGTATCGATGACGACGACAGCTCAGATTCGGCCGACTACCTCGGCAAGATCTACGACGGCGACGACAAGCGGCGGCCGGCGGATGCCCGTCCGATGGAGTTCAAGAAGCGCCGGGATGAGTACCTGCCCGTGAGCTACTTCCTCTCGGCGTACGATCCCGACGACGACTTCAAGCGGTACCGCTTCAGCTACAGTCGTCGGTACGCTCGGTTCCACGCCGAGCACAACCTGCGCTGGAGCTACGAACGGCTCAAGAGCATGGGCCAGGACTGGAGCATGGTCGGCGTTATCGTCACGGCCTACAAGGACGGCATCGAACTGGGCGACGCGTCTCTCTGGGGCATCGAGTCGGACAGCCCGGAGTACACCGCGGAGACGGCACACGAGATCGCCGGCGAGGCGATCCGGGAGGCGAAGGGGAAGCTCGCGGAGCTGACCGTGACGCAGGCCGAGAAGGATGGGAAGGTCCTCAAGACCTACGCGGTCAAGGAGGTCAATCACCGCATGTGGGTAAACCGGCACCGCTATGGGCGCTCCCGAACGGAGGAGATGTTCTGCTTCCAATCCAACATCACCTACCACGTCACCGAGACTGCTGAGCAAGTCGTCGGGCGTCCGGGCGGACCGGAGATCGTTCGGATCGTGATCATCGCGCTCCCTTCGGACCAACGCCCCAAGGTCACCATCGCGGACATCGCGCGGCCCGACTTCGACAAGTTTATCGCGGCAGTCATCAACAAGAAGGAGACATCATGATCCGCGCGATCACGGACATCATCGACGACATCAAGGAGAAGATCGAAGGCTTCCCGCCGCTCGACAAGAAGGCCATCGCTTCAATCATGAAGGAGTTCGAGGAGGTCGAGCACCTCGTCCTGACGGACGGAGCTGCGATCGACCTCAACCGGGTCGTGGCGCTGGTGCGCAAGCAGATTCAGGTGGCGGTGGACAGCGACGAGGAGAAGATCCAGAAGGAGATCATCGCGCAGCTGAAGCTGCTGGGGATCGTCGCCACCGCGTTCAAGCAGCACTTCGAGTCCCAGCGCTCGAAGTGATTCAGCTCTTGGAGCTCTGACCCTTGGAGGACTCGGTCGCCTTCGGCGTCGGCTGTGAAGCCGGCGTCGAAGGCGTCACGGGGGCCGTTTCTTTGGCCCCCGCCTTGGTCTCCGCCTTGGTCTCCGCCTTGGTCTCCGCCTTGGTCTCCGCCTTGGTCTCCGCCTTGGTCTCCGCCTTGGTCTCCGCCTTGGTCTCCGCCTTGACCGTAGCAGGGGCCTGCGGCGCCGCGCGCCCGTGGGTCACCCGCCAGATCGCCTCGCGGAACGAGCTGTAGCTCGACGTAGCCTCCTTGCTCTTCGGCCCCCACACGCCATCGACCTTCAGCCCGAGCTTGTGCTGGAGCCACATGCGCTCGACCGTCTCGGTGATGTTCTCGTGCGAGTCGATCGAGCCCTCGGGGCGCATCTTCGTGACTTCGCCCTTGTAGCCGGCGGCGATCAGGTCGTCGAACCAGGGCTCGCCCGCCCAGAACTGCTGTCCGGTCTTGGCGTAGCGGCCGGTGCCCGTGCGCGGCACGAAGTGCTTCAGCCAGGACTTGAAGAAGTCCTCGAACGAGGTGTAGCCCTTGTAGAAGCAGGTCTGGCCGTCGCCCGACTGCTTGTGGCCGAGGGCGCGCCACCAGACGTCGTAGGACGAGGTGTTGTTCTTGTTGGCCTTCACGCCGCCGAGGTTGAAGCCTCGGTACTTCTGGCCCCACGCCGTCTCGACGATGGCGTTGGCGGTGATCGAGCTCGCCTGCTCGACGTTGCACTCCCCCAGCAGGGCGGTCACGCAGCGGATGACGAAGTCGGTCTTCGACAGCTTCGCGGGTTCGGCCGCGGCGGTGAGCTCACGGTTGGGGTTCAGCCAGAAGGGGGGCGGGGAAAGAGGTCCGGTCCATTGATCGCTCATGCGGGGTTACTCCTCCCCTGAGCCTATACGCGCACAGGGTAAAAGGCTATGGAGGATTCTATGACCACCGAAGGTGTGAAGTGATGCTCAAGTTCATCTGGCTCGCATGTCGTTACTTGAAGTGGGGCAAGAGCGACAGTCCGGCGCACGCCCTGCTCGATGTGGCGTTGGCGCTACAGGCAGGGGTCACGCACGCGGTCTGCGGCCAGTGGCCCGAGAACTGGTTGACGGCGAACATCGACCAGCAGGAAAAGGACATGGCCGCGCTCGTATCTGCCTGGATTCGCTCCACGAAGTGGTGGCAGGGCTACGTGGCGAGAGCGCGAACGACTCTCGTCCCGAAGGGGACGCTGTTCGCTGAAGAGGACCTGTACCTGCACGATCGCATTCCTGCCCTGTTCGGTCGTCCCGAAGGGGACGCCCCCACGATCAAGATGAAGATGTGAACCTCAACCCCCGCGTCGGCCCTTGCGGTCGGCGCGGGGACGCTCTTTTTCTTTGGCCTTCATCGGCCCGCCGGTGCCCGCCGTCAGCCTCCCTGGCACCGTCGTCTTGAGGAGTTCGTCGAGAGCGCCGGGATCGTACGTGATCGCGCAGCGGGGAACCCACACCTTGCCGTCGGACTCCGGGGGCTTGGACACTAGACTTCACCCATGTTTCACCGTGTAAAGATCGCGCTGGTCACGAGCGTCTTGCAACCCCACCAGATCAGGGTCCTAGAGAAGCTTAGGGCCTCCGGCGGGGTCCTGGCGGCGCACGGCGTCGGCAGCGGTAAGACCCTGGAGGCCATCGCCGCCCAGGACCAACTCGACATGCCGACGGACGTCGTCGTCCCGGCGCCGTTGATCGCAAACTACCACAAGGAGTTGGCCAAGCACGTCACCGGCCCGCACCCGGAGACCCGTGTGCGGTCGTACGAGAAGACGATCCGTGACGGCGGCATCGACAAGAACCGCTTCGTCATCGCCGACGAGGCGCACCGAATGCGCAACCCCGGTTCGTCCCTGGGCGAGCTCTCGCGACAGATGGGGCAGGCCAAGGCTCGGCTCCTGCTCACCGGTACGCCTGTATATAACCACCCTGCCGATCTTGCGGGTCTTCTGAATACCGCCGCGGGTAAGGAGCTTCTCCCGTACGACCGCAAGGCGTTCGAGGCCAAGTACATCGAGGAGAAGAAGGTCGATCCCGGCTTTATCGCCAAGCTGCGCGGCGCCCAGCCTGCCAGCTACTCGGTGTTGAAGAACAAGGCCGATCTCGTGCGCCGTGCCTCGGGGTACGTCGACGTGCACTCGGGCGGCGGGGAGAACTTCCCGTCCGTCGAGTCACGCGAGGTCGAAGTTCCGATGTCGCAGCGGCAGCATCAGGTCTACAAGTTCCTGGAAGGCAAACTCCCGTGGCACTTGCGGATGAAGGTCAAGATGAATCTCCCCTTAAGCAAGGCGGAGAGCTCGGACTTGAACCACTTCTTCACCGGCATGCGTCAGGTGTCGAACTCGCCGTTCCCCTTCGAGAACGCGAACGCCACGGGCGAGCACGTCGACCCCAACGAACTCGATCACGCGCCGAAGCTTAAGGCCGTCATCGACCGCATCAAGGAGATGCGCACCAAAGACCCCAACTACCGCGGAGTGGTCTACTCGAACTACCTCGACGCGGGGCTCAACCCGCTCGCTCGGCAGCTCCATCGCGAGGGTATCAACCACGCACTCTTCACCGGTGAAGTGTCGAAGATCCAGCGCAAGAAGCTGGTCGGAGACTACAACGAGGGCCGGCTCCCGGTGCTCATGATCTCGTCGTCGGGCGCGGAGGGCTTGGACTTGAAGGGTACCAAGCACGTCTCGGTCGTCGAGCCCCACTTCAACGAGTCCAAGATCCAGCAGATCATCGGTCGCGGCGCGCGGTACATGTCCCACGCGCACCTTCCTGAGGCCGAACGCAAGGTCATGGTCGATCGGTACTTCTCCACGCGCCCGAAGCCCATGTGGGGTGAGGCGGACACGGCTGTCGAGCGGTTCCTTCAGACGCGGTCGAACGAGAAGCAGCTGCTCAACAAGCAGATCATGGAGGCATTGCAAGAGGCGTCCGACCAGGGGCCGCTCAAGCGCTTGACCTAAACTGAGCCATGTCCCGTAACGAAGGTGCTCGCGTCGCACATCAGATGTTCGGCTTCGGTCGGGAGAAGGTGGCCTTAGGGCCTCTCGCGGCCGGGCTCGCGGCAATGGTCGGCGGCCATGTCGGCACCAACGCCTTAGGCGTCCAGGCGCACCACCACTCGAACGTCAACGAACAGCTCGCGCACCAGGGATTCCAGCACGGGCTGCTCGGTTCGCAGATCACTCCTTCACGCCTCCAAGCGATGAAGTCGATGCTCGGTCCGGAGTCGACCATCGCTTACGAGGCGGCGCTCATTGCGGGCCAGGAGATGGTCGAGCGACACCCGAACCCGCTCGCGCGCGAGGCCGCCATTCGCACAACGCTCCTGGGTCGAAGCCGTATGGACGGAGCTCCGGTGATGGGAGATCTGGCCAAGGCGATGACCCACGAGGTCGACGGAACGTCGCCCGTCGCGCACGCGCAGGGCAGGGCGGCGAAGTTTTACAGCTGGGCGGCGAACCGCATGGCGAAGAACGTCAGCCACGGGATGGAAACACCCGCCCAGAAGCTCTACAAGGGCGTCGCCGGCGTGGTGCCAGCGGCCGGTCTCATGGCGGCCGATACGGTCCTCACGCACGGCCACGCCCCGCTCGGGGCTGCGCTCCACTTCGGATGGAACGGCGTGCGGCAGGTGGCAGGTAACACGCCGATGGGCAAGAAGATCATCGGCGACGAAGTGGCTGCTGGGCTCGCGGGTAAGAAGGTCAGTCCGCGCATGGAGACGCTTTACAACTACGGCGTGTCCCCGGCGTACCTCGACGCACGTCGCGGCGGGCAGCACATTCGCGACCACGCTGGCGCGCACCCAGAGATGCTCAACGCGGCGAACCAGCTCATGGCGAACCGAGACAAGATCAACATCACCAAGGATCAGATCAAGGGGCTCTTCAACACGGTCCAGCACACGCCCGGTGCCATTCCCCAGGCTGGTCAGGCGCTCGACCAGAGCCACATTCAGACCGCGCTCAAGGCGATCACGCCGCAGGTCCAGAAGGCTATGCCGCAGGGCGTTCCGCTCAACCTCAACCATGTCGGCGGCGCCGGTAACGTGCTCAAGCAGCATGGGAGTAGACTGCTCAAGCCGGGCGACATTGGCGCACACAACTTCAACGATCTGCTCAGCTCGCTCCATCCTGCCGCGCAGAAGGCGATGACCCCGCCCAAGCCGGGCGTCTTCAGCCGCATGGGCGGCGCGCTCAAGAGGACTCTCAGGCTATGACCATCGAAGAACTCAAGCATCTGATCAACCGGGCGAAGCGCACGAAGGACATCGAGCGCATCAAGAAGGAGGTGGTGGAGGCGTGGACGAAGATCAGCGATCCGCCGAAACCGCCACCGCCCGAGAAGAACGCCTAGACTTCGAGGCATGAGTCGCCAAGCCGTCTTCTCGCTCTCCAAGGTCGCTCTCAGCCCCGAGTTCATCGAGGCCCGCGTTCAGGGGGCCGCGAATGACCCGCGCGTCAGCCGTGAGCGGATGGAGGCGTTCGCAGCGCGCAACGGGGCCCGTGCCGAGGAGCTTCAGACGCAGCGCGCCGCGGTGCCGGCGAAGAGCCGCAAGCCCGAGGTGCTCCAGCAGAAGCGCGACCTGACCCGTCAGGCGGGCAGCCGATCAGCGGCTCAGGCTGCCGGTGCTGCGGCGCTCGAATCGATGCCTGCGCGCCGGCCCGCGCCGGTCCGCGTCCAGCGTCCGGTCAGGGGCCCTGGCCTGGGGACCGCCGCCCTGGGAGCGGGGGCCATGGTCGCGGGGTACGGGGCCTACCGGATGCTTCGTGACCCGACGCCCCAGCAGTACAAGCTTGCCGCCGAGCATCTCCCCGACGGGCTCAACCTCGACGAGGAGCCCGGCAAGCTCAACTGGAAGACCCCATCGGGTCACACCGTTCGCATGCCCTTCCGCAGCGAGACCTTCCAACACCACACGCAGCGCCTCGGTCCTGACGGCGCGAAGGACTACCTCCGCAAGGCCGTCGATCAGGAGAGTCACCAGGTCGACAAGGACATCAACGAGGGTCAGGCGTCGTGGATGAACAACCATCCGCGCACTCGCAACGGCATGTTCGGTGGCGTTCTCGGTGGCATCCTTGGCGGCGTTGCCGGTAACGCGGCGGGGCACACCGGCAAGGGCTTGCTTGCGGGCGCGGGCATCGGCGCGCTGCTCGCGCAGATCGGCAAGCAGAACATCCGCAAGGGTCCCGAGACGTACGACTACTCGGACGACTACGAACCGGCCGACCTGCCCAAGGCGTTCTATCACCTCTCCCCGGAGGAGAACCGCAAGGAGCAGCACATGCGGGTGATGGAGCACCACGCGCAGAGCGGGGCGATGAACCGGCACTACGACCACTGGGAGCGCGAGGCGCACCACCGCGAGATGCTCCGCGCGCTGGGCGGGACGCGGTACTAAGATTCTCGCATGACGCGCACCGACGGCGTAGATGCTGCCAACCAGATGTTCGGCCTTCGCAAGGAGGCCGCAGTGCCCGGCTACAAGAAGATGTTCCGCCGTACGCTGACGGACATGACGCAGGACAGTATGCGGTGGCACGGCAGCTCGCCGTCGGGCATCGGTTCGATCCTGCGCACGGGGGAAGTGGAGCCGGCGTTCAAGCACATGGTGTACGGCCCCGGCGTGTACACCTCGGCGAAGAGCCCCCTCCCTCTCTACGCGACCGGTGGCGCCGTGGGGATTCC
>Ga0105050_10002713_pt1 | contig 25069 bp, 18 predicted proteins | sample FRY01_FD_78088 | JGI IMG/M metagenome (GOLD analysis project Ga0105050, IMG submission 78088) | Freshwater microbial communities from Lake Fryxell liftoff mats and glacier meltwater in Antarctica - FRY-01 | ecosystem: Environmental > Aquatic > Freshwater > Ice > Glacier meltwater ...
ACTGAAGATTGCAATTCCTGTGATTAGTTTACTTATAGCAGGAATTCTTCTGAAAAGTAGGATTATGAACTAATATTCCATCGGCCACAAAATTCAGTTCAAAAGGTCGCTTCGGTGATTTTACACTGTTACTTTTAGATATAGCACGAACACTATCCCAAAAAGCAACACCGTGGAAGTAGGCAATAGTTGCTGTTTTGATATTTTTTGGCACAGAAAAATGATTCTTGAAACGAATTCTCATTGACTCACCATTTTCTTTTATCGCGTTAGCAGCACCCTATTATTCGGCAAACTTCGTGAATAGTTGCAAAAAAAGTAAAAGATGTTTTTCCTGGGTTCTGGTTTAGTTGTGTTGACATGTAGACAACTTAAACAGCTTCGATGCTATCTACTTCAACCACACCAAAAATTTTATAATTAGAAACTTTTTCTGTTCTGCAAGAAAATAAAAATGACTCAACTAAAACAGGGGCGAAAGAAAGTTTTACTTTAAGAAGCTGTCGTAGAAGTCGTTAGCTGTGTAAACTCTACCTTCAACAATAACGTTTTGAATTTGATTTGCTGAAAGAAAGCGTAAAATTACTCTTCTGTTGTTAGCATCGTTAACGACCATATTGTACACAATCTCATGCGTATTATTGTTATAATCGATGGTGAACATTTTTTCATAATAACTTGCATAGCTTCTCACATCTTCTTCTGTAACCGTTGCTGGTAATTTCATCTTGATTTTCCCCGCCTCTTTTTCAAGTGTAAGTGCAGCTTTAGTGTTACAAATTGCCGTATTGCTATTTTGTGAGAAAGAAACGAATGTTCCAATTAAAAAAACTACTGCTAAAAGAACCTTTTTCATAACTTAAATTATTAGATTTAACGCTAAGCTACAAATTATATTCCAAAAACAATACAATGGGAAATTTAATCGCTTTTTTAGAAGAAAATCGAATAGAAGCAGGGTGTGATGAAGCGGGTCGTGGTTGCTTGGCTGGACCTGTCGTTGCTGCTGCTGTTATTTTAAATAATGTTAGACAAATTAATGGATTGAACGATTCTAAAAAGTTAAGTAAAAAAACTAGAAATCAACTTGCACCTGAGATTAGGAGTATTTCACTGTCGTTTGCAATTGGAATAGTAAATGAAAGCGAAATAGACCAAATAAATATTTTAAATGCAAGTATTAAAGCAATGCATTTAGCAGTTGACAAATTAACTGTTCGTCCGACGTTTTTATTAATTGATGGCAATCGCTTTCATAGTTATCCAGAAATTGAGCATGCTTGTATTATCAAAGGTGATGCTAAATTTCAAGCAATTGCGGCTGCTTCCATTCTAGCAAAAACACAGCGTGATTTAATTATGGAAGAATTGCACGAGGAATTCCCTATGTATAATTGGAAAAATAATAAAGGTTATCCAACTAAAGATCATCGGGAGGCGATACGGAAATATGGAATAACACCTTATCACCGTGTTTCATTTCGTTTATTGCCCGAAAAAACCTTATTTGATGATTCTGATTTTAAATAAGGTTTAGCTTAAACAAATAGGTGTTAATTTATACTTTTAGGTTCTAGTTTTAGTCATTAGATTCCGATTACTTTTACCCAAAAAGGTTATGTTTAAACGAATTCTTCCAATTTCTATCTTAGTGATTTGCATTGCTTGGTCAGTATTCGTTTCTATAGATTTATTATCTAACGAAAAGTCAGTTGATTTTAAGCACTATTTCAATGTAATCGATGAAAAAGTTTTAGTGGTTCACCATTCCAAAGAAGTTGATTGGAACACTCTCAATCTTCAAATTTTACCGAGTAATCAAACGCTCGCTCTTTTTCTTTTGTCTCGTTTCAATCAAAACTCATCACTTTATATCAGCGCAAAGCGTTCTTTGTTTGTGTTTGAGAAAAAAGACAATTGGTCAAAAAACACGGTCGAAAAATTACTTGTTAATGGATTGTATAATTTTGAATTTACAGGGAAAAGAACTTTTAAGTTTGGAAATTTTGAAGGTGAATTCAAAAAGAATCAATTAGTTCTTTATTTGGGTGAAATAACTTCCAAAGATTCAAGCCTTCCTACGGTTGACAAAAAATCATCTTACAGTATTATCGATTTTATTTCAGCAGAACCTATCATTACTGATGTTTATCAAAAGTCGGATAAAATAATAAGTTATAAAAAAACAAAGAGTGAAAATTCTAAAGCAAAACTATGCGACGATAAAGCACTCTTTGCAAGTATAGTTTCTACTAATTTTTCAGAATATACATTTATTGAAACCAATTTCTTTTCAGAAATAGATCTAACTTTTCAGAAAAGCGATTTTAAAAAGTGGATAAAAAACGGTCTTATTTTTCTTTCAAATGGGTCCGATGAAGTAGTAATTTTCGATTTTAAAGAAGGTCAAAATCCCGTTCAGAATTTGAACGAAAAATTTGCTTATCCTGAAAAGAATGTGCCTTTTGGGGAGTACAATCAACTTCAGTTTTGCGACAAGTGGAGAAAAGATAGTCTTTCTAAGTTTTATGTTGTAGAAAAAGAAGGAATTTGTTTAGTTTCTTCGAGTAAAGTTTACTTGGATGAAGTGTTAACAGAAATGAGTTTGGGTAAAACCCTTTCACAAAATCTTGAGAAAACACATCGTATTTTTAGTAATCTTCCACGAAAAGTTATTTACAGAAATGTTTCTAATAGCAAAAACAGTGCGAAAAGTATTTTAAACAAAACGCTAACTGAAACTATTTGTGTGTCGAAAGAAAATACATATTTGACTAATGTAAAAGATGAAAAAATCAAAGAGTATTTTTCTATGAATCCAGGAGAAAGGATTTTGAATTTTATTACTTTCAATGGACGAGGAAATTTAGTTTTACTTACTGAAACCAATAAATTGATGGGTTATTCTAATGGTTCTAAACGTTGGGAAAAACAATTGAATGAAATCCCATCTGCTTTTTCTATTTTTTCGTTTCAGAATAGCACTTTTTCTTTGTGTACGAGCACAGAAACACAAATTTTGGATCTAAACGGAAGACTAATTTATCGTTTTAAACCTTTCAGTTCAATCGCTCCTTCAAATTTAAATGTAGAGAATAAGGAAGTTTTCTTTGTTGGTGACGGAATAGACAATATTAGTGTGTTTAACACAGCTGGTAAAACACTCAAAAGATTGCGATTAAATCAGCCTTTAGTAGGCATTTACAGTTATGCTCAAAAAGGGAAAGCTTATTGTGTTTCTGTTGGAGCAACTGTTGCTTATATTTCGGAGGTTTCAAAAAGAAACAATACACGAACTCTAACAATTGATTCCACCACACAAGTTTTTTCATTCAATAGCAACATATTTTTCGGAACAATTAGTAACGGATTCTTGACTTTACAACAAGTTAGTGGAGCAAAAAGTGCTATAAAAGTAAACAGAGAAACTCAGTTATTGGCGGCTTTCAATCAAAATAATCAAACTTATTTCCTACTAAAAAACGGTAAAAAATTAACAGCAGTTGACTTTAATGGCGTGAAATTATGGGAAAGAACTTTAGCATTAGAAGAAATTAGTGAAATTCATGTTGCTGTAAATCAGAAAGGAAAAACAATTTTAGGGATTCTCGATGCAATAGAAAATCGTTTATATTTGTACGATTCTAAGGGAAATAAATTAGATGAATCAGAAAGACATGGCGAACAAACACTGGAAATTTCCCCTTTTGGAACGAATGCCTTTTCGATAACAACTTATTTGGGCTCTTATTTAATTCAATATACTAAACAATAAATCACATCTTAAACATACCTTAAACAATGAAAAAACTCTTACTCTCTTTTTTTTATCTTTCGTTTACATTTCAACTTTTTAGTCAAAATTACTTAGGTGTGATGTCAAGTAATTACGCTGGAGTTATGGGAAATGACGTAAATCCAGCAAATTTTGTGGATGGCCGTTTTAAATTTGATTTGAATCTTTTCAGTGCCAATGCCAATATTTATCAAAACTTTGGTTACTTCGATGCAGCGGCAATGCGAACTGCGCAACAATCTGCGTTAGGAAATACCTATTGGTGGAAAGGTTCTTTTTCCAAAGATATTTTGAGTGCTTGGTCACAGCCGGACTCTACCTTTATCGACCGTTTTATTGTTCGTAAATACGATCAGAATACCAAAACTACTTTAGGAATGAACACGAACTTACAAGTTGATTTGTTGAATTTCATGTTTCATATTACACCTAAAATTGCAGTTGGTTTTGGAGTCAAAGCACGTTCTGTAACCAACATTGATAATATGGATCCTAAATTAGCTGTTCTTGCAGAAGAAGGATTAGAGTATCCCGATTTATGGAATATCGTATTGAATGAAGAATTATTAAATATCAACCACTTAACTTGGACTGAGTATGGTTTAAATTATTCACAAGTTGTCTTGGATCAAAAAGAGCATTTCTTTAAAGCTGGTGGGAAAGTAAAATATCTACAAGGATATTCCTCTGCTTATATGTACACGAATAATTTCTCTTACGATCTTGTAAACGAAGACACCTCTCAATATTTAGCTGGAGATTTTGCTTATGGTTATTCTAAAAACATCGATCAAGTCCTTGCTGATAAGGGAGGAATACCAAAAGCTTCCGCAAAATTTGGTTTAGGTTTAGATTTGGGTTTTGTGTACGAATGGCGACCAGATTGGGAAAAGCATAAGTACGACATGGATAACGAAACTAATTTATGGAAGCGAAACATGAATAAATATAAGGCTAGAATTGGTGTTTCTGTCTTGGATTTAGGAGGAATGCGATTTGAAAAAGGAGGTTTGAGCCGCGATTTTAGTGTAAATACGTCGAATTTATTTGATTTAGGTAGATTTGACTCTGCGAATAGCTTTTTAAATTTCGACAAAATAATAGATTCACTAATAAATGAATCAACAGCCGCGGGAAATACGGATTGGACAACATCAGAAAAAACTTCCGATTCTTTTTACATGAGAACGCCATCTGCATTCAGCATTCAGGCCGATTATCATATTTGGAAATGGTTTTACGTGAATGCAACGGGTATGTTTAATATTATTTCTTCAAAAAGAGCGACGAAAGTTAAAGTTCCTAACCAAGTTTCTATAACTCCGAGTTTTGATCATGCGTGGTTTGGGGTGCATTTACCTATTTCAATCAACGAATATACGGGTTTTAAAGCAGGGATTGCTACTCGTTTAGGGCCATTAACGCTGGGAATCACTGACTTTAGGTCACTCGCCGCAAAAGGAAAAGTGCAAGGTGCTGAGTTTTATATGGGCGTTAGAATTCCAGTTCTTTATGATGCGCCAAAAGATAAAGACGGAGATAAAGTATCTGATAAAAAAGATGATTGTATTACTGAACCTGGAATTTGGAGTTTCAAAGGTTGTCCTGACACGGATGGAGATGGAATTAAAGACATGGAAGATGATTGCGCAACTATTCCTGGTTTACCAGAGTTTAGGGGATGTCCAGATACGGATAAAGATGGAATTCCTGATAAAGATGACGATTGTCCAACAGTTGCTGGAATTAAAGAATTTAGTGGTTGTCCTGACACGGACAAAGATGGTATCAAGGATGAATTGGATGAATGCCCAACTCAAGCTGGACCTAAGGAATTAAAAGGTTGTCCTGATACAGACGGTGATGGTATTAGAGATTTAGATGACGCTTGCCCAGAAGTTTTTGGTTCAAGAGAATATCAGGGTTGTCCGGACAAAGACGGTGATGGTGTTTTTGATTTCTTAGACAATTGTCCTGATGTTGTAGGTCCAAAGGAAAACAATGGTTGTCCTTGGCCAGATACAGATGGTGATGGATTGTTAGATAAAGATGATGATTGTCCAACTTTAGCTGGTCCAAAATCAAACAAAGGTTGCCCATTAAAAGATTCAGACAATGATGGAACATTAGATAAAGATGACGATTGTCCAAATACGCCTGGACCGAAAACGAATAAAGGATGTCCAGTAATTGAGGAAGAAATCATAGAAATATTGAAAATGGCTTTTGACAATCTTGAATTTGAATCAGCTAAAGATATTATTAAAGATGAATCTAAACCTTCATTAGATGAGTTGGCAACAGTTTTATTGAAAAAGACTACCTGGAAATTAGAAATTTCTGGTCATACTGATAATGTTGGTGATGATAACGCAAATATGGTATTGTCCAAAAAACGTGCGGAATCTTTAAAAAACTACTTGATTTCTAAAGGCGTTGAAACTACTAGATTGACTGCACTTTACTTCGGTGAAACAAAATCAATCGCGGACAACAATACGCCAGAAGGACGTAAGAAAAACCGTCGTGTTGAAATGAAAATTATTATTGAATAATAGAAAATAGCTTAAATAAAAAAAGGACACAGCGATGTGTCCTTTTTTGTTTATGGTTTTAAATGTTGATTATACGTTTTTTTTAAGCTGTAAATTTATTCTCCCGAGAACAATTTTTTCAATTCTGTTGCATCCACAGCTTTCATTTTTCCTGCAAGGATTAGACTTAATTGTTTTCTTCTCAACGCTCCTTCGTAACGTTCTTTTTCTTGTTCAGTTTCAGGAATAAGTTCTGGAACTTGAATAGGTCCGCCATTTTGATCAACAGCTACAAACGTATAAATCGCTTCATTACTTTTTTCCAATTTCCCTGTAACTTGATCTTCTACAAATACATCCACAAAAACTTCCATGGAGGAATTAAAAGCTCTTGAAACTTTTGCTTCCAAAGTAATAATTGAAGCATGTTTGATTGGTTTTTGAAAAGAAACATTATTTACAGATGCTGTAACAACCACGCGCTTACTATGGCGATGAGCCGCTACACTTCCTATTACGTCCATCCAAGCTAGAAGTTGACCTCCAAATAAGTTTCCAAGTGTATTTGTGTCGTTTGGAAGTACGATTTTTGTTGTTATCGCTAACGTTTCAACAGCTCTTTTCGATTTCATATTGCAAAGTTAATTATTCGCTTACCATTTATCCATAAATTAGAACCTTCATGTAAAAGAATTAGCATTTATTAAATAATTTAGTAATTTAGGGCAACTATTAAACTAATATTAACCCTTAAAATCAAGATTAAATTATGAAAAATAATTTTTTACTTTTGATTTCTATTTTCGTTTTTTCATTGTTTCAGCAGTTAAATGCGCAACACAAACCTTCTTTCGACGCAACAAATGCTAGAGATGGAGAGAAAGTAGAATACTGTCATCAGCACAAAAAACAAGCACTTTTGAATCAAAATCAAGAGTATTTAAAAATGAAGCTTCAAGATGAAGTAGAGTTTCAAAAAGCTTTAAAAAAACCTGTTCAAAAAGGTGTTATTTATAAAATACCTGTTGTCTTTCACGTATTGCATAATAATGGTGTAGAAAATATTTCTGACGAACAAATTATGGACGCATTGGCTATAATGAATAGAGATTTTAGATTACAAAATAATGATACTGCAACTGTCCATGCTGATTTTCAAGGGATGCCAACTGATTCTGAAATAGAGTTTGTTTTGGCAACCAAAGCTCCAAACGGAAATTGTTTCAAAGGAATTACAAGAACTATGTCACCGATGTCTTATCAAGGAGATGATGGAAATGCACAAGTTACAGCTATTAGAAACGGAAATGATGTTTTTGCAGGAACTTGGGCTGGAAATAAATACATGAATGTATTTATTTGTGGAGAGATTGGAGGAGCGGCTGGTTACACCACAAATCCTGCTACTTGGTCAGGTACATCGATGACAAATGGTATTTGGATTTTACACAATTATGTGGGTTCAAACGGTACTGGATCAATAAATGGAAGTCGTGCAATGACACACGAAGTTGGACATTGGTTAAATTTATCGCATACTTGGGGACCAAACAATAATCCAGGAAATGCTTCCTCTTGTACCTCTGATGATCAGGTAAGTGATACACCAACTTGTATTGGGGTGACTTCTTGTAATTTAAACGCAAATACGTGTAGTCAAGACGATGCAATTTGGGGTTTTAATATTCGCGATAATGTTGAAAATTATATGGACTATTCTTATTGTTCTAAAATGTATACAGCAGGACAAGTTGCAAGAATGAGAGCAGCTTTATTACTTAATTCAACAGGACGCTCAAACCTATGGTCAGCTGCAAACTTAGCAGCTACAGGATCAACGGGTAGTTTAGTTTTGTGTAAAGCAAATTTTGAAGCAGATAAAAAAACAGTTTGTGCTGGTGATCAATTGCAATTACTAGACGATACTTACAATGCTGCAACAGGATGGAATTGGGAAATCACACCTGCAATGGGATGGACTTTCACAGGAGGAACGTCTGCAACATCTCAAAACCCACAAATGATTTTTACGCAATCTGGTCTTTACACTGTTAAATTAACTTCAACAGATGGTACTACAACAGATGAGGAAATAAAAGCTAATTATTTAAGAATTTTACCTGAAGCAAGCACTATTCCTTATTGGGAAGGATTTGAAGGATACACAACCTTGGATAATTTAACAAATTGGGAAGTTTACAATCCAAATAACAATAATGCTTATTCAATAGAAAATACAACCTCTCATTCAGGAACCCAATGTGTGAAATTGGTTAATTTTGGTCAAGTTCCTTCGAATATTGACGAATTAATCTCTGCACCGATTGATTTATCAATTGTTCCCTCCAACGGTTCTGTTACTTTAAGTTTTAGATATGCTTACAGAAAGAAAGTTTCAGCGGATTACGAATTTTTGAAAGTGTTTATTTCTTCTGACTGTGGAACAGATTGGGCTCAAAGAAAAACGATTGGAGGAAGTCAACTTTCCAATCAAGTTTCTTCAACTACATGGAAGCCAGTTCAGCAAAGTGATTGGACGACAGTTCACATGATTAATGTAACGAGTAATTATTTTACTGAAAACTTTAGAATGAAATTTCGTTTTGAAGGCGAAGGGGGAAATAATTTCTACTTAGATGATATTAATTTATATTCTGGTGCACCTTCTGACAATTTGGTAATTGGAATGGATGAAATGACGAATTTGAATTCCATGGAATTATTCCCTAATCCAACGGAAGATGAATTGAATTTAAGATTCACATTGAATAACAAGGAAGATTTGAATTTTATTATTACAGATTTGAGCGGCAAAGTATCTCAAGAACATTCTTTCAAAGCAAATGAAGGTTCTAACTTAGTGATGTTTGACACTAACAGTTTATCAGCTGGAATGTATTTCTTGAAAATTGCCTCAGGAACATCCTCTAAAACAATGCAGTTTGTTGTAAAATAATCAATTAGTTTTCGGCAAAAAAATTAAATAGGATGGTCGCTTTTGACCGTCCTATTTTTTTTTCTAAAATTTCTAAAGGAGTTTCCCGCATTACTTTAATAGTTTTATATTCTCGGAAGAGTTCACCCATTGTTTTTTCTCCGATACCTTTAATTTCTAGTAATTCTGACTGAATAGAATTTTTACTACGTTTATTTCGGTGATGTGTAATTCCAAAACGGTGCGCTTCATTCCGCATGAATTGAATTAATTTCAAACTTTCTGAGCGCTTGTCAATGTAAATAGGATATTGATCACCTGGGTAAAAAATTTCTTCAAGTCTTTTTGCAATTCCAACAATCACCACTTTTCCACGAAGAGAAAGTTCATCTAACGCTTCAAGTGCTGCGCTCAATTGCCCCTTTCCACCATCAATAATGATTAGCTGAGGCAATGATTGATTTTCTTCTACCATTCGCTTATACCTTCTGAAAACAACTTCTCGCATTGTGGCAAAATCATCTGAACCTTCCACGGTTTTTACATTAAAATGACGATAATCATTTTTGCTTGGCTTTCCATTTTTAAAAACAACGCAAGCTGAAACGGCATTTGTACCTTGAAAATTAGAGTTGTCAAAACATTCCATGTGAATGGGTAATTCAGATAATTTAAAATCTAATTGAACTTGCTTTAAAACACGGTTCGGATCCCGTTCAGTTAAGTTTAAATGTTCTTTTTTTAATTTGTCTAATCGGTAATAATTTACGTTTCGCAAGGAAAGTTCGATTAGTTTTTTCTTTTCACCAATTTGCGGAACAGAGAATTGAATAGATGGTAAATTAAACGATAGCCGACTTTGTATGATTACTTCCTTAGACGTGCTTTCAAAACGCAATCGGATTTCAGGCAAAACATAAGAAATGATTGATTCCAAATCTTCGTCTAATTTTTTAATAACTTCTGAAGTGTAAGCGTGGATTATTGCGCCTTCTTGAATCATTAAAAAATTAAAGAAAAACCGATTTTCAGCTTCTTCTATTGTAAATACATCACAATCAGAAATCGTAGAAGAAACGACCAAAGACTTAGAGCGATATTTTTCAATTTGTTCGATTAAAGTTTTCATTTCGTGGGCTTTTTCAAATTGAAATTTATCTGAAAAATCCATCATTTTTGATTTTAAAAGCTGAATTAAATAATACGTCTTACCTTTTAAAAGCAATTCAATTTCATCGACCATTTTGTTATAAGCAACTTCGGATTGGTTGCCAACACAAGGACCCAAACATCTGCCAATATGAAATTCTAAGCATGTTTTAAATTTTCCTTCTTCGATTTTATATTTCTGTAAATCTAAAGCGCAAGTTCGTAAAGGATACATTTCCTTGATTAAGCCTAACAATGATTGCATCACTTTCACATTTGGATAAGGGCCAAAATACTTCGAACCATCGTTTCTTTTTTGTCGTGTTTGAAATATGCGAGGAAATGGCTCTTTTTTAATAACAATCCATGGGTAAGTTTTATCGTCCTTGAGTTGAATATTGTATTTTGGCTGGTACGTTTTGATGAAATTATTTTCCAATAATAAAGCATCCAATTCCGTTTCAACAACAATAAATTTTAGCTGATGAATGTGACCAACTAAAATTCTAGTTTTGTTATTGTCCTGATTTTTGTTGAAATAAGAGCTAACACGTTTTTTAAGGCTTTTCGCTTTTCCAACATAAATGATTTTTCCAGTTTTATCAAAATACTGATAAACACCTGGAGCATCTGGTAAAAGTGAAATTTGAATCTTTAAATCGTGGTCAGTTGTTGACATGGCATAAAATTAAAAACAAAAATTTAGCAATTATACTTATAATTATAACTTTGCTTCATGTTAGATGAAATAATTCGAATTGCACTTCTTGAAGATATTGGAGAAGGAGATCATTCCACATTGGCATGTGTGCCAAAGGACGCAAAGGGTAGCGCTAAATTACTGGTAAAAGAAAACGGAATTCTCGCAGGAATAACTGTTGCCAAAAGAATTTATGAATTATATGACCCAACATTAAAGGTAGTTTTTTTTAAAAAGGATGGTGATGCGATTAAGATTGGTGACATTGTTTACACTGTTAGCGGTTTTTCGCAATCGATACTTTCAACAGAGCGATTGGTATTGAACATAATGCAACGCATGAGTGGAATTGCAACGCAAACGGCAGCTATTTTAAAAGTAATCGATGGTTGCTCCTCCAAATTGTTAGACACACGCAAAACCACTCCAGGAATTCGTTATTTGGAGAAATTAGCAGTGAAAATTGGTGGAGGTGAAAATCATCGTTTTGCTCTTTATGATATGATTATGTTGAAAGACAATCATGTTGATTATGCAGGAGGGATTAAACCGGCTATTCAAAAAACAAAAGAGTACTTAGTTGCTAATAATAAATGTTTGAGAATCGAAATTGAAGTCCGAAACATGGACGAATTGAAAGAAGTTTTGGAAGTTGGTGGAGTTGATAGAATTATGTTGGATAATTTTTCTCCTGAGCTCTTAATAGAAGCTTTGAAATTAATTCCAGCTCAATACGAAACGGAAGCCTCTGGAGGAATCACAATAGACACTATTCGTTCGTATGCTGAAACTGGTGTTCAATACATTTCTTTAGGGGCTTTAACGCATTCTGTAAAAAGTATAGATTTAAGTCTTAAAGCAAGTTTTTAAAGTTGATCCACTAAATCAGAATCGTCTTTTTCGTCTTCTTTGTAAAACTTGGAGATTATAAATGAACTTGCACTAATAAAGATTCCGCCAATTAGCAAAACAGTATGAAAAGGGTAATGGAACATTTTAAAAATAATTCCGAAGAAAATTGTAATTGCTCCAAGCCAAAATAGAAAATTGATTAAACTAGTTCCTTTTTTTTCTTGATTGTAACTAAGTAAGTTAAACATCAATCCAAGAGCTCCAAAGATTAAAAAGGCAGTTTTTAGTAACGCTTTATTTTCTGTAAACAATGAAACATTGACAAATAAAAAAGCCATACAAATAAACGATAAAGCGAAACAAAGGCCTGCGATTTTTTTAATTTGATTCATATTTCACTTTTTGTAGGTTAGAAATATCTAATAAAAAATCTATATCATCCTCAATTTTATTTCCAATTACAACCAGATTTGCCCCCGCTTGGTGAAGCTCTTTGATTTTTTCAATCGTTTTGATGCCGCCACCAACTATCAAGGGCAAACCAATTGATTTCACTTGCTTAATCATTTCCACCGATACGGTTTGATTAGCTCCACTACCACAATCAAGATAAGTTAATTTTTTTCCTTGTAATTTTCCAGCAAGCGCAATTTTTCGAGCAATGTCTGCTTGATCATTTGGAATAGGGGAAGTTTGAGAAACATATTCAACAGAAGTCTTTTTACCTCCATCAATTAGTAAATAAGATGTTGGAATAATTTCAATATCCATATTTTCTAATTCTTCTGCCGCCTGAATGTGGTGTCCAATCAAGTAATCTGGATTTCTACCAGAGATAAGTGACAAAAAAAGCAAGGCATCAGCACTTTCATGAATTTGATGCGCTGCTCCTGGAAAAATAACAATCGGTACTGAAGAGTGTAATTTGATCAATTCAACGCAATTATTAAAGTCCTTGCGTGTAACTGTGCTTCCGCCGATGAAAAGAAAATCAGGTCGTGCCAATTCTAATTTATTAATAAAGGCTAGGTTATCGCCCTTCATAAATTTTTCTGGGTCAATCAAGACAGCAATTGAATTCGTTGAATTTTCTAGTTTAGATAAAATGTAACTCATAAAAGTTGTGAAGGTTCAAAGTTATAACTAATAATTAAGTTTTCTTTTTGAATGACTTTTAATTTAACTTGTCTCCAACCATCATTGTCCAACATTTTACAATTAAAACCACTTTCTGTTTTTTCCTCAATTAGTAATTCTGTTTTGAAATCAATTCCTGTTCGGTTATTTAGTTTAAACAATGCTTCTTTTAATGTCCAAGCAATCGTTAGAGAAATTAATGAATCAGTCATCATAATTAATTCTTCGGTATTTAAAAAGCGATTTTTAACTTTTGCAATACGCTCATGAATTTCTTCCAAGTCAAGTCCAATTTTAAATGGAGCTTTTATTAAACCAATGAAATTCGTTGAATGGCTAATTGAAATAAAATCGCTTGAATCAACTAAAAACGGCATTCCTTCGCTTGTGTAATCTATTTCAACTTTCCCGATTGTTTTGTTTCGTAAGTCTCTTAATTGTAAAAATTCATTTTTCCTATTTTCATTTTTTATGTGAGAATAGTATTCTTCTTCCTTTTCAAATAAAAAAGTTGATTTTATTGTTGATTTAGTCTCAACGAAAAGAGATTTTTTTTTTTCTCCTCGAATTTCTATGGAATCTGAAAAACTTTGCATCTAATAATCAGTAAATTAATTTTAAAATCAAATGTTAAAGACAAAGATGTTAAAATAAATCCAATTTAAATTTTTTTAACATACAGTGTTGCAACTTGATTTTTTCTATATTTACAGGCTTAAATTTGCAAAATCTATAACATTTATACGCATAATTATGGTGGGTAAGATTAAAATATTGTTAATAAGTGTATTGATGTCAAGCACTTATCTCTTTTCTCAATCTGGTTTGGGAACGGTAAAAGGAATGGTAAAAGACGAAGGAAGTGGTCAAACATTACCTTTGAGTAAAGTATTACTAATTCAGAATGGTAACATTAAAGGAGGTGCAAATACCGATTTTGACGGAAAATTCCAAATTAATGGTGTTCAGCCGGGAACTTATGATGTGGAAGTTCGAAATGCAGATGGATATCAACCTTCTGTTGTTACGGGTGTCAATGTGTCACCAGATAAAATCACTTTCCTTGATAAATTAACTTTGTCGAAACCCAAAGACGTTAAGGAATTAGAGGAGGTGAAAGTTATCGCTTACCGTGTTCCTTTAATTGATAAAGATGGTGGAGCCTCAGGTGCGACAGTAACAAGGGAAGACATTTCACGCTTACCTGTTCGTTCAGCAGCGGGTGTTGCTTCAACTGTTGGTGGTGTGAATACAAATGAGGGTTCTGGTGAAATTTCAGTTCGTGGGTCACGTTCTGACGGAACATATTATTACATTGATGGTATTAAGGTACGTGGTTCCGCAAGTTTACCAAAATCAGCTTTAGAGGAAGTTTCTGTAATTACAGGTGGTGTTCCAGCTAATTACGGTGACGTTACTGGTGGTATCATCTCAATTACAACTAGAGGGCCTTCTGCAACTTATTTTGGAAGTATCGAAGCAGTTTCCTCAGGCTTATATTTCAAAGGAGCAGATCCTGATGGATATGACGGGAAAGTATTTGGTTTAGATAAATTTGGTTATAACCTTTTTGAAGGAATGTTATCTGGACCTTTGTTAATGCAGAGAGATTCAACAGGAAAAAAAACGAAACCAAAATTAGGTTTCTTAATTTCAGCCAATTTTACAGACGAATTAGACAGTCGTCCGTTAGCTGGAGGAGGTTATAGAATTAAAAAAGATGTTCGTGACGATTTAATTGCAAATCCTTTGAGACCAACATCAACTGGATTTGGAACATTTCATAATGCTTTATTTTTAAGAGAATCTGATTTCGAGAAAGTAGCATGGAGAATGAACACTAGAAGTACAGACTTCTCTGGTCAAGTTAAAATAGATGTAAATACGGGTCCATCTGTTAACTTGCAATTTGGTGGATCAATGAACTATACATCAGGAAATAACTATAACTACGCTGGTTCATTATTAAATTTCCAAAATTTTGGAATCTCTAAAGGATTAGATTACAGGGTGTTCGGAAGATTAACGCAGCGTTTTAATAACGAAAAAGAAGGAAGTAGTTCTAAAATTAAATCCGCAATGTATAATATCATGGTGGATTATTCAAAATCTACAAATGACATTTATGATCCAAAACACCAATATAATATATTTAATTATGGACATGTTGGTAAATTTGAAACTGCCCGTCGTCCTTCCTACGAATTTGATCCATCAACACAAACGTACGTTCATAACGGTTTTAGAGATTTAGAAGTAGCTTTTACTCCATCTGAAACAAATGCAGCTTTAGCAGCAATCACAACTCAATATTTTGATATTTACAAAGACTCTCCCGATGGAAGATATGAGAATTTATTTCAAATCCAACAAGGTAACGCTTTAAGAAATGGTGATTCTCCTGGTTCTGTGTACGGTATCTGGAGTAACATTGGTACACCGTTTAATTTCTTTGGAAAAACAGAAAATGATCAGTTTCGCGTAACTGGTGCAGGTTCTGTTGTAATAGGTGACCATAGTATTTCGTTAGGTTTTGAATACGAGCAACGTGTTGATAGAGGTTGGACATCTGGAACAACTACTGGTGGTGGAACAAATGGCCCTATTGGAATTTGGACAATCGCACGTCAATTAGCTAACTTCCATATCACTGAGCTTGATTTAAATAGTGGAGTGATTTCTGATTCTGGTTCATTTAAAACAATTACTTATGATCGCCTAAACACAGGTTATGCCAATACATCAGGAACTGGAAATTACGGAGGTCAGTTAAATAATGACAATCAATCATTCTTTGATTTCAATTTAAGAAATAAATTAGGATTGAATGTTTCAGGAAGCGATTTTGTTGATATTGACAATTATGACCCATCTTTATTTCAATTTGATATGTTCTCGCCAGACGAATTATTAAATGGTGGGAATTCTTTTGTTTCATATTGGGGATTTGATCACACAGGTCAAAAAGTTAAAGGCGCAACCGATGTTAATAAATACTTTAATGAATTTGATGCAAACGGAAACTATAAAAGATTTGTAGGAGCATTTCAACCAATTTATATGGCTGGATATGTAATGGATAAATTTGCGTTTAATGATATCGTCTTTAATGTTGGTGTGCGTGTCGATGTATTTGATGCAAATCAACCAATATTAAAAGATCCTTATTTATTTTACAACGCCAGAACTGCTAAAGAAGCAAGGGCATTGAAAGAATCTGATCCAAGTCAATATTCGTGGGTAAATATTCCGGATAATGTTGGTGATGATTATGTAGTTTATGTGAATGATGTTAATAATCCTTCTGCAATTAATGGATTTAGAGTTGGTCAAAATTGGTATAATTCTTTAGGAACTCCAATTGAAGACCCTAAAGTTATCAGAGGGGCTGCGGGAATAGCACCATGGTTATTAGATCCATCCTTAGAAACACCAAACGCATCAGCTTTTGAAGATTATAAAGCGCAAATAAATGTTATGCCTCGTGTAGCTTTCTCATTTCCAATCTCGGATGAAGCGTCTTTCTTTGCACATTACGATATCTTGACAAAACGCCCTACTTCCGGATTTAGATTTGACCCATTTGACTATCAGTACATTCAGTCAAGAAGCGCAATTATAGATAACTCTAATTTGAAACCAGAAACGACTGTTGATTATGAATTAGGTTTCCAACAAGTTTTGTCTCGCACCTCCTCCGTTAAGATTTCTGCGTTTTACAGAGAACAAAGAAACAATGTTCAGTTGATTAACGTTTTTGAAGCTTACCCAGCAACTTATAGAACATACGGTAACCGTGACTTTGGAACAGTAAAAGGAATGACAATTGCTTACGATTTAAGACAAACAGGAAACATAAGAATGACTGCTAACTACACACTTCAATTTGCTGACGGTACTGGTTCAGACGCAACTTCTGCACAGTCGTTAGTAAATGCAGGTCTGCCAAATTTGAGAAATATTTTCCCTTATTCTTATGATCAAAGACACGCATTTGCATTCACATTTGATTATCGTTATGGTGAAGGAGAAGATTATAACGGACCAATGATTGGAAAAATTAAATTATTTGAAAATGTAGGTTTAAATTTATTCTCTATCGTTAATTCAGGTTCCCCTTATTCATCTCAAACGTTTATTACCGACGAAGGAATTGGTAATTTAGTTGCTGGTATAAATGGTACTTTGAATGGTTCTAGATTACCATGGTCTTATAGATTGGATTTGCAGTTGGATAAAACAATCAATTTAGAATTCAATAAAAAAGATGACAAAAAGAAAATGGCGTTTTTGAATATCTATATCCGCGCAACAAATTTATTCAACCAATTTAACGTTTTGAATGTTTACAGAGCAACAGGAAACTCGGATGATGACGGGTATTTACAAGCAGCATCTAATCAATCATCAATTCAAAATCAAATTGATGAGCAAGCATTCAGAGATTATTACATGATGAAAATACAAAATCCATTTAATATTAGTTCTCCCCGAACAATTAGATTGGGTATAAAATTAGATTTCTAATAAAAAAGAAAAAAACATAGCAATATGAAAAGTCAAATAGTAGCATTAGTTCTTGGAGTAGGTTTTTTCTGTTCAAACGCTTTTGGATATTATGGTCCAAATGATAAATCAGGGAAAACAAAACCAAAACCCAAAGGTGCAAATTGTAGTCCTGCGACTGCGAGGTTGATTATGGAATTCAACGATGTAAGAGCATTAATTGAACAAGGTGGAAGCATGTTCCAAAATCGCGCTGCAGGTGTCGCGGCTTATGAAGTTCCTAAGGGAAGTAATCGTTTTGCGATTTTTGCTGGTGCTTTATGGATGGGTGGAACGGATATAAATGGCCAGTTGAAATTAGCGGCATTAAGATTTCGTCAAGGAAACGATTTTTGGCCTGGTCCTCTATCAGTAACGCCTGGGACAGGTTCTTTCAACCCTGGAAGTCCAGTGGGAGCAGGTGCAACAAGAGATTTTGGTGAAGCAAATATTGACCCAGACCAATGTTTGGCTTATGATAAATTTTATACAATCAGAAAAGCTGAAGTGATTCGTTTCAATATTTGGTGGGAATGTAACGCGGGAGTTACAATAGACGGTTGCGATGAAGTTGTTCAACCAACCAATGATGAGCTAAATCGTATTTATGGCTGGCCTGCACACGGGGACGTTTCTCGTGGACAAGATTATTTCTTAGCTCCTTTCTATGATAGAGACGGTGACGGAAACTATAATCCTGACAATGGTGACCATCCTTGGTATGATGATATTTTAGGTAGAGATGACATTCAATGTGGAGTAGATAGACGCGTTTCTTTATATGGCGATGAAACTCATTGGTGGGTATTTAATGACAAAGGTAATATTCATACTGAAACAAATGGTGACCCAATTGGTATGGAAATCAGAGCACAAGCGTTCGCATTTGCAACGAATGATGAAGTGAATAGAATGACGTTTTTTAATTATGAAATGATTAACAGAGGTACTCAAACTCTCTACAATACTTATTTTGCTCAGTTTTTAGATGCCGATTTAGGAAATTATGCAGATGATTATACAGGGTGCGATGTTTCTAGAGGTTTAGGTTTCATGTATAATGGAGATTTAAATGATGAAAGTGATGGTGGACGTTTAGGTTACGGTGAAAATCCTCCAGCAATTGGGGTTGATTTTTTTGAAGGTCCTTATCAAGATGCAGATGGAATTGATAATCCAGGACCATATTATGATGAGGCAACGCAAACAGATATTGTTCCTACAGTTTTAAGTGCTTTAGCTAACAATGGTATTATTTATAAAGGAGTAGGTATTGGATATTCTGACGGTATTATCGATAATGAGCGCTTCGGGATGCGTCGTTTTTCTTACTTTACTTCGACTTCTGCTTATCCTTATAATGACCCTAGTGCTGCATCTGAATATTACAATTTTATGCAAGGGAAATGGGCTAATGGTTCGGACATGGTGTACGGTGGTTTAGGATATGTTGGATCAACAGGAGCTACAACTGTTCCATCAAGTTATATGTTCCCTGGAACATCTGATCCTTTGCATTGGTCGACTGGTGGTGCAGATATGTCTGCTTTTCCTAATGGATGGGATGAAGCTACGAACAACAATCCGATAGGTGATAGACGTTTCGTTCAATCAGCTGGTCCTTTTACATTAAGACCAGGTGCAATTAATAATATTACAGTAGGTATTGTTTATGGAAGAAGTACAGATGGAGATTTATTCGCTTCTGTAAATGCAATGAAAAGAGCAGACACGAAAGCTCAAGCTTTGTTTGACGCTTGTTTTAAGATATTATCTCCTCCAGACGCTCCTAAATTGACTATTCAAGAATTAGAGAATGAGTTGATCTTATTATTAGAAAATCCTTCTTCTTCAAATAACTTCCAAGAAAAATATGAAGAATTAGACGAAATTAATATCATTGACCCAACGGTTGATCGTTTTTACAGATTCGAAGGCTACCAAATCTACCAATTAAAAAGTACAGATGTTTCTATTGCTGACATCTCTGATGTAACTAAAGCAAGGCTTGTTGCACAGTCAGATATTAAAAATGGAATTGCGAGAATTATAAACTTTCAGTTTGACGAAGCACTTGGTTTTTCAGTTCCTGTAGAAAAGGTAAAGGGAGCAAATGAAGGAATTAAACATTCTTACAGATTAACTGAAGATGCTTTCGCACTTGGAACTAGAACTTTGGTAAATCATAAAACTTACTATTATGTTGCGGTTTCTTACGCTTACAATAATTTTAAAAAATACGACCCTAATGATGCGTTATTTTTAGACGGTCAAAAGATTCCATATATTTCTTCGCGCTTAAATTTTGACGGAACGGCAATTAGTGCAGTCGCTGCAGTTCCACATAATCCAATGCCTGAAGCTGGTGGAACGAATCAATTAATTGAATACGGTTCAACTCCGTTAATTACGAGAATAGATGGTTACGGAAATGGAAATCGTGCTTTGGAGTTCACAGACGCCACCTTAAATTCAGTTTTAACAGATGGTTTTGTTGCAAATCCAACCTATGATTATGGTAAAGGACCAATTAATATTAAAGTTGTTGACCCCTTGAATTTAGCTAATGGATACTTTGAATGTAAATTTAGAAATTATACATCAGGTACTTCTGGAAATGCTGCTGACACTGCTAGTTGGGTAGTTTATAGATACGATGAAAAAGGAGGTAATGTTTTAGATTCTGTTAAATCAGAAAGAACTATTAATAATGATAATGAACAAATCATACCACAATGGGGTATTTCAGTTCAAATTAGTCAAGACAAATATTTCTTCCCTGCAGGTTCAGGAAACTTAGCTGCTAGATCAGCAAATATGATTGAATCTTCTATCGATTTTGCTGACTCATCCAAAAGATGGTTGGCAGGAGTTCCCGATAATGATGCGTATTTCCCTACTAATTGGATTCGTTCAGGCGATTATTCTCCAGATGTAGCAGTTGATTGCTTACCTGATGGTCCAGGCTATTTAAATCCATGTAATTACAAAGACGAGGTTGGTGCAGATCCGTCTCAAGGATTTGAGTCGTTATTGACTGGAACAATAGCACCTCACAGATTAGTTGGTTATCAATCAGATTATATGCCTTTAGCTTATTATAAATCAGCAAGTGGTCCAGGTTCTGCAAAAACAAATGCCTCTATCAGTTTCTTACCAAGTGTAAATATTGTCATGACAAGTGATAAAAATTTATGGACTCGTTGCCCTGTTATTGAATTAGGTAGAAATACAAATTTAAATATTGGAAACGCAGAGCCAGGTGGAATGAGAAAAAGTCCAAGTGTAAATAAAGAAGGTAATTCAGATGGAACAGGTAATGGAATGGGTTGGTTCCCAGGCTATGCCGTTGATTTAGAGTCAGGTGCACGTTTGTACATGGCTTTTGGAGAAAATTCATTCTTAGGTGGTGAAAATGGTGCAGACATGGTTTGGAATCCAACTGATCGACTTGTTAGTAATGTTGGTACGCCTTTAATGGGCGGTATGCATCCAGTTTATATTTTTAGTTACAAGCAAGCTACAATTAACGGTTACATATCAGGTTTTGATTTCCCTGCTTATATTCCTAGTGAAGCACAAAATAATTCAACAAATTTCTTGTTCCAGAAATGGACACAAGTTGAATCAAATGATGCGCAAGCTAAAAGAGAATTGTATGGTAGTTTAACTTGGATTTCTTATCCAATCGCAAACGCAGGTTATGAAATTGATCCTATAAATGGTTTGCCTACTGACTTAACAGTTCGTTTAAGAATTAATAAAGAATACAAGAATTTTGTTGGTTCAGGAGAAAATGGTGGCAAACCAATGTACTCTTGGAGTATGAACGAAATCGCTACCGTTGTGGGATCTAAAGATCAATTGAAAAAAGTGCTAGATATTATTAACGTAGTTCCAAATCCGTATTATGCTTTCTCTGAATATGAAAGAACGCGGATAGAAACGAGAGTTAAAATTACAAACTTACCAGAGAAATGTATAGTTAAGATTTACACATCGAATGGTAAATTGGTTAGAACTTATACCAAGGATAGTCCAGTTACTTCGATAGATTGGGATTTAACAAATTCAAAAGCTATACCAATAGCTAGTGGAATTTATTTAATTCATGTTGAAGTCCCTGAAGTAGGTGAGAAGGTTTTGAAATTCTTCGGTGGAATGAGACAAGTAGATTTACAAGGTATTTAATATAATAGATTAGACAGTATGAAAAGTTTAGTTAAAAAAATCACATTAGGTCTTTCTTTGGTTTCGACATTGTACGCAACAGGTGGAAATGAGGATAGAGTAGGTTCTGCTGGTGCATCTCATTTGTTAGTGAATCCGTGGGCTAGAAGTAGTGCTTTAGCTGATGCGAGTATTGCCAATGCGAATGGATTAGAGGCAACATTTACGAATATAGCAGGTTTAGCATTTACAGACAAAACCCAAATAAAATTCAACTATACAAATTGGATGGGAAATGCAGGTATTACTTTAAACGGTGCTGGTATCGCTCAACGTATTTCTGAATCAAGCGTGATTGCAATAAGTATTCAGTCAATGAATTTTGGTGACATTCCAATTACCACTGTTGCCAATCCAGAAGGAAACATTGGTTTCTTTTCTCCACGTGCGAATGTTTTTAATTTAGGGTATGCGCGTGAGTTTTCATCAAGTATTTATGGAGGAATCAATTTTAAAGTGATTTCTGAGAATATCTCTAACATGAAAGCAAATGGTGTTGCAATTGATGCAGGTATTAGATACGTTACAGGTGAAAATGATCAAATTAAATTTGGAATTACACTTAAAAATGTAGGTCCAGTAATGAAATACAAAGGAGACGGATTAGCGCAACAAGCAACTTATGTGTCAACTGGTTTTATAGCATCATTGGAAGAAAGATCAGCTACATTTGAAATGCCTTCCCTGCTTTCAATAGGTGGTTCTTACGATTTTATTTTTAATGAAGTGAGTAAATTAAACCTAGCTTTAGGTTTCACAGCAAATTCATTTATGAATGACCAATACAGAATAGGTTTAGATTATGGTATGTCAACTGATAAGTTAGCTTTTAATGTCAGAGCTGGATATGTTTACGAAAAAAATATTTTGAATCAAGAAAATCGTTCTAATGCTTTATTAGGTCCAACTGCTGGTTTCTCAATTGATGCATTAGCTGGTAAAAACAAAAGCGCAATCGGTTTAGAATATTGCGTGCGTTTTGCTGGTGTTTTTGGAACAATTCATACAGTCGGAGCAACTATTAGTTTAAAATAATTTTATTACATTTGTAGAAGTCAAGAGAGCTCATTTTGGGCTCTCTTGTTTTTGTTTAATAAAACCTGTAGTTATGGCACAAATAAATTATTACTCAGCAGAAGGACTTCAAAAATTGAAAGATGAATTATATCATTTGAAGACGGTTCAACGTCCTTCAATTTCAGAACAGATTGGTGAAGCTAGAGATAAAGGTGATTTGTCAGAAAATGCTGAATATGATGCAGCAAAAGAAGCGCAGGGTATTTTAGAAATGAAAATTTCTAAGATGGAAGCGATTGTTGCAAATGCACGTTTGGTTGATGAAACACACATGGATAATTCCAAAGTATTCATTCTTTCTAAAGTAAAAATTAAGAATCAATCCAACGGAATGGAAGTTGAGTATACGCTAGTTGCTGAAAATGAAGCCGATATAAAATTAAAGAAGATTTCAGTTGATTCTCCAATAGGCAAAGGTCTTTTGGGAAAAAAAGTCAATAATGTGGTAGAAATTCATACTCCAGCAGGAATAATGAATTTTGAAATTCTTGATATCAATAGGTAATGCCAACACTCTTTGAAAAAATCATTAAACGTGAAATTCCTGCTTATATTATTGAAGAGGATGCATTTCATTTGGCTTTTTTAGATGTAAATCCCTTAAAGGAAGGACATACTTTGGTTATTCCAAAAAAAGCAACTGATTACATTTTTGATTTAGAAAACAAGGACTTGGAGGCTTTAATGCTGTTTGCGAAAAAAGTGGCAGTAAAATTGAAAAGTAAAATTACTTGCGCCAAGATTGGAATAACCGTAATCGGTCTTGAAGTGCCGCATGCGCACATTCATTTAATTCCAATTAATTCCATCGCAGATATGAATTTCAGTAGTCAAAAGATGGGCATTTCAGCAGAGCGAATGCTAGAAATTCAAGCTCTTATCACTAACTAAAATGGTTTAATTGTTGTAGATGAAAATAAAACCAATACAATGTTGAAATTAGTTTTTTCATTATTCTTTAGCTTTTCTATTTTTTTAAATGGATTTTCTGCCCCTTCCGATTCTTTAAACATTCTTTTTATTGGAAATTCTTACACGCACATGAACGTGATGCCTAAGATTTTTGAAAAGTTGTGCAAAGACAAAGGAAAACCTGTCTATGTTCAGATGAATACAAGAGCAGGTGCCTCTTTCTCTGTTCATGTGACTCGTGTCGATATGTTTGAAGCAATACGTAGCAGAAAATGGGATTATGTTATTCTACAAGGATATTCACGTGAATTTGCAGCGGGTTTTGACAAAATAGATAAAGAAACATTACCTTATTTAAATTCTATTGTTGACTCCGTTAATATAAATAATCCTTGTGCTTCTGTTTTGTTTTATTTGACATGGGGTTATAAAAATGGACATCTGGAAATGCCAGAAATTGACACTTTTGAGAAAATGGCGACTAACATTATCAATGGTTATTGCTATATAAGTTCTTGTTACGATTTCCCGATTGTTCCTGTTGGCATCGTTTGGAAAAATATTAGACTAAAATATCCAGAAATAGATTTATATGATGCAGATGAGCAACACCCCAATAAAAACGGATCCTATTTGTCGGCATGTACTTTTTATGCATCTATTTTTAAAGAATCTCCAGAGGGTGCTGTAACATCAACTATTGACGGAAAAACAGCCTTAATCATTCAGAAGGAAGCAGCAAATTATGTGCTTTCAAATCTCGAATTTTTAAATTTGAATAGGAATTATTTTAATATTCTTTCTGAAAGAACAAATACGGGGAAATATAAATTAATGCTGAATGCAAATTATTCACATTTAGCGACTTATCGTTGGGAATTGGGAAATGGTGTTATTAAAACAGATAAAAATGTAATATATTTTTATAAAACACCAGGGAAGTACAAAGTTAGATTAACAGTCAACGATATGTGTGGACAGCGTGTCTATACTAGAATTGTCAAATTTGAGGCTCCTCCAAAACCAGTAGTAAAGAAAGATTCTAAGCCTACTAAAAAGGGTAAGGTTAAACGTAAAAACTAATTCTTTTTACGCCAAAAATATATTTTCCCAAGAAAGTAATCATACAAGTTTTCCAAAGGTTCAATATATTTCACCATTATTGTGAAAGTTATTATTGCAATCGCAGATACTCCAATTGC
>Ga0105050_10002714_pt1 | contig 25067 bp, 25 predicted proteins | sample FRY01_FD_78088 | JGI IMG/M metagenome (GOLD analysis project Ga0105050, IMG submission 78088) | Freshwater microbial communities from Lake Fryxell liftoff mats and glacier meltwater in Antarctica - FRY-01 | ecosystem: Environmental > Aquatic > Freshwater > Ice > Glacier meltwater ...
AACCGATTTTGATGAAAAATAGTTACTTTTGCTCATGTTAATTTTGTTGCTTAAGAACTACAAAATTACAAAAATAAAAAGTAGCCTTATTTAGGCTACTTTTTTATCGGACAACAATGTTTTTAATTATGTAATTATTATTCATTTCGACATAATTTTTAATAAAAAAAGAGAAATCATCTTGACCTGTAAATACATTTGAATAATGATAATCAGCGAATTGTTCATTAGATGGATATTTGAACGGTTTTGCTTGAATAATGGAATCAAATGAAATATAATATTGTTTTTTAGCTAAATTACCATAGTCGGGTCCAACAAATCCTGCATTATAGGTAAAAAATGTTCTTTCTTGGGCACTCAATGAAATACCCATTAAAAAAATATGGGCACAAAGAATGAAAAAATTTTTATGATATTTTTTACTCAAAACAAACTGTTACTTTAGATTTAATATTGTTTTTGCAAAAAGCATAAACTAAATAAATGGCTTTGTCCAAATTACTTAATTTTATTCTAATTTCCCATGCTGAAATGCTAGCTATCAAAACTATAATGTTTTTCATAATGCTTTTACTTATTTTGCAATGCAAATATAACTATTTGTTCTTTAAAACAAGAATTTATAGATAAATAAAATGCAATAAAATATTTTATTGTTATTTTAATAATATCTATTTTTGCAGTCAATAAAAATGTTTAAGTATTTAATAAATTTTGCAATCATATATTTATTGTTCAAGGGTGTTAGTCTTTTGCTTTCAATAAACAAAGCACAAAAAGGGATTAAGAAAGAATTTGAAAAACACACAAAACAAAACCCTGTTGCAGAAAATAAAAAACCCTCAAAGGAAAAATCCATTGAGGGTGAGTATATTGATTACGAAGAAATAAACTAAACCCAACTTATAATGCCTCACTTCAATATGTTTAGTCCATTTTTGGGGACTATTATATAGTGCGATGCGACATTATGCTTTAGTTCACTCACTTTGTTCGTTTCTAATGCATAATTGGGGTTAAAAATCGTCTTCGTCTAAAACGATAGGGTCTTTAATTACTTTGCCTAAATCTTTTATGATTTCTTTCACCATTCTGTCTATGGCAACTAAATATCTGTCATTGTATTTCAATCCTTTTGCTTGGTTGGCGTAATATTCCATATATACTTTGGTTGGTTTTTCAGAACCTTTTTCTAAAGTATTGTGTACAAAATTTGTAAACTTGTATTTGTATTTATCTTCCTTCACTCTTAAGTCAATTTTAAAAGATACTGTTCCGTTTTGGGTGGAAGAAAAAGAGTTGTTTTTTACCATCAATGGGGCAGTAACTCTAATAATTATTCGTCCAACATCTCCATCTGGTCTATAATCTTCCACAAGCATCTCTTTTGGAAACACCATTGGTTTTTTGGGCGTTTCTTTATATCCTGCTAAAAACTGTCGCATTAAAAACTTTTTCGACCTTAAATATAAAGAATCAATTGTTCCACCATCATAAACATCATTTATAAATGGTTTGAATGCAACAACTCCCATATAGGTTATCAAATTAGAAACAGTGTCAATTGGGGATTTAAACCTTTCATAAGGCTTAAATTTAGGAGAGGTTTTCGGAACTTCTGGCTCAGAATAAGTGGACTCGTCATACTGTGTAGTGTCAAAATTGATTTCAGAACCATAAGGGTCTGTCTCGGTTTGAGCTTTAGCAAAGTTGCCAAATAATGCAACTGAAATTAAAATGATAATTTTTTTCATTTATGTTTTTGAATGTGTTTCTTTAATTAATGCAAAACAGATACCAATATTTTGATTAAGGTATGCAAAAATATCAAATTGGTTTAAATAAACAAAGAAAATTAATCCCACTATCGTTAAATTTGCACATTATTTTATACAAATGTTGCAAAACCTCAAAAAAACCACTCTTTTTATTACTATTTCCGTGCTTATTTTAGCTTGTTCTCACCAAGAAATTAGCGTTATGCCAGACTTAATACCTAAAAATCATAGCTACTCCAATTATGATTCAATCAATTTAAAGCATTTATACTTGAATTTGAAAGTAGATTTCAATAAAAAAATATTAAAAGGAAAGGTAGTTTATACTTTAGAAAACATTAATAATCTAAGTTATTTAATTTTAGATACAAAAAACCTAAAAATAGAAAAAGTGCTTTTAGAAGATTCGGCAAATACGGCCTGGAGCGAAGGAGAAGAAAACGACATTCTAGGAAAAGCTTTGGTTGTACAAATAAATAGCAACACTCAAAAAGTTGCCATTTACTATCAAACCACAGACAGTTCGGAAGCCCTCATGTGGTTAACTCCAGAGCAAACTTTAGGCAAAAAACACCCTTTTTTATTCACCCAAAGCCAAGCCATATTGGCTCGCAGTTGGATTCCTTGCATGGATGTGCCCTCTGTAAGAATAACATACTCAGCAGACATTGAATGTGACAATCAATTTTTAGTACTGATGAGCGCAGAAAACCCTTTTGAAAAAAGCAAGAACGGCAACTATCATTTTGAAATGAAACAACCCATCCCCTCCTATTTAATGGCACTGGCAGTTGGAAACATTGAATTTAAAAAACTAAGCGAAAACGCTGGTGTATTTGCAGAGCCAGAAATGATAGAAAAAGCAACTGCGGAATTTTTTGATTTACCAAAAATGATTATGGGAGCAGAGGAACTTTATGGAAAATATGCTTGGGAAAGATATGATGTTTTGGTTTTGCCACCAAGTTTTCCTTTTGGTGGAATGGAAAACCCACGCTTGACTTTTGCAACCCCAACTATTATAGCAGGCGACAAAAGTTTGGTTTCTTTAATTGCTCATGAATTGGCGCATAGCTGGAGTGGAAACCTTGTTACTAATAGCACTTGGGACGATTTTTGGTTAAATGAAGGCTTTACAGTATATTTTGAGGAACGCATTATGGAAAAGCTTTATGGTAAAAATTATGCAGATATGCTTGCTGTAATTAATAAAGGAGAACTTGACATCAGTCTTAAAGATTTAATGGAAAACGCATCTGGCGATACAAAATTGAAACTAAATTTAAAAGGCCGTAATCCTGACGATGGATTAACGGATATTGCCTACATTAAAGGCTCTTTGTTTTTAAAATTAATAGAAAAAACTTATGGCAGAACTAAATGGGATGCTTTTTTAAACCAATATTTTGCGCATTTCCGAATGAAAAGTGTGAATACCGAGCAATTTGTTAATTATTTGAATACCAACTTAGTGAACAATAACCCACCGACAAACCTAAACATAAATGAGTGGATTTATGAAATTGGTTTGCCAAAAAATTGCCCAATTATAAAAAGTGTAAATTTCTTGAAAGTTGAGAAAATGACAAATGCTACAAACGAGAACAAAAACATTAAATCTATTGATACAACAGGTTTCACAACCCATCATTGGCTTCATTTATTAAGGAACCTAAATTCAGATTCTGTTTCAAATATTATGACAGAATTGGACAATACTTTTGGTTTAAGTAAAAGCCAAAATGCCGAAATACAATGCGATTGGTATGTTTTATGTATCAAAAATAATTACCAAGCAGCTTTCCCTTATATAGAAAACTATCTAATAAATGTTGGCCGAAGAAAGTTTTTAAAACCATTGTATGAAAACTTATCACAAACGGAAGAGGGCTTAATTTTTGCCAAAAAAACATTTGAAAAAGCAAAAAAAGGCTATCATTCTGTTTCTATTAATACAATTGAAAAAATATTGTCTCAATAAGTATAATTTTCCTCCTAAATTTTCGTTAGAATAGTATCCTGTGTTTCTAAAACTCATTTTTATACCATTTATCATCTATTTTCATTTGTTTATATTAAAAACAAGTGAGCAAATTCCTGTTAAAAAAACATTAGTAAACGACACATTAAATCAAAAAATATTCAATCAATTGGTTCTGCAAAAAAAATGGGCTGAATTGGGCGAGATTATTTCAAAAAATCTGAAAAATAACCCTAAAAACGAAAACTATCTTACTTTTCATAAGCAATGGATTACTTTGGATTACCAAACAAATTTTAAAATTAATTTGATTGTTGAAGAAAAGGAAATGTTTTCGATTCAGCCTCAAATACAAAAATGTTTAGAAGGAAAAATTTCGCCTTTGGCAAATAAAAAAGCGCTTAATTTTTTAAATTATTGCAGACGATTAACCGGTTTATACGACTCATGTTTTTTTGATGAAGAAGACAATAAAATTGCTCAAAAAACAGCATTTTTAATGGAAGCAAACAATAGTTTAAGCCATTCGCCACCACAAAGTTGGACATGTTTTAATCAAACTGCATTTAATGGCGCAGGCAAAAGCAATCTATCTTTAGGGTATGGATTTTCGGAATCTATGCTAGGCCAAATAGAAGATGATGGCAGCCACAATTCGGCATGTGGGCATCGAAGGTGGATTTTAAATCCCTATAATAGAGTGTTTGGTTATGGAAGTACAGAAAAAGCCATGGCCTTGAAAGTAATTGAGACGAACAAAAAACGCAACGCTGAAATAAAATTTAATGATAAATCCTTTATTGCTTGGCCTTCTGCAAATTATTTTCCTATAGATTTAATATTTGAAAGGTGGAGTTTTTCAATAGAAAACGCAAATTTTGCTTTAGCGACAGTTACAATAATGCAAGATAAAATAAAAATACCAGTACAATTAGAAAAAGTGAAAACAGGTTTTGCTTTAAATACTATTGTATGGAAACTAAAATCACAAATTCAAGTAAACAAGGTTTATAAAGTACAAATCAATAATATTAAATTCCCGGGTAATCCTTTGCCTATTACTTATCAATACGATGTAATTCCTGTAAAAATCATTAGCACCAAATAATAAATTGCAATAGAATTTTTAGGTTTGGTTTGATGTGAAATTAAAATTCATTAATATTGCAATTGAAAAGCATTTTAATATAGATGAATAATTATAAAGTAATTGGAATGATGTCTGGTTCTTCGATGGACGGCATAGACTTGGCTTTGTGCAATATCACAAGAACAGAAAAAGGATATACATACACAATAGAGCAGACAAAAACGGTTGATTATCCTGACAGATGGCGCGTTAGATTGTCTCAATTAAGAAAAGCGGATGCTATGGCTTATGTAAAAACGGATGTTTTTTATGGCCATTATATTGGTCAATTAATCAATGAATTTATTGAGGAAAACAAACTTTCTGTTGATTTAATCGCTTCCCATGGGCATACGGTCTTTCATTATCCAGAGATAAAAATTACCCGTCAAGTTGGCGATGGTGCAACAATTTCTGCTATATGCAATTTGCCTACAATTACGGATTTTAGAAGCATGGATTTAGCAAAAGGAGGACAAGGCGCACCGCTTGTTGCAATTGGCGATGAACTACTTTTCAACCAATATGATTTTTGTTTAAATTTAGGGGGATTTGCAAATATTTCGGGCAAAATTGGCGAACACAGAGTGGCTTTTGACATTTGCCCTGCAAATATTATTTTAAACAGAACCGCAAGAGATTTGAATTTAGAATACGACCATGATGGAGAAATTGCATCAAAAGGGGCGATAAACTATTTATTACTAGAAAACCTCAACAACATCGATTTTTATAGCAAACCATTTCCTAAATCGTTGAACAGAGATTGGATAAATTCTGAGCTATGGCAACTTGTTAAAGATGGCGACAGATTAACGCCAGAAGACAAAATGAAAACTTTTGTTGATCATATTGCAACACAAATAGCAAGAAGTATAGAATATTTATGTCAAAAAAATACGAAAGGCAAAAAAATATTGGTTACGGGTGGTGGGGCTTTTAACACTACATTAATGGATTTTATTAGAAGCCATAGCGATGCAGAATTTATTGTACCCGACACAAAACTTGTGCAATATAAGGAAGCTCTGATTTTTGCATTAATGGGGGTTTTAAGAGTTGAAAACAAAGATAATATATATAAAACATTTACTGGCGCTAGTTCAAATAGCATTAGCGGAAGTTTAAACGGAGATTTTTCAACTTTAATATAATAAACCTTAATGTTTATATGTTTTTAAGAAAACTTATGCTTAAAAACATACTTTTGTACTGTGGCAAACTTTTTTGATATCTTAACAAGGAAACAACCCAAACCAAGGGGATTTAACTATAAACCTATTTACCATAACCCAGAAAAAGAGGCGTTTAATGAGCGCATTGACAAACTGAGAAGAGAGCGCGACCAAATTGCAAAAGGTGAATATAGACCAAATTTCAAAGGTAAATTCACTTCGCAAATAGGTAAAAAAACACCTTTTCAGAAACAAATGGCCGGTTATAATATTCGATTAATACTTATTTTAACAATTATTTGTTTTGCTGCGTACTTCCTGTTTTCATCGACTAAAATAAATGATGGTATCAATCATTTTTTCAACACATTTGATCAAAAAAATGGATTGTATTAAACTGCTGCCAGATAATATTGCTAACCAAATAGCAGCGGGCGAAGTGGTGCAAAGACCCGCTTCGGTTATTAAGGAACTCATGGAAAATGCTTTGGATGCAAAAGCCACAAACATAAAAGTTTTAATTAAAGATGGCGGCAGCACGCTGATTCAAATCATTGACAACGGCATTGGCATGAGCACCACCGATGCAAGAATGTGTTGGGAACGCCATGCAACCTCCAAAATAAATCATGCCGAAGATTTATTCAAATTAAGAAGTTTTGGATTCAGGGGCGAAGCGTTGGCTTCTATTGCGGCCATTGCACATGTTGAAATGAAAACCAAACGGGCAGAAGACCAAGTGGGTACTTTTATTAAAATAGAAGGCAGTAAAGTCGTTGAACAAAGTGCAGTAGCAACAAATAATGGCACACAATTTTCAATAAAAAATCTGTTTTACAATGTGCCAGCTCGCAGAAATTTTTTAAAAAGTATGGCTGTAGAAATGCGACATATTATTGACGAATTTGTCCGTGTAGCCGTCCCACATAACGAAATTTCCTTTAGTTTGTTCAATAACGACAAAGAAGTCTTTATTTTAAATGCCTGCTCGCCAGAGACAAGAATTGCAGAAATTTTGGGCAAAAAAAATGCGAATGACTTTTTAAAGGTTGGAGAAACACATGATTTATTAAATGTTGGTGGATTTATTGGCAAACCAGAAATAGCAAAAAGAACAAGAGGCGAACAATTCTTATTTGTAAACAAAAGATTTATAAAAGATGGATATTTGAACCATGCAATTGTAAACGCTTTTGATAATCTAATTACAAAAGACCAGTTTCCAACCTATGTATTATTTTTAGAGACTGACCCTTCGCACATTGATATAAACATTCATCCAACCAAAACGGAAATTAAATTTGATGACGAAAGATCTGTTTATTCGTTGGTGAAATCGGCCGTAAAAAAATCTTTGGGTGGATATGCCTCCATGCCTGAATTGGATTTTGAAAACGCGTTTATTTTCAATTCACACACAACAACTGAAAACCCTAAGTTTGGCAATATTAGTGTCCCAGAACCAAGGGTGAATAAGGGCTTCAATCCTTTTCAAACCGAACAAAAAACATGGAAATCTGTTCAAAACTCTCAATGGCAAAAAATATTTGAAAACGAGTATTTGAATAAAAACTTAAATGTGAGAGTAGAGCCTGCACAGCAAATAGTTAATATCAACACGGAAAATATAGTATTTTACGATTACTTTTCTTTGCCCGATGGATATATTGCTGCTGTTTTAATAGGCAATTTAATTGTTGTTGACCAACGGGCAGCCCATGAAAAGATTCTGCAAGAAAAATATTTGCAAAACATACAAAAACATACTGCCACAATACAACAATTATTGTTTCCAAGAACATTGGAGCTTAGTTCCAATGATTATAATTTGGCACTTGAACTACTTGATGATTTAAAAGAACTAGGTTTTGATGTTGCAGATTTCGGAAACAACTGCATGATTATAAACGGGGTGCCATCAGAAACTATAAAAGGTAGTGAAAAGGAACTTTTTGAAGGTATTATTGAAAGTTTCAAAAACAATAATAGTAACTTTAACACAAACAAAAAAAGAGCTTTGGCACTAGCTTTAGCACAAAACGAAGCCATTTTCAGAACCAAAACATTAGAAAAACCCGAAATTAAAAGTCTTTTAGAAAACTTATTTAAATGCGAAAATCCATCAACAAGAGAAAACGGAAAGCCAGTTTTCATAGAAATAAACCAAGAAAAAATAATCAACTTTTTTAAATAATGAATCGTTTTAACCTCACCCCCATTGTACAACAGCTTTTAATAGCCTGTATTGTACTTTTTATTGGCACCTTTTTACTTGAAACTAGGAATATAAATCTTAATGATTATTTGGCTTTACACTACCCTAAAAATCCGCTATTTAAACCTTGGCAAATGCTAACGCACATGTTTATGCATGGGGGATTTACACATTTATTGTTCAATATGGTAGGGTTGGTTTCTTTCGGTATTGTACTTGAAAATTTCTTAGGTCCAAAAAAGTTTTTAACCATATTTTTTATCTCTGGTTTTGGCGCTTTATTTTTGCATTTATCGGCCAATGCCATTCAGCTTTATCAACTAACGCATTTATGGTTTCCTTCACCACAGGATTTAGATATGATGATTGACGGCAATAATATAAAAACCAATAGCCCTATTGTTAAAAGTCAAGAAGCTTTGGGGCAAATAAGCGGCATTATTTATAGTCAAACAGTTGGCGCAAGTGGTGCTATTTACGGCATTGTTGCTGCATTTGCCTTTCTTTTTCCAAATACGAAACTAGTGTTTTTATTCATCCCCTATCCTATTAAAGCTAAATATTTTGTGCCCATATTTATTGCTATAGATTTATATTTAGGATTTGGTAATTTTAAATGGGACCCAATTGCCCATTTTGCCCATGTGGGAGGCGCTTTATTTGGGTTTGCCACTGTTTGGTATTGGCGTAAATTTGATAAGAAAAATTTCTTTTAATTTTAATACCCATGAAAATTGCATTATTAAGAGAAGAAAAAAAACCAGCTGACAAACGGGTCGCTTTTACACCATCTCAATGTTCACAAATATTAGAAAAACACCCACAAATTCAATTATATCTTCAACCTTCGGACGACCGATGTTTTAGCAATGAATCATATCAAAAAATAGGGGTAACCATTCAAGAAGACATCTTTAATTGCGATGTTCTATTTGGCGTTAAGGAAATTCCTGAAGAAAAATTGATTGAAGGAAAACATTACTTCTTTTTTTCGCACACAATAAAGAAACAAGCCCACAACAAAGGGTTGATGCAGGCTATGATTCATAAGAAAATAACGCTAACTGATTATGAAACATTAAGATGGAAAAGTGGTGATAGAATTTTAGGATTTGGCAGATTTGCAGGAATTGTGGGCGCCTATAATGGATTGCTAACTTGGGGCAAAAAATATAAAACTTTTGATTTAACACCAGCCTACTTAAGTCCAGATTATTTAAGTGTAAAAAATGAATTAAAGAAAGTTGATTTAGGCAATATTAAAATAGTTTTGACAGGCAATGGCAGAGTATCTTTGGGCGCTTTAGAATTGTTAAAAGAAGCAAAAATAAATGAGGTTACACCTTCTGACTTTTTAACCAAGACATTTGCAGAACCAGTATTTGCAATTTTGCTTACCGAAAACTTATATGAAAGAGTGGATGGAAAAGCTTACGACAGGAGCGATTTTCATCATGACCCAACAAGATATAGGTGTATTTTTAGATATTATTTTCCCCATTGCGATTTGTTGATTAATGGTATTTATTGGGACCAAAAGATGGACAGATTATTTACGAGAAACGATGCTAGTCAAGACAATTTTAAAATAAAAGTTATTGCAGATATTAGTTGTGATGTGGAAGGCTCTGTTCCAATTACACTAAAAGATACTAAAACAAACGACCCTGTTTTTGGCTATGACCCAATTTCGCAAACAATGACGGATCCATACCTTGATGATACAATAGATATTATGGCTGTTAGCAATTTACCAACGGAATTACCAAAGGATGCTAGTCAAGGTTTTGGTGAAATGTTGATAGAATATGTTTTGCCAGAACTATTGAAACCAGAAAGCCCAATAATTGATAAAGCAACAATTTGTAAAAATGGCGAACTAACACAAGAATATCTATATTTAGCAGACTACGCATACTAGAAAATGGGTTTTTTGCTGCTTTCAATTGTTTTTTCAAGTTTCGTCTTTGTAATTTTCAAATGGTTTGATAAGAAAAACATAAATTTGGCAACCGCAATTACAGGAAACTATTTGACTTGCATTGCCACAGCATTTGTTTTAAACAAGGGATTCAACTTTAATACAATGACCCTAAATGCGCTTTTCGCTTGTTTGGGCTTGGGTATTTTGTTTTTTACAGTGTTTTTTTTGATGGGAAAAGCGGCTGCAATTGCAGGTGTTGGCATCAGTTCTGCGGCAGCAAAACTATCTTTAATTATTCCAGTTTTGGTTGGTGCATTGCTATTAAACGAACCATATAGTATTGGAAAATTTATAGGATTAATTTTGGCAATATTAGCTGTCTTTTTGATTTCTAAACCTAATAAAAAGGAAAGCCAAAACTCAAAAAAAGGTCTATTACTTTTAGTTATGGTTTTTATAGGATCTGGATTGGTTGACACCTTAATTAATCAAATACAAATTATGTTTTCAAAAGAAAATATAGACGAAGCAACAGGAGTTTCAGTCATATTTTTTGGAGCCTTGTGCACATCATTAATTTACAAACTTATTATTAGACAGCAAATTATTAGCGACCAAAGAAGTTTGGTGTTTGGTTTGATGCTTGGCGTACCCAACTATTTTTCTATTTATTGTTTGGTTTTGGCACTAGGAACTAAAATATTTCCATCTAATCAGTTTTATCTCATTAACAATGTTTCAATTATGCTTTTATCCTTTTTGGGCGCCTACTTTTTCTTTAAAGAAACCATTAATAAGACCAAAATAACAGGGATTACAATGGCAATTTATGCTATTTATTTGTCTATGCTTTAAAAATAAAAATTCTATTGGAATAATCTTTCCCTCTTATTTAGAATCATAATAAATTTCATTTTTAAATGTTTGATTTTTAATACATTAGTTTTTATTTTTTTATTTTTTTATTTTTTTATTTTTTTATTTTTTTATTTTTTTTTAGGTTTGTATGTTTGTACTACCAAATGCGCAAAACGGTAGGCAAAGTCTGAAGCCTTTATAGAAGACAATTAAAAAAAATATAAAAAAAAATGAAAAAATTGAACTTAAAAAAAGTTTTCTTAATTGGCATGATGTCAATTTTTAGTTTCTCTGCCTATTCAATTAAAATTATTACCATCAGTTATTCCAAAGATTGTAGTATGTTAGGATGCGGTTCAGTAAAAGTCACAAGAGAAATATCAGAATATGTGCGCGCTGATGGCACAACATATGATGTTGTTGAAAGATCTGTCGCATGTTCTGGAACAGGATTTCATTCTTGTCCGCATTCATTAGCATTTCAAGACAACAATGGCAATCAAGAATTAGTATCATTTGATCTTTCATCCTCAATGACTATGCTAAATCTTGCAGTAACAAGTATTTATAATGGTAATAATTCTGGACAAATTTTTCAATTATACACAAATACAACCACAGGTTTTACTTTTTTGTATGATGTTATTTGGCATAAAGTAACAGATGAGTCAGGCAATGAAAAAATTTCTATTCAAGTTGCTTTTGAACAACAATAATTTATTAATTCGAATTTCAAGGAAAGCACTTTATGTGCTTTCCTTATTTTATAGTAATTTTGTTTTCGCTCAAAATTTTAATTTTCATAGATGTTTCACTTTAGATAAAAATCCAATCAAATCAAAAGATGTAAATTATGATTTTACTTTTAGTAATATTAGTCTTAAATTAATGGATTCAATATTAATCAAAAACTATAGATTAAGGGAAGATGGAGATCAACTAGAAGTTGAAGAATCAACAGTTTTAAATAAATATAATATTAATTATCAACATTTGGAAAATTACGTCACCCATGGGGATAGTTTCATAATTATATTAGAAAATATGAGGATATTATGGGTAATAAATTTGCAAAAAGAAACTACAATCAAACATAAATTAGATATAGATTATAATATTCTATTAAAAACTAAAAACGGAGTATTTATTTTTGTTGATGGCACTAGAAAAATAAAAAATAAAGTCCCCCCATTATTTTATTCTTTTAAATCAAATAAAATTGAAAAATTGTCGGAAATGGAAATTGATATAATTAATTCATCTTTAAGTATTGTTAACGACAAAACATATCACACAGCATTTGAAGATAAGTTAATATATTTACAAGTAAAAAAAGGAATTTTAAATATCATTGACGAAAAGAACAACTTAATTAAACTACAAGTAAACTATCGTGACTCAAATATAATATTTTGGGGAAAATTTTTAGAACTATCCTCTAAAAATGTAGTTTTAAATACTAATCAAACACTTAATGATATGATTGAATATATTGACTCATTCATTGTGCCAACAAATCTTCAAATGATTAATGATTCTATTATTGTAATAAGGTTTGAAAAGTTTTATGAAGGTTTATTTGAATATCGATTTTATAAGATCAATAAAAAATTAAAAAGACTCGATGAATATAATAAAATAACATATTCTAGAAAAAAGGATTTAAATAATCAAGTCATTGATTTTAATGATAGTTTATCTTTACAAAACTATTATAAATGTATTTATTCTAATTTTTTGATAAAAAACAACTTGTTATTCTATTTTGGTGAGATTCCAGATGAAAGATGTCTAAATATTAAATTAAGGGAAAAGCATAAATGTTTAAGAGAAAATAAGAGTTATGGAATTTATATTATGAAAAACAGTCTTTGAAATTAATTATTACATGTTATTTAATAGTTTTCACAGAATTCTAACATTAAGAATTAGAATATAATAAAAAGTTTTTTCGAATATCCCTATAGTCATATTTACCTTCAATCAATTCATTTTTTAGAGATTTATTATTTATTAAAACCGAAAAGGAAAGATATGCCATGAAACATTATTATGAGATTTATAGAAAATAAATTTTATTTTTGATGCGTACTAAAAATGGGGAGCCTACATCTTAACATACAGCAAAGCGTCAAATAAAATACATTTACAATAAAGTTTTTTTCTTTTTAAATTTTAAAAAAGGGCGTTTAAAACGCCCTTTTTTAATGTCTATTTTTTTCTATTATTAAAGCAATTTGATTGTATTTTTGAAGTTATTCATAAAGACACCTTTTTTGTGTGAAAATTAAAATATCTTTGCCCGAATCAAATTTATTTATTTCAAAAACAAAAGAAATAAAAAACATAGCTATAAATAAACTTTGAACAAAACAATGAATAAAAGAAATATAATTTTAGGACTCATATTAATGTTTGTTGGCAACATGATTGGTCAAAACATAGACTTTTTTAAAGCAAAAGATGTTGTAAAATTTAGATTTGATAGATTAGAAATAAGCAACGACAAGGAAGCAGAATGGTTTTTAAAAAATTACAAAAAAGTCGATTTTATTGAGGCAATAAAAATTGGCAATGTTTCCAATATTACTGAAATTTTAAATATTGTGCCAGAAATTGGCACGCTTAAAGAACTAAATATTAAGGATTACAGTGGCGGTTTTACAGCCGAGACTTTTAAAAAATGTAATGAAATAACACAAGTTTCCATAACTGTTTATGAAGAAAACTTAAGCCAAATATTGTTTTTAAATGAAATTAAAACTATGCAAATTTTATATTTATTTATAAATGGCAAACCAGAAAGCATTGAACCTATAAAAAAACTTAATCCACTTCAAGAATTACATATATTGGGAGACTTCTTGCCTAAGAAAATTGAAGAAATAATAGATGCAGTAACTTTTCAACCACTAATTCAAAGCTTTGGAATTAGTGTTGACAGAGTAACGGATTTGCCAAATAACATTAAATATCTCAAAACTTTATCAAACTTAATAATCTATGACAATTTATCAATTGCCGCAAATAATAGCATCGAAGATTTGATTAAAGAAAACATAACAATTAGCTATTTAATGGGCAATGATTTAATTTTTTATGTGCCAATTACTTATTATTCTAATTATGACAAACTAGCCGATTTCGAGATAGCTTACATGAAAAGTATATACTCTGGCAATTCACACAATAACATAATTGCCGAGGAAACAGAAAACAAAACTGAAAATAAAAATATCATTGAATTTAAAACCCAATTTAAACCCACATTTAATGCAACACAAGAATTTTTGTCGCCTTATCCTAATATTTCGCCCGAGATTGAGTATTTTGAAATCAATCCATTGGTTAATAATTTGATATTGACCAACAATGGCTCAAAAATTACCATTCCTGCAAATTCATTTACAAATGAAAAAATCGAGGAAAATGTTACAGACCATGTGTTTTTAAAATACATAAAAATAAATAATCCATTAGAACTTGTTTTTTCTGGATTGAATTTAAATTCCAATACTAATAACTTTTCTAATAAATACTTTTTCAATCTTCAAGCCACTACTTCTAAAAACAATGTTCAGCTTAAAACTGGCTATCAAATCAAATTACAACTTCCTGTTACAATCGATTCTGCAAGTAATTATTTTTATGATTATGAATCAAATACTTGGCAGGTTACAAATTTATACCAACAAGTGTTTGAAAGTAGTTTTGTACCAATAGATTTTTATAAAATAGAAAATGACAATAACACAATTACTAGCATTAATGTAGATACATTCTCTTTTAATTCAAGATTTTACAGCCGTTTTCATTATTTTTTAAATGACAAAGACAATGCAAATCAAATTATATTTAAAGAAAAAAACCATTACATTGATTTAGATCGTTTTTGGAAAAAAGATTATAACAAAGATGGCAAAAAAAATGGCATCAGAATAAAGAAAGGAAAATCCTTGGTGAAATTACAAAAAGTGATTCCGAAGGTTAGAAATGCAAACCTTTATTATTTCAAACTCATTGACAAAACCCAATTGGGTTTAATTACCGAATTATCCGCATTTAAAAACATTGTGTTTTCGCATGCAATAGACCCAAATAACAAGAAAGCATTTTTGAATGATTATATTAAAAACAATCAATTTTATGATATCAGGGTGTATTATAATTTAGGCGACAATTTTTGCACCTTAATATTAAAAACAAGCGAAGGATTTAACGAAATAAAAGTTAGAATTACGGATAGCGAAAACGAAAAACTCAAACGAAAACAAATTATTCGTTTTGCCAAAATCTACAAAAAATACCAATCCATTTTAAAAGAAAGGGAGTATAGTTTTAATCAAAACATACAAAAAATAAAATCCGAATATATAACCCATCTAAAGGAGAAAAACATTTCAAACATAAAAAACAATCTTAAAAACGAAAGTAAAATTCATCAATTGGGTAGTTTTAGTATCTTTTATTCTGTTGTGCCAAAGTTTGACATTAATTTAATTGCGCAATTCACAAACGAAAGTGGTATTCCAATCGATGTAAAATATTTGTATATGATAGACAAACGCTACAATTCATATTTTGAATTAAAGCCTGGAAACATTCTGTTTTCACCAAGCGAATGTCAATATTTCATTGCAGTAGATTATAGCGGAAAATTATATTATGCAACACAAAACGATTTAAACATCAGCAATTTAACTAATAATTCTCTTACTTATATTAAACTAAAACTATTAAAAGAAAACATTTCAACGATAGAATCCTTTATTAAAACTACACGATAAAAAAACGCAGCCCAATGAAAGAAAGACCATTAACAATTATATTTCTTACTATATTTATAGATTTATTGGGATTTGGCATTATTATTCCAATTTTACCATCGCTTGTTGTTACAGAATTGGGGCAAAAAGAAATAATGGTTGGTGTTGTTGCATCTTTGGCGCCATTTATGCAGTTTTTGTTCGCCCCTTATTGGGGCAGTTTGAGCGATAGGAAAGGCAGACGCCCAGTAATTTTAGTAAGTATTGTCATCACAGCGTTTGCCTATTTTGTTTTTATTTTCATTAACAGCATTTATTTACTCATTTTTTCAAGAATAATGGCAGGCATTGGTTCAGGTAATTTTTCGGCTGCCCAAGCCTATGTTGCTGATATTTCCAGCCCAGAAAAAAGAGCAAAAAACATGGGACTTATTGGGGCTGCTTTTGGGTTAGGCTTTATTTTTGGTCCTCCAATTGGTGGATTCCTTCACGACCATTGGGGCATTTGGGGCATTGGATTTTTCACAATGGGTTTAAGTATAATCAATTTTATATTTGCATATTTCTATTTGCCAGAAAGCAATAAATCGCTGCAACAAACGAAACACTCGTTAGCCAAAGTTTTTGAGCAAATTAAGATTGCATTAAATAACCCTACAATCAAACTACTTTTTGTAATTAACACTTTGTTTATTGCAGCATTCAGCATGATGCAAATTGCATCGCCTCTTTTATGGAAACAATATTTTTTCTTTAATGACAAAGAAATTGGCTATATATTTGGATTCATAGGATTGTGTTCTGTGCTTATTCAAGGCGGATTGGTTGGCTTTTTTGTAAGAAAATTTGGAGAGAAAAAAATGCTCATTATTGGCACATCCACAATGGCAATTGGTTTATTAGCAATTCCTTTTGTGCCTCAAAAACTCTTTATTCCACTCGAACTATTGGCAATAATGACCATAGCATTGTCTAATGGACTGATTATGCCAGCCACCAATTCTTTGGTGAGCAAACTAGCCCCAAAAGACAAACAAGGAACGGTGCTTGGGGCGCTTCAATCCATTGGCTCATTGGCCCGAACAATTGGCCCATTAATGTCGGGTGTTTTATATATGTGGTTTTACGAAATGCCATACATTGCTGGCGCTTCGTTAATGGTAATTGCTTTGTATTTTGCGATAAGTGTTTTTAGAAAAAAAACTTAATGTTGATGTCCCAATTCGCAAGCAAAAAAAGAAATTAATAGTCCGGCAAAAATAATTAACCATTTTTTCAAACCCTCTTTTTTCCACAATGAACTTTCAAATACAATTGTAGTGCTTATATGTAAAAATGTACCAGCAATTATTGCCGTAATAATGAAAGACAAGTTATTTGAAACTATATTTTGTTTGTGTAAAAAAGTACCTAAAGAGTATCCCAAAGGTGTTGTTAAAACATATATGAAAAGCAATCCATAAAGTATTTTTTTATTCTTAAATCTATTTCCCAAAAGAATGGAAAGCGCAAACGAAGCAGGAATTTCGTGTATGGCGATACCAATTACCAAACCACTTAATAAACCAGGGTTCAAATAACTACTAACACCAGCAGAATAGCCTTCTAACAGAGCATGCACAAACAAACCAACAAAAAGTACTAAAGCATCTTTCGGAATATCTTCTTTATGAATGTGTCCGTGGCCGAGTCCTCCAGTAAATTTCTCTAAAACAATTTGGAAAAAGAAACCAACCACCAACCAAATACCAGCTTGGGCAATATCGCCATGTTCATACAATTCAGGCATTAAACCAAACAATGAAATTCCCATCAAAAAAGCACCACTAAATAACACAGTAAGTCCAATGAATTTATTGGTTTTTACTTTTAAGAAAATATTTAACAAAACACCAATAAAAGGGCCAAAAAAGAGAATTAAAATTGGAATAAGCATGAATGTAATTAATTAATTTTGAATTTTAAAAGTAGCCAAATATGTATTTTATAAAACAGAATGCCGATTAAGACACCAATAATAGCCCCCACCAAAACATCTGATGGAAAATGAACCCCATTATAAATGCGGCTAAGCCCTACCAAAAAGGCCCACATTAGCCAAAACAACATATTTTTGCGTTTTTTAATGCCATATAACAAAACCATAAATACTGCCACCGCAAAATGATTGGCTGCATGAGACGAAGGCATACTTCCCGTATCGCTACAGTTTGCCAAAACAACAGGTTTCAAGGCCATTTGATGACAGGGGCGTTCTCGTTTTATTAAAGGTTTTATTATCTTACTTGTAAAACTATCAGAAACACCGGCAGCCGCAAACAAACATAAAATGATTATTAAACTTTTTTTCTTAAATTCTCTTGTAATAAAGAAAATAACGAGGCAATACATTGGTATCCAAAAATATTTATCTGAAAACTTAACCATCAAAAAATCTAACCAATCTGAATGGTAGGATTGATTAATTAGCTGATACAACTGAATATCTATGTTGAGAATCATTTTTTAGTTGAAATTATAATTAATCGTTTGGATGTTTCATTGTCAAAAGGACTTAAATCATAATCGCCATAAACATTTTCGATTTTAAGCCCCACTTTTTCATACATGGATTCAAAATCTGAAAGCTGGTATAAGTTAACTTTTTCGTTAAAAACATAAGGCTTTCCTTCAGTTTCAAACGAAATTGTTTTTACAATTTGATTATTATCAATTGTTTTTGTTATTCTAAAAAGAATGCCATCAATATTTTTGTCTTCAATTGGATTTAAAATTGATTTTACATAATGAACATTAAAATAATCTTGAACAAAGGCAGCATTTGGTTTTAAGTTTTCGCAAACAGCAGACAGCGTTAACAAATTATCATTTTCATCTTCAAAATAACCAAAACTCGTAAATAGATTTAGCACCAAATCGAAATAATTTGCTAAATATACTTTCCGCATATCTGCCACTTTAAAAGTGCCAATATTTCTTTGGTTGGCTAAATCAATATTGTTTTCGCTTAAATCTGAACCATGAATTTCGAAAGAATGTTTGGCCAAAATATTGGAATGCCTTCCGTTTCCGCAAGCAAGGTCTAAAATTTTGGCATCAGAAGGCAATAATAAAGTACCCAAAACATTCGTAATAAAGTCGTTGGCTTCATCTTCATCCCTAGAGCCATATAAGATGTGATAGTATTTACTATCAAACCAATTTTTAAACCAATCCATGAAAAAATTAATTTGCAAAGTAAGTGAAAAATCCTAAATTCGCATGGATAAATTATAAATAATATGAAAAAAATATTTTTGATGATGGCAGTTGGCGTTTTAAGCATTTACTTTGTTAGCTGCAAAAAAGAAAAAAAAGAAGACACACCTAAAACACCAGAAAGCAGACAAAGCATTTTGAGTAAAGAAAATTGGGTAATTTCTACTGTGGAAATTGGAGGGCAAGATATCTGGAGTTCGTTTATAGTTCAAGCTTGTTATAAAGACAATGAATATAATTTTAAAACAAACGATACTTTAGAAATTTATGATAAAGTGATTAAATGCGATGCGGCCGACCCTGATACGCTATACAATAACTACAAACTATTGGATGCTGAAAACAAAATGTACTTAAATTTGGAGTTAACTCCAATTATAAAGATAAATGACACAGCCACTTTAATTGAGCTTACAAACTCTAAATTAAAAATGATTGCCAACTATAGTGGATCGCCTGCTACAGTAACTTTTATTAAAAAATAATTTTAATTGATTTAATTGGAACGCTCCTTTTATTTCAAAACAATTATCCTTTTTTTAGGGTTTGCGTTTAATATATGGGGTCAACCAATTGAACCAAAAGAAAATAAAAAGCCTATTAAATCGCTTTTTTTTAAAAGAGAATTGAACCTTAGGCATGGTTTATTAAAGCTAAAATATGCTTTTAACAAATCGGCTAAAAAAAGCCGTAGTATTGACATTATAAAAAAAGAATGGCAATTAACTTTCCATGATAATTTTGATAGCCTAGACACCAAAAAGTGGCGACTTGGGCAGCCTTGGGGAGAATTTCACCCTGGCTATAAGCATCAATATTATTCTAAAGACTTGGTTAAGGTTAAAGATGGTAAACTTTTTTTATTGGGGGTTAATCAACCTAGAACATTCATTGAGCAAGATATCGAGGTTTCCATTCCGTATGGTGTTGGGCTTGTAAACACAGACATTTCGTTTCAGCAAAAATATGGCTATTTCGAGATTAAATCCATTAACCCAAAAGGACCTGCCACATGGCCTGCTTTTTGGCTGACTGGCGCCAACAGATGGCCTCCCGAAATTGATATTTTTGAAATGTATGGTAGAAAAACTGGACAAACCATACACAACCAATATGTAACTGTGCATTGGGGCAAAACGGACACAAAATCAAGAGGATTTTTGAGTCAGAAAATCAATTTACCTAATAATTCCGACTCTGTTTTTCATACCTACGGTTGCCTTTGGACACCATATTTTATTAGCTTTTACACCGATGGGCATTTGGTTTCTAAAATTAGGGTAAACAAAAGATTGCGCAAATGGATAAACGATGAAATGGTAATTATTATAAACAATTCTTTCGACCACCGATACACTCAATATTTGCCGAAAGATTTTAAACAGAATGAATTTATAATTGATTACATTTCTGTATATTCGTTGCCTGAAAATGAAATATAATACAATTTCCAAAGACATTATCGAATCGTTTATTAGCATTTGTGGCGCTGAAAATGTTTTGACCGAAACCATAGAGAAAAAACCTTTTGGCAAAGACCAAACAGAAGATTTAGAATATTTGCCCGAACTCGTTTTGATACCTAAAAACGCAATAGAAATTTCGGAAATATGCAAAATATGCAACCAAAACTTAATTCCAATTACAAGCAGGGGCGCGGGCACAGGCTTGAGCGGTGGATGTTTGCCAGTGAAAGGCGGGCTTGTTTTGTCTTTAGTGAAATTGAATAAAATATTGAAAATAGACAACGAAAATTATCAAGCCATTGTTGAACCCGGGGTTATCAATGAGGTGCTTCAAATGGAGGTGCAAAAGTTGGGTCTTTTTTATCCGCCCGACCCAGCTAGCAAAGGCTCTTGTACACTTGGCGGCAATGTTGCCCACAGCAGTGGGGGGCCTCGATGTGTCAAATATGGCACAACAAGAGACTATGTTTTGAACCTAGAAATAGTGTTGGCCAATGGCGAAATTATAGAAACAGGCGCAAATGTGCTAAAAAACTCCACAGGCTACAACTTAACCCAATTAGTAGTGGGCAGCGAAGGCACATTGGGCATTGTTACAAAAATAACCCTAAAACTACTTCCCTACCCTCCTTTCAGGGCTTTAATGCTTGCTTATTTCCATGATGCTAAATCGGCTTGTGCCACAGTACCACTCATTTTTCAGAATGGGGTGCAGCCTTCCGCCATGGAATTTATGGATAAAAAAGGCGTTGCTTTATCGTGCAAATACAAATCCATAGATTTTGATTTAAAAACAGCAAATGCTTTTCTTTTAATTGAAGTGGATGCTTTTAACGAACAAGATTTGATGCCTCAATGCGAGAAAATATACCAGGTTTTGGAACAAAATAACGCCCTAGAAGTGTTGATGGCAGAAGACAGCGCCACCATCGAAAAGCTTTGGAACATTAGGCGTTCCATTGGCGAAGTGGCAAAAATGCAATCCATATATAAGGAAGAAGACACGGTTGTAACCCGTTCGTTTTTGCCCAATTTATATGAAGAAACCCTTGCCTTGTGCGCTATTCATGGGTTAGAAACCATTTGTTATGGCCATGCGGGCGATGGAAATTTGCACATCAATATATTAAAAAACGATTTAAGCGATATATTTTGGCACAACGAATTGCCAAAAATCATAAGACAGATATTCGAAATATGTAAAAAATATGGCGGCACAATTAGCGGAGAACATGGCATTGGCTTGGTGCAAAAACCATATTTAGATGTCGTTTTTCTGTCCGCCCATTTTGAAATAATGAGAGACATAAAAAAAGCCTTTGACCCTAATGGCATCTTGAATCCTGAAAAGATATTTTAAAGTCTTCTTTCTCGTTGGTAATTTTAGTATTTATCAAAACTACAAGCTGAAATATATCGACAAGTATTCTTAAAATAATTGTTGCCAATATGAGCAACAATGGCTAAAAAACCCAAATTACAACAAAACTTAAGTTCTGTCAGGTTAATTTAGCCATAATATGTTCACTGATTTAATTTGTTACTAATAGCGTTAATTATTTTTAGTTTATCTACAATTAAAAGCAGAAGAAAAATTGTCAAAGAAAGTGTAAGTGCTGTCGCTGCAATAATTGCGAAATATTTAATGGACCATTCCAAGGCAACCTTAATTCTATAAATGAAACTAATGTTTTTCTCTGTAGCGCCTTCATATAAGGAGAGTTTTATGGTGCAAAATTCATTCTCTGTATCAAAGTTTCCAAGTTCCACACCAAGTTCTTGTGCTTTCTCTTCTATCTCTAATATTTTATCGTTCAGCGCTACAAAATCTGATATCTGACCGCCTTTTGATTTTAAGTCGTTTAGGTTTTGAAGAATCTTTTCGATTGAGGTTTTCTTTGCGTTAAGTTGTCTGTATTCATTAGTTTTGTCAACTTTAGTAATTACAGTCGCTTTAATAATACCAATTTTTTGAAAGTCAAAATATAAACTATCGAAAAGCATAGGATTGACGCCTATTAATAAATGAATTTGCCTATTCCCTTTTTGACCAAGTTCCTGTTCATATTGAATAACTGAATTATAAGTTTTTATTTTCGCTTTAAGCGCCATTTCGTCCTTTTCATACTCAGAAGTTTTTGTTTTAATTGAGGCCGTTTTCTCAAACTTTTGATTTGATGCTATGTTTGATGAAACCTGAACATCACCTTTTAATGCAATTTTTTCAGAAGCATAGTTTTTTCGTAAATTATCAATACCGCTAAAAAAGTTGTCGCTGTAATCGTTACTGTTACTATTGTCTATTTCAAAATAACCATAAATAATTCTAAAAGCGAAAAGCAGGATAAAAAGATATACGAACCATCTAATCAATTTCCAAAATCTTGTTCTAAAGTTTGTTTTCATAATTTGTTTGTTTCTAACTATATTTTATAATTTACGCTAAAAGGCAAATTTACAAAACTTTCCTAAAACACAAAATATTATTCTTTATATAAACATCAAAATTTGCACATATCCATATTTAAGGGTCTATTATATTTAATTCAGTGTAAAAGGAAATAAAGTCTTAACTATAATGGTATGAGATTGGTTTAATTGCATCTAGACTCAAAAAAAAATACTTTAGTCAGCAACCATTTCACTAATAACCATTACTTTATTAACCAATTCTCCCTTCAAAAAAGCAAAAAAATAAAATCATATAAATCCGAATTTTAAAATGCCAAATATGCGCTTATATTTGCAGTTAATAAAACCAATGAATTTTAAAATTTCTAATGAAAGCAAAGTGGGCGTCCTGGCAGCAATAGCCATCACTTTCCTAATACTTGGATATAATTTCATGTCAGGAAGAGCCAGTTTTTTTTCAAGTAAGTTCAAACTAAATGCAATATTAACCGATGTTACAGAAATAAACACATCCACACCTATATTATATAAAGGCTTTAAAATTGGCAATGTAAACACTGTAGAAATGACCGAAACATTGGGCAAATTCAATGTTTTATTTGTAATAAACGAAGACATTTCAATTCCCGAAGATTCAAAACTGAAAGTGATTGGAACCCTTTTAAATGGAAAATCCTTAAATTTAATGCTTGGAAACTCTAGCATTATGGTAAAAAATAATGGTGTTTTGGGTTCCATAGCCGACACTTCATTAATGGAATCCGTTGGCGATGCGGTTAAACCTTTAAGCGACAAAATCAATAGTATTGTTGCCTCTTTAGACAGCCTTTTGTCGCATGGCGAGCTAAACCAAACAATTGCGCACCTAAACAATTCTTTAAAATCATTTACAAAAACAAGCGACAACGCTGCAGAATTGATTAAAAATAATTTGCCAAAAATAGACAAGATATTAAGTAATGTAGAAAGCATTTCTTCTAACTTGGCAAAAAATAATAAGGCAATTACGCTAATTATCAATAATCTAAAAGCAACTACCGATAATTTGGCGGCAGCAAACCTAAAAGAAGCTGTTGAAAATGCTAACAAATCGTTGGTAGAATTTAATGAAATAGTTACTAAAATAAACGATGGCAAAGGCACTTTAGGACTTTTAATCAATGATAAAGAACTTTATCAAAACCTAAATAAAACAGCCTTTGATTTAGATGTTTTGTTAAAAGATTTTAATAAATTTCCGGCTAAATACATACCTATTCCTTTTACAAAAAAACAAAGAAAGAATGCAATTGAGCAAAGCGAAAACAGCAAAAATTAATTTTTTTGGATTTGTTTTAAAATATTTGTAATGTTGCATTAAAATTTAACCTATTTCAAAATTCTTTTGAAATAAATACACATACCCTTTATTATTCACATACTCACATTTAAATGGAGAAAAAAGACCTTTTAGAAAAACCTTTACAGGACATTCAATTAATTGCCAACGCTATCGGCATAGAAAACCCAGAAACATTAGAGAAAGACGCATTAATAAGCGCAATTTTAAAAATGTCGGAGAAAAAAACACCAACTACAAAGAAAGAAGTTGAGAAAAAAAGAGACAAAAAGGTGATTGTCGATAAAGAGGAAAATAAAAAGGGGAAAAATTTAATAGAGCCAACAAGCAAAGTTGTGGCAGAGCCTGATAAAGAGATTTTACCAGCAGTCGAAGTTAAAGATGAAAAAGAAGTGGGCAAAAGAAAGCGCAAGCCTAAGCCAAATGAAACAAAAGAGGAAATAGCACCCGAAAAAACGGATTTAAACTCTAATAAAATAGAAACAATCATCGAAACTGAGTTAAATACAAAAAATGATTTAACGCCATCACCACAAGCTTTAAACAAAAAGCCAGAACCAAGAGAAAAGCATCAACATAAAAACCCAAATTCGGATAGAAGAAACCCAAATTCGGAGAATAGAAATCCAAATTCAGAGAATAGAAAACCAGCATTAGAAAACAGAAATCCTAATCAGGAAAATAGAAATCCAAATGCGGAGAATAAAAACCCAGCATTAGAAAACAGAAATCCTAATCAGGAAAATAGAAATACTAATGCGGA
>Ga0105050_10002717_pt1 | contig 25054 bp, 24 predicted proteins | sample FRY01_FD_78088 | JGI IMG/M metagenome (GOLD analysis project Ga0105050, IMG submission 78088) | Freshwater microbial communities from Lake Fryxell liftoff mats and glacier meltwater in Antarctica - FRY-01 | ecosystem: Environmental > Aquatic > Freshwater > Ice > Glacier meltwater ...
CGCAGGGCGGGGCATCGGGAAAATCCTCCGGCGGGGGTGAACCGCACCAGAGAATCGTGTTTTGTTCCGCGCCGCCAGCCCACGCGCGGTAGAGTCGTCAATTCAGCCGGGGTGTACTAGTGCACTGACACATTCAGATGTGTCAGTGCACTGGCTTGGTTTCGTGGGCCGATTCAGCCAACGGACCACTAGACCGCCATGCCGGCGCACCAGCCGGACGACCAGGCCCACTGGAAGTTGTAGCCGCCGAGCCAGCCGGTGACGTCGACGGCCTCGCCGATTGCGAACAGGCCGGGGACGGATTTCGCCGCCATGGTCTGCTGCGACAGGCCGGCGGTGTCGATGCCGCCGAGGGTGACTTCGGCCTTGGCGTAGCCTTCAGTGCCGGCGGGGGTAAGGCGCCATGTGCGCAGCGTGGCGGCGACCTCCGCCAGGGCCTTGTCGCGCAGCTGTGCCATGGTGCCGTCCCCCAAGCGTGGCGCCACGGCCGCGGCGAGGCGGGCGGGCAGCAGGTCGGCCAGCACGGTGCGCAGGGCGGCATTGGGGCGGGCGTGCTTGGCGGCGCGCAGGGCGGTGCCGACATCGCGGCCGGGTGCGAGATCCAGCGTGATCGGTTGGCCCTCGCGCCAATAGGAGGAGGCCTGCAGGATGGCGGGGCCCGACAGGCCGCGATGTGTGAACAGCATCGCCTCGCGGAAGGCGGGCTTGCCGCAGGAGACCACGACCTCTGCCGCCACGCCGGCGAGTGGGCGCATCAGCGCCAGGTCCTCGCCCTCGAAGGTCAGGGGGACGAGGCCGGGCCGGATGTCCGTCAGCGCCAGGCCGAACTGCGCCGCGAGATCGTGGGCGAGGCCGGTTGCGCCCATCTTCGGAATCGAGAGCCCGCCGGTGGCCAGCACGAGGGTGGGGGCGGTGAAGGGGCCGGCGCTGGTCTCGACGCGGAAGGCGTCCGCGCGCGACACATCCGTGACCCGGCAGCCCAGGCGCAGGTCCACGGCGGCGGCGGCGCATTCGGTCAGCAGCATCGCCACGATCTCCCGCGCCGAGCCGTCGCAGAACAGCTGGCCCAGCGTTTTCTCGTGGAAGGCGATGCGGTGCTTGCGCACGAGGGCGATGAAGTCGTGCTGGGTGTAGCGGGCCAGGGCCGAGCGGGCGAAATGCGGGTTTGCCGACAGGAACCTATCCGGTGCGATGCCGAGGTTGGTGAAGTTGCAGCGGCCGCCGCCGCTGATGAGGATCTTCTTTCCCGCCGCCTCGGCCTGGTCGAGCAGCAGCACGCGCCGGCCGCGCGCGCCGGCGGTCATGGCGCACATCAAGCCGGCGGCGCCGGCGCCCAGGATGATCACGTCGTGGCTGTGCATGGCCCCCGCATTTGACCGGCTTCCGGCCCGGTGCTGATCTGTTCGGCAATCAAGACGCGGAGGAACCATCCATGCGCCTGAAGGACAAGGTGGCGATTGTCATCGGTGCCGGCCAGAGCCCGGGCGAGGGCGTGGGCAACGGGCGCGCCACGGCGCTGCGCTTCGCCCAGGAAGGGGCGCGGGTGTGGTGCGTGGACCGCCGGCTGGACAGCGCCGAGGAGACGGCGGCACTCGCCGTGCGGGGCGGCGGCACGGCCGCTGCCCATGCGGGCGATGTCACCAGCGAGGCGTCCCTGGCCGCGGCAATCGGGGCCTGCCACGTGCGGTGGGGGCGGGTGGATATCCTGCACTACAACGTCGGCGTCTCGCTGGGGGGCGGGGATACGGTGCTGGCCGACTTCACCGAGGAGGCGTTCGACCGGCTGTGCGCGATCAACCTGCGCGGCTGCATCATGGCGGCCAAGCATGCGGTGCCGATCATGCGGGCGCAGGGGAGCGGGGTGATCATCAACATCTCCTCGGTCGCGGCCTACGAGAACTATCCCTACGTGGCCTACAAGGTGACCAAGGCAGCGATGGTGGAGTTCACCAAGCAGCTGGCGATCCAGAATGCGCCCTATGGCATCCGGGCCAACGTGATCCTGCCGGGGCTGATGGACACGCCAATGGCGGTGGACACGCGGGCGCGGGCCACCAACCGCACACGGGCCGAAATCGCCGCGGAGCGGGATGCAAGGGTGCCGCTGCGGGGCAAGATGGGCACCGGGTGGGACGTGGCGAACGCGGCGCTGTTCCTGGCCAGCGACGAGGCGAACTTCATCACCGGGGCGGAGCTGCCGGTGGATGGCGGGGCACTGGTCAGATAAGAAAGCGGTTCTTTTTTGCAAAAAAGAACCAAAAAACTTTCATCCCTTCGCTGGAGGCCTTGGCCGAAAATGGATGAAAGTCTTTTTGCTTCTTTTTCTACAGAAAAAGAAGATTCTTTCTTTCTGGCACGACGCGGACAAATGCCTTGATCATGCGTGCAGATTGGCCATCTGAAGGGTAAGGCCACCGCGGGAGCCACGCATGACGATCTATACGGGGCCGGTCTTCGACATGGCCGCGCAGCAGTTCGACCGCATCGCCGACCACCTGGAGATCCCGCAGCCCGAGCGCCCGCGTCTGCTCTATCCCAAGCGCGCGGTGGCGGTGTCCTGCCCGATCCATCGCGACGACGGGTCGGAGGCGGTGTTCATGGGCTATCGCGTGCAACACCACCTCACCCTCGGCCCGACCAAGGGCGGCACCCGCTACACGCCGAACCTCGACATGGGCGAGGTGGCGGCGCTGGCCATCTGGATGAGCTGGAAATGCGCGCTGGCGGGCCTGCCTTATGGCGGGGCGAAGGGGGGTGTCGCCGTCGATCCGCGCGCGATTTCCCACCGCGAGCTGGAGGCGGTGTCGCGGCGCTACATGCAGGAGATGATCCCCTTCGTCGGCCCGCATATCGACGTGATGGCGCCGGACATGGGCACCAACGAGCAGGTGATGGCTTGGTTCATGGACACCTATTCGATGTACCAGGGGCGCACCGTCACCGAGATCGTCACCGGCAAGCCGGTTGCTTCCGGCGGCACCGAGGGGCGGCGGGAGGCGACGGGGCGGGGCGTGGTGTTCCTGGCCGAGCGGGCGCTGGAGGCACGGCAGATCGCGATTCAGGGGGCGACGGCGGTGGTGCAGGGCTTCGGCAACGTGGGCACCTGGGCGGCGATCTCGTTGGCGGAACGGGGCGCGCGGGTCATAGGCGTGTCGGACCACACCGCCTGCTACGTTGATCGCCGTGGCCTCGATGTTGCGGCGCTGGTGGCGCATGTGGCCCGCACCGGGGTGTTGGCGGGTTTCTCGACCGAGCTCGCCGCCGACCCGGCCGATCTGCTGGCCACCGAATGCGACATCGTGATCCCCGCGGCGATGGAGCGGGTGATCGACGGGGCGATGGCCGGGCGCCTGCGCTGCCGGGTGCTGGCCGAGGGCGCGAACGGCCCGACCACGCCGGAGGCCGACACGGTGCTGGCCCAGCGGCCCGACATCTTTGTGGTGCCGGATATCCTGTGCAACGCCGGCGGCGTGATCGTCAGCTACTTCGAATGGGTGCAGGACCTGCAGCAGTTCTTCTGGACCGAGGGCGAGGTGCGGACCCGGCTGAACCAGGTGCTGGAGCGCAGCTTTGGCCATGTGATGGCCCGTGCCACTCGCGACGGCGTCACCACCCGCACCGCGGCGATGGCGATCGGGGTGGAGAAGGTGCGCAACGCGAAGAAGGTGCGCGGGCTGTTTCCATGACTCGGGGGTGCGGCGCGGTCAGTCCCGGATGGCCACCCGATGGCGGTCTTCCAGCCCGCGCGGCGGGTTGGCGACCACCAGCGCCGATTCTTCCAGCCCCTCGCGCACTTCCACGGAATCGCCGTGCCCGGCGCCCAGCCGCACATGCGTAAGCCGTGCACCCCGTCGTGCACGAGACGAACAGGGTCGCGGGCCCCGCCGCGGCCAGCTGACCAGGGAGCGGACCCGGGGGACGCAGCGCGGCGGCGGGCAGCAGCAACGCGCCGGCCGGATCGCGCTGCGGCCGCACGATGGTCAGCACCGGCGGGTGCCGTTACCTCCCACCACAAGGGCGCCAACCCAGCCACGGTGGCCAGCAGCAGCGCCGGGGCGAGCCAGCGGGCGCGGGGAAGTAATTCCGCACGGGAGCGTGCCGCAGCCATGGCGCACCCGAATCGGTTGTGACGCCGGACTCAACCGGCTGACGGCCCGTTGGGTCACGCATCGTCTTCCGAAGGCGCGGTGGGCCGCGCGGTCGGCGAGGGCGGAGGCGGCGCCTCCTCGTGTGCATCGCGTGGCGGCTGGCGTCGGCCGACGCCCAGGGTGATGCTCATGCCGGTCGGCAATTCCAGGACGCGTACGGGGTGCAGCATGGTGGACCTCAACAAAGCAATTGCGACGCATTCGCATTTGAGAGGTCGCAGCGAGTCCGGTCAACCCTCCGCCAGCATCCGATACAGCACCACCTCGCGCCAATCGCGGTCTTCCAGCTCCAGGGTGGTCGGCACGGTGAAGCGCGCGAAGCCGTCCATTCCCGCCTTTGGCAGGTAGGCGCGGCCGGGATCGGCCATCCAGACTTCCGCGGAGGCGGCCATCCGGCGCAGCCAAGGCAGGATGTGCCCGGTCATCGGCGCCTCGTAGCAGACATCGCCGCACAGGATCAGGTCCCAGCGGCAGTCCTGCCCGACCACGTCGCCGGCCACGTCCACCGCCACCCCGTTCAGCGCGGCGTTGACCGCGATTGCCGCGTCGGCCAAAGGGTCGATCTCCGCCGCTTCCACCGAAGCGGCCCCGGCCAGGGCGCAGGCGATCGCGGCCAACCCGCCGCCGGCGGCGAAATCCAGCACGCGCTTGCCCGCCACCGTTTGCGGATGGTCGAGCACGTGTCGCGCCAGCGCCTGGCTGCCCGGCCAGGCGAAGGCCCAGAAGGGAGGCGCGATGTTGTGCTCGGCCAGCCAAGTTTCCGTCGCCTGCCAGATCGGGGTGATCTCGCTGGCCAGATAGAGGCGTATTTCGGGGACCAGGGGCGCCGTGCCCGGATGGGTATGGGTGGTGATGAACTGCTCGGGTGGCTCCAGGTGCGGTCTCATGCCCGGCCCAGCAGCAGTGCCAGCCCGACCAGCAGCCCGACATCCCTGTTGGCGCGGAACAGGCGCAGGCACCGGCCGGGGTCGTGGATGTCCAGCCGCGCCACCTGCCATGCGAGCAGCCCCGCCGGCAGCGCCATGGCGGCGTGGAACGTCCAGCCGAGCCCGGCCGCCCAGCCCGCCGCCAGCAGCAGCGCCAGCGTGGCGGCGTAGCAGGCGCCCACGAAGGCCCGCGACCGCGCTGCGAACAGCCGCGCGGTGGAGCGCACGCCCACCAGCGCGTCGTCTTCCCGGTCCTGATGAGCGTAGATCGTGTCGTAGCCCAGGATCCAGGCGATCGCCGCAGCATACAGCAACCAGCCCGCCAGCGGCAGCGTGCCGGAGGCGGCCGCGTGGCCCATCGGCGCGCCCCAGCCGAAGGTGACGCCCAGCATCAGCTGCGGCCACCATGTCACCCGCTTGGCCAGCGGGTACAGCGCCACCAGCCCGAGCGACGCCATGCCCAACAGCTGCGCGAGCGTGTTGAGCTGGAGCAGGATCGCCAATCCCGCCGCCAGCAGCGCCGCCAGGAACCACGCCGCGTGGCGCAGGCGCAGCGTGCCCGCGGCCAGCGGGCGGCCGGCTGTGCGGGCCACGCGGCGGTCGAGGTCGCGGTCCCACATGTCGTTCACCACGCAGCCGGCCGCGCGCATCACCACGCTGCCGACGGCGAACAGCACCAGCAGCCCGGCCGCCGCCGCCGCATCGGGGGCGGCCAGCACGATCGACCACAGCCCCGGCAGGAACAGCAGCCAGAACCCGATCGGCCGGTCTGCCCGGGCCAGCAGCGCATAGGGCTGCCAGCCCGCCGGCAGCCGTGCCACCCAGCCGGTGCGGACGATATCGGTGTGCGCCATGGGGTCGGTCTGCGCCATGGATGCTATCCTGCCTGCTCCCATGACGCACTCCAACACCACCCCCCGCCTGTTCGTGCCCGACAACCTGCGCGAGGGCGCGGAACTCGCCGCCACGCCCGCCCAGGCTCATTATCTCGGCACCGTGCTGCGCCAGGGGCCGGGCGCGGCGCTGCGTCTGTTCAATGGCCGGGACGGCGAGTTCCAGGCCAGCATCGCCTTCCTGCGCAAAGACCGCGCGGGCTTCGCCGTGGGCCCGCAGCGCCGCCTGCAGGCGCCGGAGCCCGATCTGTGGCTGTTGTTCGCGCCGTTGAAGCGCGATGCCACCGACCTGGTGGTCGAGAAGGCCACGGAGCTTGGCGCCTCCGCCCTGCTGCCGGTGTTGACCGCGCGCACCAACACCGCCCGCCTGAACCTGGACCGGCTGCGCGGCATCGCCACCGAGGCGGCCGAACAGTGCGAGCGCCTCACCGTGCCGCGCATGGCAGACCCGCAGCGGCTTGCCGACCTGCTCGCCGCTTGGCCGGCCGGACGCCGCCTGGTGGTGGCGCTGGAACGGGCCGAGGGGCCGCCGCCGCGCGGCTGCGACTCGCCCACCGCGCTGCTGGTGGGGCCGGAGGGCGGGTTCGCGCCGACCGAGGCCCAGATGCTGCGCCGGCTGTCCTTCGTCGTGCCGGCCTCGCTCGGCCCGCGGATCCTGCGGGCCGAAACGGCGGCCATTGCCGGGCTGGCCCTGTTGCAGCCGGCGGTGCAAGGCTATGTAGCGACGATCGTCGGCACACCGGCGGCGGATTGATTCGGCCAAAACGAACGGAATATGCATGTCCAATCCCGGAGACGGCGACGCGACGCCGATCACCTCGGTGCGCCAGCTTGCCGACCACATCGCCGTCGGTTGCAGGCCGCGCGAGCGATTCGGCATCGGCACCGAGCATGAGAAGTTCGGCTTCCTCCGCACCGACTTGTCCACGCCGGAATACGAGCCGCCCCGTGGAATGACAGGCGGCATCCGCGCGGTGCTGGAGGGCATCGCCGCGCGGGCAGGCGGGCGCTGGACGCCGATCCTGGACCGCGGCAACCCGATCGGCCTGTCCAGCGACAGCTACGCCGCCATCTCGCTGGAGCCGGCCGGGCAGTTGGAGCTGTCGGGTGGCCTGCTGGCCGACCTGCATCAGGCCCGCGCGGAACTGGAGGCGCACTATGCGGAGGTGCGCCCGGTGGCCGACGCGTTGGGCATCGGCTTCGCCCCGCTCGGCTTCCACCCGCTGAACAGCCGCGCCCAGATGCCGTGGATGCCCAAGGGGCGCTACGCCATCATGAAGGCGTACATGCCCGAGGTGGGCTCGCTGGGCCTGGACATGATGACCCGCACCTGTACCGTGCAAGTCAACCTCGACTACGAGAGCGAGGCCGACATGGTGGCCAAGCTGCGCGTGGCACTCGCGTTGCAGCCGCTGGCCTCGGCGATGTTCGCCAACTCGCCCTTCGTGGAGGGCAAGCCGAGCGGCTTCCTCTCCTACCGCTCCGAGGTCTGGACCGATACCGACAACCAGCGCAGCGGCATCCCCGGCGTGGTGTTCGAGGCGGGGTTCGGCTTCGAGCGCTACGTGGAATGGCTGGTCGACACGGTGCCGATGTATTTCGCCTATCGCGACGGGAAATACGTGGACCTGTCCGGCCGCTCCTTCCGCGCCTTCATGGATGGGCGGTTGGGCGTGGCGGAGGCGGGGCAGGCGACGGTGGGCGACTTCGCCGACCACATGACCACGGCGTTCACCGATGCCCGCCTCAAGCGCTACATCGAGATGCGCGGCGCGGATGCCGGCAGTGCTGAGATGATGATCGCGCAATCGGCGTTCTGGGTCGGGCTGCTGTACGATCCCGCCGCCCTGGCGGCCGCGACCGCGCTGGTTGCCTCCGTCCCCTGGACCGAGTTCGCCGCACTGCGCCCGCTGGTGCCGCGTACGGCACTCGAAACGCCCTGGCGGAAGGGCACATTGCGCGACCTGATGCGCGAGGCGCTGGCGATTTCCCGCGGCGGGCTGCGCGCGCGCGCCCGGCTGGACGCCAACGGCCGCGACGAGACGCTGCATCTCGCCCCGCTGGAGGCGATCGCCGCCGGCGGGCCGACCCAGGCGGAGCGGTGGCTGGAGCGCTATCACGGTCCCTGGCGCGGCGATGTCACGCACATGCTGCGCGAGGCCGCCATCTGAGCGGCAATCGGCGTTCGCCATCACGCGACGGCGCCTGGACGCCTGCAATCGTACACAGCTGCATGCCCTGTTAATCTGTAGCTTGTCACGGAGTGGTTATCGGCGTCATATGTGCCACGTCACGTTCTGCTAAACGACCACGACCCGATTCTGTCGACGGAGTGCCGCGTCACGTCCTCCAGCCTGCCTTCCCCCGCCGATCCGGTCCTTGTCCGCCTGCGCCTCATCGGCCAGATGGAGGCGTGGACCCTGACGAGTGAGAACATCCTGCCGACCGGCCGCAAGACTCGCGCGCTGCTGGCCATTCTCGCCCTGTCCTCGCCGCGCCCGGTGCTGCGCAGCAAGCTTGCCGAACTGCTCTGGAGCCGGCGGCCAGAGGAACAGGCCCGCGCCTCGCTGCGCCAGGAGATCCACCGGCTCCTGGAGGCGCTGAACCCGGTCGGCGCCCAGATCATGTCCGTCCAGCGCGACCACCTGACGTTGCGCCCCGGCACCGTATGGGTCGATGTGGAGGAGGTGCTGCGCGCCTCAACCAGCAAGCCGCAGGCGCTGACCCTGCTGGACGGCGAGTTGCTGGAAGATCTCGACGGCGTCGATCCCAGCTTCGACCAGTGGCTGGCCGGCGAGCGCGAACGGCTGCGCGACCGCGCCCGCACGCTGGCCGAAACCCTGCTGCGCGAAAAGGACGATCCAGAAATGGTCATTCCCGCGGCGCAGCAGCTTTTGGCCATCGACCGCACCCATGAAGGCTCCTGGCGCGCGCTGATGCGGGCCTATGCCACCCGCGGCGAGCGCGGCATGGCGATCCAGGCCTACGAGCGGTGCCGATCGGTGCTGGCCGATATGCTGGATGCCCAGCCATCGGACGAGACGCAGCGGCTGCTGGCCGAAATCCGCGCCTCCAGCCCGCCCGCCGCCCCGGTCACCCGCGGCCAGGGCACCCTGCCGCCGCCCCCGCCGCCCGCCTCCCGCCTGGAGCCGCGCCAACCGGTGCGCGAGCCGCGGACCGATTTCCTGCGCGAGCCGCGCCCCGAGGTCCGCGAGCGCAGCGGCGGGGAGCAGCGCGCCCCCACCCGCGGCGGCGCGCGCGTGGGCGTGCTGCCGCTGCAGATGATCGGCACGACGGAGACGGAAGCCCATTTGTCCACCGGGCTGGCCGACGAAATCACCTCGGCCCTGGCCCGCTTCCGCTGGATGTTCCTCGTCTCCTCCAGCTCGCTTGCCCGCTACGCGACGCAAACGCGCGACGAGATGCAGATCCGTCGCGCCTTCGACATCCATTTCCTGCTCGACGGCACCATCCAGCGCGTCGGCGAACGGCTGCGGATCAACCTGCGTCTGCTGGACCTGCGTGCGGGCAACCAGGTGGTGTGGTCGCAGCGGTTCGACCGCGCCGCCAATGACCTGCTCACGCTCCAGGACGACATCGCCGCCGAGGTTGTGGCGCAGATCGACCCCGAGATCCTGCTGATCGAATCCCAGCGCGTCACCTCGCGCCCGTCGCAGGATTCCACTTCCTACGACCTCGTGCTGCGCGCCATGCCGCTGATCAGCCGGCTGGACAAGCCGTTGTTCCTGGAAGCCGGCGAGCTGCTGCGCCGCGCGGTGGACACCGAGCCGGACTATGCCGCCGGCCATGCCTGGTACGCCTACTGGACCATGTTCCTGGTCGGCCAGGGCTGGGCCGCCTCACCGGGCGACGCCATGGCCGAGGCCGGGCGGCTGGCCGAGCGCGCCATCACGCTCGACCCGCAGGACGCCAAGGCGCTTGCCATCGCGGGCCATGTGCGCGCCTTCCTGCACCATCGCCTGCGCGAGGCGATCGCACTGCACGAGCGCGCGCTGATGCTGAACCCGAACCTGGCCATGGCCTGGAACCTGTCAGGCGTCGCCTTCGCCTATCTCGGCGACCTGCCGGAGGCCGAGCGGCGCATCGCCCGCTACAAGCAGCTCTCGCCCTTCGACCCGCAGGCCTATTTCTACGACACCGCACGCATTATCATCGCTCTGCTCAAGCACGCCCACGAGCAGGCCGTCGAGATCGGCCGCGAGGTCAGCCAGATGAACCCGGCCTTCTCCGCCGCCTGCAAGCCCTATCTGGCGGCACTGGGGCATCTCGGCGAGAAGCAGGAGGCCGAGGCCGTGCGCGCGCGCCTGCTGGAGATCGAGCCGGAGTTCTCGATCTCCCGCTTCTCCCATGGCAGCCCGTTCGAGCGCGCCGCCGACCGCGAACACTACATCGCGGGCCTGCGGCTGGCGGGCATCAAGGAGTAGGGCAAACGCCCTACGCGCGTGCATCCACCACGACCAGTTCCGCCGCCTCGGTCGCCGTGACGGTTACCACGTCCTCGTCCGTGACCGTAACACCGTCGCGCGTGCCGGCCGGAACGCCATTGACCGTGACCGACCCCGTCGAGGGCACCAGATAGGCAACGCGCCCCGGCGCAAGGCGATGCGTCACGCTCTGCCCCGGCGCAAGTGTGGCGGCCAGCACGGCGGCGTCGACATGCAGCTTCAGCGCGCTGCCGTCAGCACCCGCCCGCCCGTCGGCCAGCGTCACGAGCCCGCCGCCTGCGTGCGGGAAGCGCCGCGTGCCCCAGCCGGGTTCCACGCCGCGGCGGTCGGGGACCAGCCAGATCTGGAACAGGCGGGTGGGCGTGGGTTCCAGGTTCAGCTCAGCATGCACGATGCCGGTGCCGGCATGCATCACCTGCACGTCGCCGGCCTCGGTGCGGCCCTCGTTGCCCAGCGAGTCGCGATGGGTGATCGCTCCCTCGCGAACATAGGTCACGATCTCCATGTCGCGGTGCGGGTGCGGGTCGAAGCCCTTGCCGGCTGCGATCTCGTCGTCGTTCCACACCCGCAGCGCGCCGACGCCCATGCGCGCGGGGTCGCAGTAGTGGGAGAAGCTGAAATGGTAGCGCGCATTCAGCCAGTCGTTCTGGAACTGGCCGAGGTTGGCGAAAGGCTGGACCTGGATCATCGGGTTCTCCTGCATTATTGTTCGATATCGAACAATTCGACGAAGAACTAAGTCGCCGATCCCGGCGTTTCAAGCCCCCCGGTGCCGAGCTTGCGCAACAGCCGGTCCAGCGTGGCGAGCTCGGCGGCATCCAGCCCCGCCATGGCGCGGGCGATGTCGGCCGCGTGGCGCGGGAACACATCCTCGATCAGCGCGCGCCCCGGCGCGGTCAGCTCCACCCGCACCTGGCGCCGGTCCTCGCTGGCGCGCACCCGGCAGACCAGGCCGCGCTTCTCCAGCTTGTCCACCACGTCCGTGAGGTTGCCGGGCGAGGTCAGCAGCTTGCGGCCCAGCTCCCGGTGGGTCTGCGGGCCCAGGTGCAGCACCGCCTCCAGCACGCCGAGCTGCGTGAGCGTCAATTGGCAGGCGGCCAGCGCCGGCTCCAGCTGCGCGATCACGCCCCGGTGCGCGCGCATCAGCTTCACATAGGCGCGGACCGCGGCCACCACCGTGGCATCATCCACCCCGTGCATGAAGCCGCGCGTTGCGTCAGCGTGTCATCATCACCGGCAGGTCGGCGTGTTCCAGGATGTGCCGGGTCACCCCGCCCAGGATCAGCTGGCGCAGCCGGGAATGGGAATAGGCGCCCATGCTCAGCAGGTCGCAGTGGAACTCCTTCGCCGCGCGCAGCATCCCGGCTCCGACCTCGCGGTCCACCGGGCGGAACACCGCGGTGTCGGCGGCGATTCCGTGCAGCGCCAAATAGTCCAGCAGGTCAGCAGCCCCCGGGCCGCGGCGATGGTATTCGTCGGCGGTCAGCACCCGCACCGCTTCCGCCTGCTGCATCCAGGGCAGGGCGGCCTGCACGGAGGCGGCCGATTCCGCGGTGCCGTTCCAGGCCAGGCAGATGCGCGTGCCGATCCGCGACGGCGGCACCAGCGGCGCGATGAGCACCGGGCGGGCGGAATCGAACAGCACCGCATGCAGCGCGTCCGACGAGGAGACATCCTCGTCCGCCTCGGGATGCGGCACCACGGTGAGGTCGGCCAGTCGCGCCTGCTGCGCCACCAGGTCCTCCTCACGCCCCACGACAGTGGCGAAGCTGGCACTCATCTCGCCGGCGCGCGCCTCGCCCACCCGCACGTGGTTCTCGGCCACGTAGCGGTCGAACATCGCACGCACCGCGCGGGCGCGCTCGTTGCTCTCCCTTTCGGTGGCCGACATCATCTCCTCGATCATCGCACCGGACAGGCCCTCGCCGGCCAGCGGTGCGACGTCGCGGCTGTCCACGCGCACGTGCAGCACGGTGATGTGGGCGTTCCAGATGCGTGCGGTACGAACGGCGGTATCCAGGGCCGCCTCACCGGCCGCGGTCCCGGTCAGCGGCAGCAGCAGCTTGCGGATGGCCATGACGGAATCCCCTCTCCTGGAGAGAGCTTATGTGGGCCGATCAGGGTCGTATCGCAAGCGTGGCGCGGATCGCGGCGACCGCGCGGTCGGTCTCGGTGCCGTCTACCGCCAGCCAGCCCCCTGCCGCCGCGCCCGCCCGCGCGGCCCCGCGCAGCACCGCCAGGTCGGCGTCGGAGGCATCGCCGGTCCGCGCGGCGACCCGCCGTTCCAGCTCGGCCATCGGCACCGCCAGCCAGGCGCCCAGGAACGGAACCCCCGCCCCGGCAGCCTCCACGGCCGCACGCAGCGCCGTGCGATGCGCCGGGTCCATAAACGTGGCATCGGCCACCACCGCGTGCCCGCTGGCGGCGATCGCCCCGGCCGCCGCGGCGATCTCGGCGAACACGCTGGTGCTGACCCTTGGCGCGTAGGCGCTTTTGGGCAGGCGCTGCTCTGGCGCGACGCCGCGGCGCCGTTTGCGGATCTCGTCGCTGCGCAGGATCACCGCCCCGGGGGCCGCCCCCAGCTCCGGCGCCAGCGCGCGCGCCACCGTGGACTTGCCGGAGCCCGGCAGACCGCCCACCGCCACCACGCAGGCCGGCGCCGGATGCTGGTAGACCATCGCGCGCTCCAGGTAGCTCCGCGATTCCGCCGCCCGGCCGCGCGCCGCCTCCACATGGGCGCGCACCATCGCGCGCATCGACAGGAACAGCGGCAGGAACGCCACCAGCGCCCAGTCCCCGGTGCGCGCCAGATAGCGGTTCATCACCCGGTTCGCTGCACCCCGCCCCACCCGCACATCGAGGTCCATCAGCAGGAAGGCGAGGTCGTAGCCGACATCGACCGTGGCGAAGCCCTCGTCGAACTCCAGCGCATCGAACGCCACCGGCGCGCCGTGCCACAGGCACATGTTGCCCAAATGCAGGTCGCCGTGGCAGCGCCGCACGAAGCCAGCCGTCCCGCGCGCCCGCAGTGCTGCCGCGTGGCGGTCCAGCAACGCGCCCATCCCCACCTGCCAGACCGCGACCTCGCCGGGATCGAGCCCCGCCTGCCGCGCCGCCAGCGCATTGCCATCGGCCACGCCGCGCAGTGCCGCCGCCTGATCGCGCGGCACCACCGGGTTGCCGGCGTGCAAGGCCGCGACCGCGTCGCCCAGCCCGTCCTGCAACGCCGGTGTCAGCACGCCCCGCGCCGCTACCTCGTCGAGGAAATCGCCCGCCGGCACGCGCGCCATGCGCACCACCCAATCGACCACCTCGCCGCCCGCAGGGCCGCCCAGCGCCAGCGTGCCGTCGCCCGCGCGCGTCACCGGCACGACATCGTGGTACATGCCGGGCGCGTTGCCCTGATTCAACTCCAACTCGCGCCGCGCCGTGCGTTCGCGTTCGGCCAGCGTGGTGAAGTCGACGAAGGCCAGCTTCACCGCCTTGCGCAGCTTCCATACCGTGTCCGCGCCCAGGAATACGACGGAAATATGCGTCTCCACCGGCGCCGCGACGGCGAGCCGCTTTAGCAACGCCGCCGTGGCCGCCTGCACCGCGGGGATCAGGGGAACAGCTTCTGCACCGTCCAGCCGCCGCCCGCCCGCGTGTGCACCGTGCGGTCGTGCAGCCGGAACGGCATATCCTGCCAGAACTCGATCACCTGCGGGATGACGCGGAAGCCCGACCAGTGGTCGGGGCGCGGGATGTCGTCGCCAGGATACATCTCCTCCGCCTCGACCAGCCGCGCCTCCAGCACCTCGCGCGCCGCCAGCGGCCGGGATTGGTCCGACGCATGGGCGCCCAGGCGCGAGATGCGCGGGCGGGAGGCGTAGTAGGCATCGGCCTCCGCCTGCGTCGCGTCCTCCACCGGGCCCTCGATGCGCACTTGGCGGCGACGGCTCTTCCAGTGGAACAACAGGCAGGCTTGGCGGTTGGCCAGCAATTCCGCGCCTTTGCGGCTCTGGAGGTTAGTGTAGAAGACGAAGCCGCGCTCGTCCCAGCCCTTCAGCAGCACGGTGCGCGCCGAGGGGCGGCCGTCGGGCGTGGCGGTGGCCAGGGTAATGGCATTGGGGTCGTTGGGCTCGCTGGCCTGCGCCTCCTCCATCCAGGTGGCGAACTGGGCGAACGGGGCGTTCAGGGGGGCTTCGGACATCAGCGGGCTCCTTCGATGCCGTAGACATGACTCTATGCCTCTGTTTCGCCAAGGGGGGGCGCTGTTTCGCCAAGAGCAGGCGCGCCCCTTGCCGGGGGGGCCACGCCTATGTCACCACATGGGTCAACACCCAGGCTGACAGCAGGACCCCCGCCATGCCCGAAACCGAACCCGGCCCGCCGCCTCCGCCGAAGGGCACGCTGCTTGCCGGCAAGCGCGGGCTGATCATGGGCGTGGCGAACAACCTCTCGCTCGCCTGGGGCATCTCCGCCGCCTGCGCCGCCCAGGGGGCGGAACTTGCCTTCACCTACCAGGGCGAGGCGTTGGGCAAGCGGGTGAGGCCGCTGGCGGCAAGCCTCGGCAGCGACATCGTCCTGCCCTGCGACGTGGCCGACGATGCCAGCATGGATGCCGCCTTCGCCGCGGTGCAGGAACGCTGGGGCAAGCTCGATTTCCTGGTCCATGCCATCGGCTATGCCGACAAGAACTTCTTGCGCGGCCGCTACGTGGATACACCGCGCAGCGTGTTTCTGCAGGCGCTCGACATCTCCTGCTTCTCCTTCACCGCGGTGGCACAGCGTGCGGCGGCGATCATGAACCCGGGCGGCTCGATGCTCACCCTGACCTACCTGGGTGCCGAACGCGTGACGCCGCACTACAACGTGATGGGGGTCGCCAAGGCGGCGCTGGAGGCCTCGGTGCGCTACCTGGCCACCGACCTGGGCGTCAACGGCATTCGCGTGAACGCCATCTCCGCCGGCCCGATCCGCACCCTGGCCTCCAGCGGCATCGGCGATTTCCGCTACATCCTGCGCTGGAACCAATACAACGCGCCGTTGCGCCGCAACGTCACCATCGAGGACGTGGGGGGTGCGGCCGCCTACCTGCTCAGCCCCCTCGCCAGTGGAGTGACCGGGGAGGTGCATCATGTCGATTCCGGCTACCACGTCGTCGGCATGAAGAATCCCGACGCGCCGGATATCACCGTGCAGCATGAGTGAAGGAAGCATGTTCTTTTTTGAAAAAAAGAACCAAAAAACTTTCATCCCTTGGCACTGCGCCTTGCTGATGGAGGAAAGTCTTTTTGCTTCTTTTTCTACAGAAAAAGAAGATTCTGTCTTTGTTTCTGGCCAGACCTAGATGTCCCACAATACTTTCGGCCACCTTTTCCGCGTCACCACCTGGGGCGAAAGCCACGGCCCCGCCATTGGCGGCGTGGTCGATGGCTGCCCGCCGGGAATCGCGCTCTCCGAGGTCGACATTCAGCCCTGGCTCGACCGCCGCCGCCCCGGCCAATCCAAATTCACCACCCAGCGCCAGGAGCCGGACCAGGTTCGCATCCTGTCGGGCCTTTTCGAAGGCCGCACCACCGGCACCCCGATCGCCTTCCACATCGACAATGTCGACCAGCGCTCCAAGGACTACGGCGAGATCGCGCAACGCTTCCGCCCCGGCCATGCCGACCTCACCTACGCACTGAAATACGGCATCCGCGACTATCGCGGCGGCGGCCGGTCCAGCGCCCGGGAGACCGCGATGCGGGTGGCCGCCGGCGCGGTCGCCCGCCGGGTGCTGGAGGGTGTCACCATCCGCGGCGCCCTGGTCCAGATGGGGCCGCACCATATCGACCGCGGTCGCTGGGACTGGGCGCAGGTGAACGAGAACCCGTTCTTCTGCCCCGACCCGGTCGCCGCTGCCGCGTGGGAAACCTACCTCGCCGCCATCCGCAAATCCGGCTCTTCCTGCGGCGCGGTGATCGAACTCGTCGCCGAAGGCGTGCCCCCCGGCCTCGGCGCGCCGATCTACGGCAAGCTCGACGCCGACATCGCCGGTGCGCTGATGAGCATCAACGCGGTGAAAGGTGTGGAAATCGGCGACGGCTTCGCCTCGGCCGCGCTGTCCGGTGAGGACAATGCCGACGAGATGACGATGCAGGGTGGCGTCGTCGCGTTCGGCTCCAACCATGCCGGCGGCATCCTCGGCGGCATCTCCACCAGCCAGCCGATCGTCGCCCGCTTCGCCGTCAAGCCCACCAGCTCCATCCTCGCCCCGCGCCGCAGCGTGGACACGCAGGGGCAGGAGGTGGAAATTGTCACCAAGGGCCGCCACGACCCCTGCGTCGGCATCCGCGCCGTGCCGGTGGGCGAGGCGATGCTGGCCTGCGTTCTGGCCGACCACCTGCTGCGCCACCGCGCGCAGAACCCCGATGCACCCACCGAGCCGCGCCTCCCGCGCAACTGAGCAGGCCCTCGACCGGGCCGGATTGATGCAATAATTCGCGACTGGTGCCGTTTGGTTTTTGCCCCTGCCTGCTTATGTGTCATGAGCGCATCCGAGCCGCTCCGGGCTTTCCCGGCGCGAACGTTATCGAGGTCCCGATGCCTGTCGTGTCCGGCGCCTTCCTGCCCACCGTCCAGCCCTCCACCGCCGCAGCCTTTCTGCGGCTGGTCGGCGCTAAACCCTGGCGCGCCCGCATCGCGGACCTCACCGAACGCGCGCGCTGCGGCCAGCGCGGCGGCCGCGCCCTGATCCAGCGCCATGCTTTGGAACTCACGCTCGACCGCCAGGCCCGCGGCGGCGCCATCACCACCCGCGCCGAACGCCTCGTCGCTGGCATGGCGCAGGAGGTGGTCGCGACCCATGCGAAGCTGTCCGCCGATGGCCGCGCCCGCCTGCGCGAACGCCTGCGCGACGCCCTGGCGGCCGATGCCACGCTGGCCCCGCTCATGCATCTGTTCCGCACCGCAGCCCTGCAACGCTGGCGCGGCTTCACCGTGCGCCATGCCGGGCTGGACGACGGCGCCGCGCACGACCTGCTGATCGCCCGCGATGGCGCGGAGGCGGAGATCGCCTGCGACACCATCTCCGCCCACGAAGGACGGGACCTGCACCGCACCGCCTTCGACAACCTGGCTGACCTGGTGGACCCCGACCTGCAGGTTTGGCTCGCCGCCCATCCCGGCCGCTACGTGCTGAAGATGACCCTGCCGCAGGGCCTGCGCGCCGACCGCGCCGGCCTCGCCCATTTGCACGGCCGCATTCGCGCCATGCTGGAAGGCCAACGCCGCGCCGACCACGACGAGGCCGCCGTGCTTCGCCTCGACCCGCTGATGCTGGCCGGCGCGCAGCTTGCCGACCAAATGCCGGTGGAACAGGGGCTCATGGGCTCCCTGCGCCGCGAATTCGGCGCCGAGGCCAACCTATCAGTCACCACCGCAAGGGGCGGCGTCGTCGTGCTCGCCGCCCGTGCCGCGCGCGCCGACGAGGTGGCGGTGGCGATCCGCAAGCGCCTGGCCGCGGTCGCGCCGCTGCGCCTGTCCGGGGCGCGGCCGGGCATCCTGTCGATGTTCATCGAGGACACCGACCGCACCGAATGGCGCGCCCTGCGCGAGCGGCTGGAACTAGAGGGCGAGGCGCGGCAGTTCCTCGCCCATCCCAGCTCGCGCGGTGTGATCGCCGTCACCTGCACCTCGCGGCTGGAGCTGCTGGGGGCCGCCGCACCGGATGGCGCGCCGGACGGGGAGATGCGTTTCCGCAATCCGGCCCATCCGGCCGCCAAGGCGCCCGGCCTGGCGCCCGCGGTGCTCAGCTCGATCTGACGGCGATGGCGGCGCGACTCGAAGCCCTCTACCGCGTCCGCGGCGAGGCGGCGTCAATCGCCGCGCGCGCCCAGGGCATCGCGGTCGAGCAGAGCGTGGAGATGCCGCTGTCGGCCATCACCGAGCCGGCCGTGCTGACCGATGTCGTGGGCGAGGTGCAGGATATCGTCGATCTGGGCGAGGGGGTCTTCGAGATTCGCATTGGGCTGGCGCTGGACACCATCGGCCTCGATGCCGGGCAACTGCTGAACATGCTGTTCGGCAACACCTCCCTGCACGAGGACGTCGCCCTGCACGACGTGGTGCTGCCCGCGACGCTCGCCGACGGATTCGGTGGCCCGAACCACGGCGAGGCCGGCATGCGGGCCCGGCTCGGCATCGGCGAGGGCCGCGCGCTGACCTGTTCCGCCGTCAAGCCGCAGGGTGCGCCGGTGCCGGCGCTCGCCCATCTCGCCGGCCAGTTCGCCCTCGGCGGCATCGACTGGATCAAGGACGACCACGGCATGGCGGACCAGGCGTACGGCCGCTTCGCCCACCGCATGGCCGCCTGCGCCGCCGCCGTGCGCGTCGCCGCGCGCCAAACCGGCCACCCTACGCGCTATGCCCCCAGCCTGTCCGGCACGCTGGAGACGATGCGCCGCCAGGTCCGCCAGGCGCGCGAGGCCGGCCTCGATTCGGCCGTGGTCGCGCCGATGGTCTGCGGCGTCTCCACCTTCCACGCGCTGGTGCGGGAGAACCCGGATTTCATCTTCCTCGCCCATCCCAGCATGGGTGGTGCGGCGCGCATTGCCGCACCGCTGTTGATCGGCAAGCTGTTCCGCCTGCTCGGCGCCGATGCCGTGATCTTCCCCAGCCATGGCGGCCGCTTCGGCTTCACACGCGAGACCTGCACCGACCTCGCCACCCACGCCCGCGCCGACTGGCACGCCCTCGCCCCCGCAATCCCCGTCCCCGCCGGCGGGATGACACTGGCGCGCGTCGGCGAAATCCTCGATTTCTACGGCCCGCGCACCATGGTCCTGATCGGCGGCAGCCTGTTGGAGGCGCGCGAGCGTCTGGCCGACGAAACCGCCGCCTTCACCCGCGCCGTCGCCACCCACAGATTCCGGTAGGTTCAGCATGGACAGCGAAACCAAGGGCACCATCCGCGCCTTCCTCGACTGGCGCTGGAGCGAGGTGCCGCTGCACCCCTACAAGGAGGACGGCGCCGCCCCCTTCCGCGCCATCACCCGCCAGACCCTGTTCAGCGACCCCGGCTTCGGCTGCGAGCTGCGCTACTTCGAAATGAACGCCGGCGGCCATTCCAGCCTGGAGCGCCACGCGCACACGCACGGCGTGCTGATCCTGCGCGGCGAAGGCCACTGCCTGCTGGGCGAGGAAGTCCGCGCCGTGAAGCAGAACGACCTGGTCACCATCCCGCCCTGGCTCTGGCACCAGTTCCGCGCCACCGCCGGCGCGCCGATGGGCTTCCTGTGCATGGTCAACCAACTGCGCGACAAGCCGCAAGTGCCCACCGGGGTCGAGTGCGCCGAGATGCGCCGCAACCCGGCGGTGGCAGCGTTCCTCGACAGGAAATGAACACGTTCTTTTAAAGACAAAGAACCAAAAAACGTCCGATCATCTAGGATCCCGTCGGAGTTACCGCGATGCGAAAAAAATATACGATCGGGGATCGATTGCCCCCTGAACAATATCCGCATGAGCAACTTCCGCGTGACTGACCGCGACACTGGGCTTCTGATGCCGCCTTCTGTGAACGAGTGGTTGCCGCAGCGGCACCTGGCGCGGTTTGTGATGGAAGTGGTGGAGGGTTAAACTTGCGGGCGAAGTCCGGCAGCTACCGTGGCTCCGTTGGGGCTTCGTACCGCCCCCAACTGCGGCTTGGCCTGATCATCCATGGCCACGCCACCGGAGTGTCTTCCAGCCGCACGCCGGAGCGGGCGACCTGCGACCCGGTTGCGTTCCGCTTCATCGCCGCCAGCGAGCATCCGGATCACGACACGATCCCCGCGTTCCGGTGGCGCTTTCTCAAGCAGATCGAATCGCTGTTCGTTCCGGTTCTGAGCGTGGCCCGCGAGATGGGGCTGTTGAAGCTGGGCACGGTGGCGCTGGATGGGATGTCGATCCCCGTGGAACTGGCGCGGCGCGAGAAGCGCCCGGCGGCGATTGCTCGTGCCCAGGCGACGATCGAGGCGCGGGCGAAGCAGCGCCATGCGTACGAGCAGGCCGAGCATGATGCCAGTGGCGGGCGGAGGATTCGAGCAGTCCCGCCGCCACCACAGCAGAACCCCACACCGCTTGAGGCGATGGTCCATTGCCTATAGACGCCCGCGGGAAACAAGCGGTACGTCTTGCGCAAGCAAACGCCCGAGCGGGTCTCTGGCATCATCAAGTCGGTGCGGGGGTTCAGCAAGTTCCTGCTCCGTGGGCTCGACCAGGTGCGCGGCGATTGATAATTGCTCACCCCACCCTGGCCAACGCCTCCACTTGTTGCTTGGCGGCCAACACGCATCGGACGGTATCGAATACCGACGCGCGGTTTGCCTTCGCGGTGCCGACGACAGAGCGGAAGGCTGCTTAGGTCTCAGCACCCCACTCGCAACGGAAGCCGTTGGTGACCTTGCGGAAGATGACGTTGGGGCGGAGATGGCGCTCGGGGACGCGGTCGGTATAGGGCACCGCCTGGTTGCTCATGAACACGAACAGGTGCGCCCGATTGGCGAGCATGCGCTCGGGCCGCTTGCGTCCCGGCTCGCTGATCGGGCGCTCGGGTATGATCCGGTCGAGCCGGCGGTTGATATCGTAAAGATAACGTTGGCGGATGATTTCCTTCAGCGCCTCTCGCCGCCGTTCGATCAAAATGGCGCGCAGCAACAGCCGCCGGAAGGGTGTGCTGAACGCGGTATCGCCGCATTCGATGGCGAATTTTGCATGCAGATAGACGACATGGTCGCGATGGACTGGCCGAACGGCAAACCCCGTGCCAGCCCGGCCGGGGCTGCGGCGCATACCCGTCCATCGCAACACGCGCAACGGCCACCCAACATGCGTCCCTGTGTCACATCGGGCCTGACCGGCGGCAACTCGATGCGCTCGTATCCTTGTTGCGAGGTCTGCGAGCATTCCGGGAAAACGGCTTCGCATTTCGGGCAGGCGGACAGCAGGGCGCCGATCACCCGATCTGGGTTCGGATGCAGCGCCCGGCCGACGCCGGGGCGGCTTTTGCGCGGCGGGCGAGCTGTGTCGGGGGACGGGCGATCTTGCTTCTGACCCTGCGAGGTGGGCTGGGACGGGTTGTCTGGGGTCTTTGGCGGGACGGTTAACGCGTCCAGCCGCGCCTCCAGCACCGCGATGCGGGCAGTCTGCACAGCGATCCGACCATGCGCTGCCGCCAGTTGAGCGAACAGCGCCAGGATCAGCGCGTCCTTCTCGGCGTGGCTCAACTTGCTCGGGTCGCGGGGCGGGTGAACCCAGCGCTAAAAATTCGGGCGCCCGTCGTCGCGTCGAGCTTCATCGATCCTGCCAGGCGCGCCGTGCGGTTCGTCAGGCTCCAGGCAAGCCGGTCGCGTCGGTACCACCCAAGGGGAACAATTGATCCCCAACCCTATCGCACGTTTCCGCGCCGCGTTAAGTCCGACAGGCTGCTAGTCGTGCGATCCAAACGCTTGCGATCCAAGCGTTTGGATCGCCCTACAACATCAAGATAGCGCTGACTCTTATGGCACTATCCGTCAGAGTTGGACCATTAGTACACGACCACGCTGCGGATGCTCTCCCCGCGGTGCATCAGGTCGAAGCCGTCGTTGATCTTCTCGAACGGCAGCACGTGGGTGATCAGGTCGTCGATGTTGATCCTGCCGTCCATATACCAGTCCACGATCTTCGGCACGTCGGTGCGCCCGCGCGCGCCGCCGAAGGCGGTGCCCATCCAGGTGCGGCCCGTCACCAGCTGGAACGGCCGCGTGTTGATCTCCTGCCCCGCGCCGGCCACGCCGATGATCACGCTTTTGCCCCAGCCGCGCCGCGTGCATTCCAGCGCCTGGCGCATCAGCGTGGTATTGCCGACGCACTCGAAGGAATAATCGGCGCCACCCTTGGTGAGGTTCACCAGGTAGGGCACCAGGTCGCCTTCCACCTCCTTCGGGTTCACGAAATCGGTCATGCCGAACTTCTCGGCCATCGCCTTTCGCCCCGGGTTGATGTCCACGCCGATGATCTGCTCGGCGCCGACCATGCGCAGGCCCTGGATGACGTTCAGCCCGATGCCGCCCAGCCCGAACACCACGGCACGGCAGCCCAGCTCCGCCTTGGCGGTGTTGATCACCGCGCCGATCCCGGTCGTCACGCCGCAGCCGATATAGCAGACCTTCTCGAATGGCGCGTCCTGGCGGATCTTCGCCAGCGCAATCTCCGGCAGCACGGTGAAGTTACTGAAGGTGCTGGTGCCCATGTAATGCGCGATCGTCTCGCCGTCGCAGGAGAAGCGGCTGGTGCCGTCCGGCATCACGCCGCGGCCCTGGGTGGCACGCAGCGTGATGCACAGGTTGGTCTTGCGGCTGAGGCAGTATTCGCAGTGGCGGCATTCCGGCGTGTAAAGCGGGATGACGTGGTCGCCCTTCTTCAGCGATGCCACGCCGCGGCCCACATCCACCACCACGCCAGCACCCTCATGGCCCAGGATGGCGGGGAAGATACCCTCGGGGTCGGCGCCGGACAGGGTGAACTCGTCGGTGTGGCAGATGCCGGTGGCCTTGATCTCCACCAGCACCTCGCCCTCGCGCGGGCCTTCGAGGTCGACGGTCTCCAGGCTGAGCGGGGCTCCGGCCTTACGGGCGACGGCGGCGCGGGTTTTCATCGGGGAGGCTCCTGCGGAACGGTTGCTGCAATCTGCCGATCGGGACGCGCCGGATCAACTCGGGAACCCGTGCGCTTGGCCGGAGCCGTGGCCTGGGGCTGCCGCCGTGTTCGCGGGCGTGCGGTTCCGGGCGTGCGGTTTCGGCGATTTGATCTGGGTCAATGCGCGGCCCCGTACGCCTGACCTCACATGCGGGACATCGCCACAACGAGGGAGCGCGGAGATGACACGCAGGAATTCCGGCAACTGGTCGCGGCTGGCGGCACGGGTGGCAATTCTCGCCGCGGTCGCTGGGCCAGCCGCGATGCTGGCGGCCCCGGCGGCAGCCCAGGGCGGTCCGCCGCCGGCTGGCCAGGGCATGATGGGCCAAGGCCAGGGGCGGGGCATGATGGGCCAAGGCATGATGGGCCAGGGCATGATGGGCCAGGGCGCGGGATCCGGCATGCGCCTGGTGGACACCAGCAACGACGGATCGATCTCGGCCGACGAAGCCTCCGCCATGGCCGAGGCGATGTTCGACCGCCTGGACACCGATGACGACGAGCGTATCTCCCGCGAGGAAGTCGCCGCCATGATGCAGCGCCCGATGATGGGGCAGATGCAGGGCCAACAGCAGGGCCAGGCCCCGGGCCAGATGCAGGCGCGCCACGAGGCCCGCTTCAAGGCCATGGACCGCAACAGCGACGGCGCCGTCGACCACGAGGAGTGGATCGCCTGGCACCAGGCCCGCTACGAGGCCGCCGACCTGGACCGCGACGGCAAGGTCTCGCCTTGGGAGTTCCGCGCGGCGATGCGCCGGCAACAATAGCCGCAGCGGGCTGTGCGCCCGGCGGCGGGCGAGTATGTTGAACCACCATAACCCGCCCGCCGCCGGAGTGCCGCCATGCCCGTGATCAACCGCATCGCCGCCGACGCCTCCGAACTGACCGAATGGCGCCGCGACCTGCACGCCCATCCCGAACTCGGCCTGGAGGAGCGCCGCACCAGCCAGGTTGTCGCCGACAAGCTCGCGTCCTGGGGCATCGAGGTCACGCGCGACCTGGCCGGCACCGGCCTGGTCGGCACGCTGAAGGTCGGCACCTCCGCCCGCTCCATCGGCATCCGCGCCGACATGGACTGCCTGCCGATGACCGAGGAGAACGACTTCCCGCACAAATCCACCACCCCCGGCCGCATGCACGCCTGCGGGCATGACGGCCACACCACCATGCTCCTCGGTGCGGCGAAATACCTCGCCGAGACCCGCAACTTCGACGGCACCGTCCACTTCATCTTCCAGCCCGCCGAGGAGAACGCCGGCGGCGGGCGGATCATGGTGGAGGAGGGGCGTTTCCAGCGCTTCCCCTGTGAGCGCGTGTTTGGCGCGCACAACGACACCGCGCTTCCAGTCGGCACCATCACCGCCGTCGCCGGCAGCGTCCGCACCCTGCGCCCCGACGTGCAAGACGAGGTCGAGCGCCTGATCCCCCAGATCGTCAACGCCAACGCCACCGCCGCCGCCCACGGCGCGACGGCCACCATCGACTACAAGCGCGGCTACCCCCCTGTGGTGAACAACGAAGACGCCGCCGACCGCGCCGCCCGCGCAGGCGCAAAGCTGCTCGGCGCCGAGCGCGTCCTGCGCCAGCGCCCGCCCACCATGGGCGGCGAGGATTTCTCCTACATGGCCCAGGCCGTCCCCGGCTGCTTCGTGCGCATCGGCCAGGCCGACGGGGACCGCTTCACCACCCAGGTCCACCACCCGAAATACGACTTCAACGACGCGATCCTGCCGATCGGCGCCAGCTTCTGGGCCACGCTGGTGGAGCAAGAGTTGGCGCGAGATTGAGAAAGCAGGTTCTTTTTTGAAAAAAAGAACCAAAAAATTTTGTCCGTTTGCGCTGTGAGTGAGCTGATCACGCAAGGCGCAAATGGATAGAAAGTCTTTTTGCTTCTTTTTCTCCAGAAAAAGAAGATCCTTCCTCTCTTGGGAATC